>Ga0209777_10009812_pt1 | contig 10255 bp, 13 predicted proteins | sample FrelakmetHBP12HB_FD_187147 | JGI IMG/M metagenome (GOLD analysis project Ga0209777, IMG submission 187147) | Freshwater lake sediment microbial communities from the University of Notre Dame, USA, for methane emissions studies -HBP12 HB (SPAdes)... | ecosystem: Environmental > Aquatic >...
CTTCGCTGGGCCAGAGAAGCCCGCTAAACTACGAACGCACAGCCCTGGCGCTGACCACCTAGGCAGCTAGCGATGCGAAGCGCAAAACTGTCCACGGAACCGGGGCAAGTCCAACTCCAGTTTCTTCTTGATGGTCTGATCGAGCAGATGTACTGCTTGCCACTGAACGGCAATCACTTCCTGCAGAAGATCGAAGATGCTTCGGCAAAGGGAGAAGAGGTACTCAAGCTCCGTTACCACCAGGCGAGACGTGGAAGTTCCAAGCGCTGCAGAACTCTCGAAGAGAAGATCGAACTTCCTCACGCTGGCGCAGCTGTTGAAGAAATCTTGCCGCAATCCCTCGAATGGCTTGAGCACTGGTGGCCAAGAGCAGCGCTGAGCAATGAAGTCGAGAAACCCAAGGTAGGCATCTGTACCTGCTTCCGCTTCTCGCGCGAAGTAGCAGCCTTCTACCGGCTTGCCCTTCATTCGTACAAGACCATCAGCCGTGGGAACCCATAGATGCCACTCACCCTCAGCAAAGAATGACAGGGTGGGTATGGTGCGGCCCTGCAGATTCGTAAGGTCGATGAACGGGACCTTGCTCAACTCTGACAGTGAGATGGCGGGCATGCGCGGATGCCTAGCGCTTGGCGCGTGAGCTGCGAGCGAAGCCAGCCTGCTCGACGCACTTGTTATGCGCGACCGGCCCTCGCACAGTCACTTCCACCAGGTGACGATGATGTTCACCACGAGTGCTGCCACCGCGATCCATAGACCCCAAACGGTGAGTCGCCTGTCACGATTCGCCTCGCGGCCTGCCGCCGCCCTCTCCTGAAGGACTCTCGCTGCGGGCAGGAGCATCCCAGGTCGCCATGGCCAGAAGAAGCAGAAGTCGGCCCGATCAGTGTTCACAACGCGGTCGTGCCGTTGCGAGGGGTCGGGCTGGAATCCTTCGTCCCAAACCCCGAAGTCGCACTTGAGGGTTTCCCCGGTCAGACGCCAAGAGTAGTCGTTGCTGCGACTGCTGTCGCGTTGTTCCCGTCCGACGTCGAGCGTGTGCCCCACGCCTGTGCCGGGATCCCTGAACCCGCGGACGAAGAAGTGACAATCGACGCACGCTTGCCGCTGTCTTCCCATAGGCCCCCTCACTGCGAATAACACTGATTATGCAGTGTGCGTAATACAGCAGACTGAGCGCTCCGCGGAAGACTGACTCGCGAGCGTCACTTCAACACGACAAGCCTCACGTGCTCTTCCGGCTACGGCCCAGTGGCCTCTACAACCATGTGCGCTGACAAATCATCGGCATTCTACTCGTGTGCAGTACGGAAAGCAGTACGAGCCAGCGCCATCAGCCACGACCGACGCGCCACTGATGCTTGCTCAGGAGTTGCGGACTAGGGCGCTGTCCAGCTCACTCGCAACAGAGAGCACCATCGCTGCGACGCGGTAGGCGGGGTCCAGCGCAGACCAGATCTCGTCGAGCAGCTCGCCGCCGTTCCTCGCGGCACAGCTCGTCTCGATGAAGGGCTGGCCGCCTGCGATGGCTTGTCCGTCGGAGCGGTAGGTGGTCAGAAGCACCGCCTCGCCAGGCTCGAGAGCACGCACGGTCATGGTGATGATGTTGCTGGCCCGCCTGGCTGCGGAGCTGCGCCGAGCGACGCCCAGGACTGCCAGGTGCCCCAGAGGGCGCTGCATGATCGCGGTGATGCGGTCGGTGTAGATGGGGGCGTCCGGCTCGTGCTCGAGGTCGTCGAGCGCCGCGGATGGCTGTTCTGCGCGAGCAAGTCTCGCGGCCACGGTCGAGACTTGCTCTCCGTTGCCGAACACCAGCCAGTCAGGTGATGCCGTGGCGGCGATGTAGTGACGCAGAGGGTCGAAGCCAGCGTCGCCCCTGGCGACGACCGCCAGTTCCCCCGTGTCGGTCGGGTGTATCTCACGCTCGCGAGAGGCTTGGCTGCGTCCAGTGACGAAGTAGCCACCCACCACGCTACCGTCAACGGTTCGCGCGCAGAGGATCCCTCGTCCCGGATAGGCGTTTTGCGCCAACACACGCGCGAGCTCTGATCCATGGCTTGTCATGCTTCCCCTTCTTCTCCGGAGGTGAGTGCGGCATGGCTACGATATCGTCAGCAGCACGACGAATGCCACGTAGAGGCCGACGATCACGCCGCCCGCCCGTCGGTCGAGGCCACGCCCCCTGAACGCCAGTCCCAATGCGACCAGTGTCAGACCTGCATACCACCAGGCCACCGTCAGGGCGCCACCCGAGAGCGTGCCGGCGCCGATGACGATCGCCGGCACGAACAGCCCCACGACCACGTTCAGGGTGTTGCTGTTCATCGCCTCAGCCAAGGTGGCGGATCCTCTGCCGCGGGAGGCAAGGTAGACGGCCGCGACCGCGTTCGGCAGACTCGTGGTCGCGGCCAGCACCACTCCGCCGAGCACGATGCTCGACAAACCGAACTTTGCTCCGAGCGTGGTCGCGCCCCTCTCCATGGCCACGCTCGCGCCCACGACCACGGCCAGCGCCACGACGGCGGCGGCGCCGTCCTTCCAGGAGCCGGCGCGCGGGTGGATGGCCGACCAGAGCTCGAGCTCCTCTTCCCTGACCGCCGCCGCAAGCCAGGACCGCCAGCTTGGTGGCAGCGGAAGACCGCGGCGGCGCGCCGGCGGCAGGGCAGACACGAACAGGTACGGCACGAAGAGGACCAGGGTCAACCCCAGACCGGCCGCGGGAGTGAGCCATCCCGCCACCCACAACACAGCCATCAGCGCCACCCAGAGGGCCACCACTCCCTCGAAGGCCACGACCCTCCTGTGCAGCGCGATCCTGCCCGCGACCAGGGCGCTCAGGCCGAGAAGGGCAGCGAGGTTGAACACGTTGGAGCCCAGCAGCACGCCGACGCTCACGTCTCGCTGCCCGCGAGCGAGAGCCGTGATGGCCGTCGCGATCTCGGGCGAATCGGCCGCCAGGGCGGCGGCGATGCCCAGCATCGCTTCCGGCGCCCCGAAGCGCGCCCCCAGCCGCTCCAGCCGCGTGACGAGAAGCACGCTAGCGCCCAGACTGAGAACCGCGCCGAAGATGAAGAAGAATGCAGCCACCCGCGGACCGACTCCTTCTGCCGCCGGCCCCGGGCACTGGGGCCGGTTCGCTATCTCCGCCGGGCGCCCAGAACGCGCTGAAGCGCCGGTGCCGACCAGACTTCCCGGCGCTCCATAAGCACGTTGACTATACCACTCGCAAGACGAAATGACGCCGGATCCAGGGTCGCCCGATCCGGGGGCACCGGACGCGAGAGCGCCGGGCCCAAGGGCGCCGGAACTCTCGGCCTATTCGGCGCCCCGCAGCCGCAGGGCGGCGCGCCAGCTGAGCCTGGCGCCGCCGCGCACGAGCGCGCCGGCGTAGATCCGCGCCGCCAGGCGCGCCGTACCGTACACGGAGGCGGCCATAATCACCACGGCCAGGGGCATCTCCCACGCCCCCATGTGCCCCAGGGCAAGCCGTGCCGGCATGAAGACCGGCGCGAACGGTGGGACAAAGGAGAGCACCCGTACCCACCAGGCATCCGGCGAGGCGATCGCCGGGAACATCAACACGTAGCCGACGACCAGCGGCATGCTGATCGGCAGGGTCACGAACTGGACCTCCTCCTGGCGTGCCACCATCGCTCCCGCTGCAGCACAGGCGAAGGCGTAGAGCGCAAACCCCAGCACGAACCACAGCAGGATCGCCGGCAGCAGGACCCAGATGATGGATGGGATCTCGGCACGTTGGACGGCTGCATTGGCGATGAGGCCGGCACCAACGGCGATCGCGAGTTGGCCTAACCCGCACGCGCCGATGCCCAGGACCTTGCCGTTCAGCAGTTGGGTGGGCCGCACCGCGGCGAGCAGGACCTCGGCGGTCCGCGAGGTCTTCTCCTGAGCGACGCCATTGGCGACGGCCGTGGCGTAGAGAGCCAAGCTCAGGTAGAGGAGTATGCCCGCAGCCACCGCGGCGATGCTGCGGGCGGCCTGGTCCGCCGGTGGCGGGTGGCGCGCGGCCGTAGCGAGCGGCACCGGCGTCTGAGCCTGCAGGACCAGCGAGGGAGACACCCCGGCGCTGGTGAGCACCTGGCGCTGGTGTGCCTCGTCCAGGGTCGCCTGCAAAAGGGCTCGCATGGTCGCCGAGAGGGTCTGCTTCACTTCGGCCACAGCGGAGCGCGCATCGACGGTGAGGGCGATGCCCACGGAGCCATCCTTGACCGCCGACGTGGCGGCCTGGCTGTCGGCGATGTCCAGGACTCGGATGTCCACCCTTGCCGCCGCGGCCGTGCTGCGCAACGCCGGTCCTAGAGCTTGAGCCGAAGGGCCGACAAGGCCCACCACGGTCGGCTTTGCCGGCGCGCGCACCAGCGCAGGGACAACGATGATGGCGACCACGAACACCGTCGTGAGCGCCGTCATGGCCCATACGAAGCGGCTCTGCAGCCGCTCGGCAACCTCGCGCTTGACGATGAGGCGAGTGGTCGGTATCCGGTTCATGAAGACACCAGCTGCCGGTAGACGTCCGCGAGGCCGCCGGACTCGAAGCCGAAGTGCTCGACCGGACCGGCGGCCTGAGCCGCCCGCAGGGCCGCCTGTGGGTCCGCGCCCGCGTCCAGCTCGAGCAACACGCCTTCGGCGTCCTCGCTCAGGACGCGGACGCCCGGCACATCGACGGCCCAAGCCGTCGGCCCGTCCACCTTCACGCGCAGCCGCTGGGGAAGGCGTGCCCGCAGCTCCTCGAGGGTCCCCGACGTCAGCACTCGCCCTTCCTCCAGGATGACGATCCTGTGGCAGAGCCGTTCCACGAGGTCGAGTTGATGGCTGGAGAACCAGACGGCCGTCGATCTGGCCGCCTCGGCGCGCAGGATCTCGGAGAGGGTGTCCACGGCGGTCGGGTCGAGGCCGGCGAACGGCTCGTCGAGCACGAGCAGCTCGGGACCGTGCACGAGCGCCACGGCGAGCTGCACCCGCTGCTGGTTGCCGTGCGACAGGGCGACGACCTTGTCCTGCTCGCGTCCGGCCAGCTCCAAGCGGTCGAGCCACCCATGTGCGCTGTCTTTGGCCGCGGCCCGGTCGAGGCCGTGGAGCTCCCCGAAGTAGGCCACCTGGTCGAGGACGCGCATCTGCGGGTACAGGCCGCGCTCTTCGGGCATGTACCCGCAGCGCAGCCGGTCGGCAGAAGCCAGGGGACGGCCGTGCCAGCTGATCTGGCCGCCTAGTGGCCGCAGGATGCCCATGACGGCCCGCATGGTGGTGGTCTTCCCCGCCCCGTTGCGCCCGACGAGGCCGACGATCTCGCCCGCCTTGACCTCGAGGTCGAGATGGTCAACGGCTACCCGCTCGCCGAAGCGGTGGACGAGGCCCGACACCGCCAGTACCGGCGCACCGACTCCCCGTTCCAGGTCGCCTGCGCTCAGGTCTTGCCTCGCGCTAGTCCACGTCGGGCAAGTGCTCGGCCTTGCCCTGCTCCGGCGGCGCGCCGACGATCAGGACGACTGCCTCGCCGTCGCTCTCGTTGCGGAGTTGCTGGCCGGTGTCGATCTCGACGACGGCCACCGAGCCGCGCGGCAGCTCGACTCGCTCGGGCGGGTCGCCGAGGAGGAGCGTCGCGGTGCCTTCGAGGACGACGAACATCTCCTCCTGAGCGTGCTCGATGTGGCGGCCGCCGCGTACGCCGGCCGGCAGGCGCCAGATGTTGGCGCGCATGGTGTGGAGGGCGCCTGAGAGGGGCGCCAGGCTCCTGCTCAGGTCGCCGCGCTGCACTGCCTGGAACTCGCACTCGCCAAGTCTGAAGATCGTGTATCCCATGGCAGCAGGCTAGCTGACCAGCCCCGGAGGCGCAAGGCCCCGCTCATGAAGAGACCGAACGCTCGAGGCGGAAGGACGCATCATCGTCGACGTCGATGGCCACCCCCATCGTTCACGTCTTTCCCCGCCGCCACATAGGGAAGCAGCGCCATCTCGCGGGCGCGCTTGATGGCCAAGGCGACCTGGCGCTGATGGCGCCGGCAGGTGCCGGTGTTGCGCGGTGACTTGATCTTGGCTCTGTCGCTGATGAAGCGGCGCAGGGCTGAGTAGTCCTTGTAGTCGACCTCGTCGATCTTCTCTTTGCAGAAGTGGCAGTAGCGACGTCGGGAAGGGTCGAAGGGCCGGCCCTTCTTCTTCTCGGGGCGCGGCTTGCTCTTGCTGCTCGGCATGGTGGTTCCTTTCTCCAGCGTCGCCTTGGCCACGCGGGACCTTGCTGTGGAGACCTCAGCATGTCCGGATGATGCTCGCGACGCAAGACCGCCGGTCTCGCGGCGCTCCTTGTGCCCCGCCGCAAGGAGCGTACACTAGAGTGACTTCACGAGGGTTTACCCCGCCATGGACCCCCTTCCCCATGAAGCACGCTACCTGCGGCAGTGCGTACTCGCGGGCAGGAGGTGGGCTGGCCGCGCCGCGGAGGCAAAGACGAGCCCAGAGAGTGAGTCACCCTGTCTGAAGAACGTCAGGCGAGCGTACCGCCCGAGCTGAACATCGAAGAGGTCAGAGACCTGGTCGCCGAAGGTCGCGAGCAGGGCTACCTCAGCGCCGCCCATGTCCACGAGATGCTGCAGGACACGGATCTCGCGCCCGATCAGATCGACACCACCTTCCTCCTCTTGAACGATCTCGGCATCGAGATAGTCGAGGGCGGCGAGTCGGTCGACGGCCAAGAGGACCAGGCGGCGGCGGAAGAGGAGCAGGAGGAGGTCATCCCCAAGCTCGATCTCTCGGTGAAGACGCCCACCAACGACCCGGTGCGCATGTACTACAGGGCTATCGGCAAGGTGCCGCTACTCACCGCCGAGGAGGAAGTGTCGCTGGCCAAGCGCATCGAGCGTCGCGACATGGAGGCCAAGCGCAAGCTGGTGGAGGCCAACCTGCGCCTGGTCGTCTCCATCGCCAAGCGCTACGTGGGCCGCGGCATGCTCTTCCTCGACCTTGTCCAAGAGGGCAACCTGGGTCTCATCCGCGCGGCCGAGAAGTTCGACTATCGCCGTGGATTCAAGTTCTCGACCTACGCCACCTGGTGGATCAGGCAGGCCGTCACCAGAGCTATCGCCGACCAGTCGCGCACCATCCGCATCCCGGTGCACATGGGCGACATGATCAACAAGCTCATCCGCGTGCAGCGCCAGCTCCTGCAGGACATCGGTCGCGAGCCGACGCCGGAGGAGATCGCCACCGAGATGGGCACCACGCTGGCCAAGGTGCGCCAGATCTCGAAGATCAGCCAGGAGCCCGTCTCACTGGAGACGTCCATCGGCGAAGAACACGACTCGCAGCTGGGCGACTTCATCGAGGACAAGGAGGCGACAGTGCCGGTGGAGGCAGTCTGCGAGATCATGCTGAAGGAGGAGATCGATAGCGTGCTTTCCACCCTGACGCGCCGCGAGCGCACGGTCATCGAGCTCCGCTTCGGTCTCAAGGGCGAGCATCCGCGCACCCTCGAAGAGGTGGGCCAGAGGTTCGGGGTGACCCGCGAGCGCATCCGCCAGATCGAGGCCAAGACGCTCGCCAAGCTCACGAGCTGCCGCGACTCGCACCAGCTGCACGACTTCCTCGACTAAGCCCGGGGCGCTTCAGTCGCCGAACCGGTTTTGGTGAGTGAAGTCCTCCACATCACGGCGCACTCGCAGCCATTTCGCCGGCTCGGAGACCGGGTAGCCGAGACGGCAGGAGAAGGCGATGACCAGATGGTCGGGGATGCCGAGGATCGTCTTCACTTCATCCCCTGAGCTGAGTGAACTGACGATCTGCAAGCCGATCCCCATGGACTCAGCCGCGAGCCACATGTTCTCCATGACACAGCCGAGGCTGATGATCCCCAGGAAGTCACCTTCAGAGGCGGGGGCTCTCCTGCTGGGGTCGTAGACCACCACGAGCAGGACGGGGCTCGTCGGCATGCGCCTGCGCATGGACGCGATCTCTGCTTCGTCGATCTTGTCCAGCCTGAAATCGGGGCGCCTCCAGGACGGCGGGAACATGGTCCCCAAGATCCCCGTCTTTCTCTTCAGAAGCTCGTCTTCAGAGAAGGAGAGTTGCTCGTAGTTCTCCCGGATGAAGGTCTCGGAGATCGGACGTTCTATGCTCGCGATCGCTTCCAGGATCTCCTTGTCGTCGACGACGACGATCTCGAAGTTCTGCATGTTGTGGGCAGTCGGCGACCACCGTGCCGCCTCGAGGATCTCTGCCAGCTGCTCCTTGGCGACCGGGCGTGCCAGGTCGAACGGCATTCTTAGAGACCTTCTCTTCTGAATCAGCTCTAGCAGCTCCGACATGAAGTCCTCCCCATCTAGGCACCCATCGTCAAGACCGACCTGAAATGCACCTTCGCCGACATCACCTTCTCGAAGGCTTCCGCCGCCCTCTTCAGCGGAAACGTCTCGATCATCGGCATCACGTCGAAGCGCACGCTGAACTCGAGGGCGTCAGCCGGTCTCTGGCCATGCCATCCCTTGATGGAGCGACCGCCGCGGAAGAGCGGTGCAGAGGATCACCCGCGCACCGCCCAGCTTTTGCAGTTCCTTGGAGGCATCTGAGGAATCCGTGTCGATGTAGACGTGCGCGCCGAGTTTGCAGGCAAGTGATTCCTTCTCCCGTCCGCGGGACAGGGCGACCGTCCTGAAACCGAGCCGGTTGGCGTATTGGATCGCCAGGTGCCCCAAGCCGCCGATGCCGTGGATCGCCACCGTCTCTCCGCCGGCTGCCCCGCTCTGCCTCAGGGCGCTGAAGGTGGTCGCTCCCGCGCACAAAAGGGGCGCGGCGTCGACGGACGACAGTGCACTCGGCCGGCGGGACCGGCGGCTGTGCCGCCCATCCCGCCGGCCCACATCGCGCTTCTTACGCCGCCTTCGACCTGTAGTCGACGGTCTCGGCGTCCTCCGCCCAGGTGATGCGCGGCTCGCTGATCACGCCGCCGCTCTCCATCACCGCCTTCAACGAGGGGTCGGCCGCGAACGCCTCGGCCTGCTCCCTGGATGGGAAATGGTTGACGACGGTGATCTCGTTGGCATCGTCGAGCCCCCGGTACAGCTCATGGCCGGTGGCGCCGTGACGCCTGCGGATGTCTCCGTGCTCTTCGAACGCGGGCTTCCACGTATCGTAGTCACGTACTCTGTGCTGCACGATGAGAACCATGATCGCCTCTCAGACTCTGCGGGAACGCCGCTCTTCTCTGGAGTCGCGCGCCTGCCCGCACTAGCAATAGTGGGTCCTACCGCACAATAGGCATTCACAAACGCGCTGGACGGCAAGAGTGACTCAGGCGGGCCAGGTGCCAACGAAGGTCTCGATGGTGCGCAGTGGCGCCTGCTGCTCGGCGCCTTTCGGCTCGCCGGAGAACCGGTAATCCTTCTTGCGCAGGTACTCGTCGAGCTCGCCGGCGTCGGCGTCGAGCACCCGCACATGCTTTTCGAGCAGTGGGCCGACGATCGCCTCGGCAGGGTCTCTCGCCAGCGCCAGAAGAAGATGAGGCCGGCAGAGCAAGCCCGCCGACGAGACGTAAGAGTCGAGGAAGGAGTCGTTCGCAAGCTCCTCGAGGAGTGAGTCGATCTTGCGCTCGGCGGCCTCGGTGGCGGCCTCGCACAGCGGGCAGCGGGCGCGCGAACGCAGCGCCGCCAGGGCCTTGCGCGCCCGCCTTCCCCGCCTGGTCTCGGCCAGCGCCCTCGTCAGCGCCTCCCGGTCTGCCTTCAGTAGGTCCCGCATCACGTCGGCCACACCACTCACGCTGTAAGTCTGCTCCGTCACCGTGCCGTAGAGCAGGCGAAAGTGCCACCGGCAAAGACCCTTCGCGTGCGCTAGGCGCTTGCGCAGCCCGATGTCGCTCAAGCCTTCGTAGGCGAGCCAGTGCACGCGCGCCCGCTCCTGATCCTCGAGCACGGTGCACAGGGGACACTGGCCTTGCGCGGCGGTGCGCACGGCCGCGCGCAACTTCACAGCGTGGGGATCGCCCGACGTTCGCCGCTGCGGTGCATACTTCTCGAAGTCGAGCAAACCCATATGGCCTCCAAAGAGAAAGGCCCCTGGCCGAACGAACCTGCCAGAAGCCATCAGCGCCTCACCGCGCGTGTTCGCGAGCCTCATCGCGTATCTTGTACATACACCTCATCCCGGGCTCGCACAAGCGCGCCGAGCTCGCACGAACAGTCCCAGCGTCACCTGCCGTCCATTTGGTTCTACTCGTGTGACGATCGGCCGCAGATGCGCAGTGGGGGGCGGG
>Ga0209777_10009813_pt1 | contig 10253 bp, 5 predicted proteins | sample FrelakmetHBP12HB_FD_187147 | JGI IMG/M metagenome (GOLD analysis project Ga0209777, IMG submission 187147) | Freshwater lake sediment microbial communities from the University of Notre Dame, USA, for methane emissions studies -HBP12 HB (SPAdes)... | ecosystem: Environmental > Aquatic >...
CTATCTCCATTATTCCCAGATCGCCTTTGCCCCTTTCCCTGACGCTTACTGACTTTGCCGCAACCTCTTTATCGCCGACAATCAAAAGGTAAGGGATTTTTTGCATTTCGGCATCGCGGATTTTTTTGCCGAGAGTTTCATTTTCTTTGCCGGCGATCTGGGTTCGGACATTGTTTTCCCTTAATTGATTCCGTACGGTTTTGGCGTAATCAAAATGTTTTTCTCCGACTGGTAAAACAACAGCCTGGATAGGTGAGAGCCATGCGGGAAACGCTCCGGCATAATGTTCGATCAATACCCCAAAAAACCTTTCAGGAGAGCCGACAATCGCCCGGTGTATCATTACAGGGGTTTTTTCCCTGCCATCAGAGTCAATATACTTCAAATTAAACCTCTGGGGCATTATAAAATCAAGCTGGATAGTTGAAAGCTGCCACTCTCTGCCCAAAGAATCTTTGGAAATTAAATCCATTTTTGGCCCGTAAATTGCGGCTTCTCCGACTGCTTTAAAATATTCAATTTTATTTTCAATTAAAATTTCTTCCAGCATTTGCTGTGATTTTTTCCAGACCTTGGAGTCTCCCAGATATTTTTCAGGGTGCTTCGGATCCCATAGCGAAAATCTTATTTTGTATTTCATCCCATAAGTTTTCATTGCCTTTTCAATGACAGAAAGCACAGACTTAAATTCATCTTTTATCTGGTCTTCTCGGCAAAAACAATGGCCGTCGTCCTGAGCAAACCCGCGCAGACGTGTAAGCCCGGAAAGTTCCCCTGTCTTTTCATCTCTGTACAGCTGGGCAAAATCGGCAATTCTGATGGGCATATCTTTATAACTTCTCGGTTTGGAGGCATAAATTTGGGTGTGCTGGGGGCAATTCATCGGTTTTAAAAAATATTCCTCTTTTGTGTAGTGCGATTTCACACTGAACATATCATCTTTATATTTTTCGTAATGGCCGGAAACTTTGAAAAGTTCGGCGCGGTTCATATTGGGCGTCTGCACCTCCTGGTAGCCGATTTTATATTGCAGCTCATTGCAATAATTCCTTATTTCTCTTAAAATTGTGGCTCCTTTAAAAGTATAAAGCGGAAGACCGGGTCCGACTAAATCTGACATGACAAATAAATCCAGGGTTTCGCCAAGCTTCCTGTGGTCCCTTTTTTCAGCTTCCGCAAGCATATTCAAATAATCCATCAATTCTTTTTCGGTTGTAAAAGCCAATCCATAAATTCGGGTCAGCATCTTATTTTTTTCGTTTCCTTTCCAATAAGCGCCAGCTGTTTTTGTTAATTTAAAAGAATTTTGCGCGATTTCTTTTGTGTTTTTTATATGAGGCCCCTTGCATAAATCTACAAACTCTCCACTTGTATATGTAGAAACTGTATCTCCCGGCAATTCTTTTATAAGTTCTAATTTATATGGCTGGATGGCAAATAATTTTTTTGCCCTTCTTTTTGTTATATTCTGTTTTTCAAATTTTAATTTTTGTGAAATCAATTCTTTCATCTTCTTTTCAATTTCCCCTAAATCTTTCTCTTCCAATGGCTTTTGCAACTGAAAATCATAATAAAATCCGTTTTCAATTGCCGGACCCATTCCCAGTTTTGTTTTAGGATAAAGCTCCAAAACAGCAGAAGCCATAATATGTGATAACGAATGCCTGATTTTTTCTATTTGTTTTTCGTCCATAAAAATATTTTAAATTTAATATTTATTTTAGGTTTAAGATTCTCTTGGAACGAGAATCTCCTGCACATCATCTGCAACTATTTTTATTTCACCGTTGCGGTCATCTACGCGGCCGGCGATAAAAACAATTTTATTTTCCTGCAATGCAACAGGGTTTCTTTCAAGCAAGTTGGGGAATATGACAACTTCTGTTTTTCCGGTCAGGTCTTCAAGCTTCATAAACAGCATAGGTTTTCCGTTTTTTGTGATAATTTTTTTGACGGAAGAAATCAATCCGCCCAAAATTATTTTTTTATTCACAAAACCGGCATCGATTTTTGAAATAGCAATTGTTTTTGTTTCAAAAAGTTTTTTGAAGCCATTTAGCGGATGAGAAGAAACGTAAAGCCCCAGCAGTTCTTTTTCCCAGCCAAGTTTTTCAAAATTGCTGGCCGGAGTTGCATTCTCTAGCTTTATATCATTATTACTTATTTTTGCGCTGGTGAAAAGCCCCATCTGGTTTGTATTCTGTTTTTTATTATTTTCGCGGGCGATTTCCAGCATTTTTTCCAGGTTTTGTAATAACTGGTTCCGCTCGGCAAATTGGTCAAAAGCACCGGCCTTTATCAAAGCTTCCATTGATTTTTTGTTCAAATCCTTTGATTTCACCCTGTATATGAAGTCTCCGATTGATTTGAAGGGTCCGCTTGTTTTTCTTTCTGCAACAATTGCGTCAATAATATTTACGCCGACATTTTTAACAGCCAAAAGTCCGAAACGAATTTGGCTCTTGCCTTCGACAACTGTAAAGTTTTTCAGACTTTCATTGATGTTGGGAGGCAAAACCTCAACGTTCATTTTTTTGCACTCATCGATCAAGAATGCAATTCTTTCAACATCAGCCCTTTCAGAAGTTAAAACAGACGCCATGAATTCAACAGGGTAGTGGGCTTTTAAATATGCTGTCTGGTAGGCGATTGTGGCATAAGCTGCCGAGTGGGATTTATTAAATCCGTAAGCTGCGAACGGCAAAATCCATTGCCATAATTCCTCCGCGATTTTTTTTGATACGCCGTTTTTTATAGCTCCCTCGGTAAATTTTGCCTCCTGCGCGTCCAGAAGCTCTTTGATTTTCTTGCCGACTGCTTTTCTTAAAACATCCGCCTCTCCCAGCGTGAATCCGCAGATATCCTGGGCTATTTTCATCAATTGCTCCTGGTAGATGCAAATTCCGTAAGTGTCTTTTAAAATCGGCTCTAATTTGGGATGCAAGTATTCAATTTTTTGTTTGCCATGCTTTCTTTCAATATAATCAGGGATAAATTGCATGGGTCCCGGGCGGTACAAAGCAACCATGGCAGTTACATCTTCAAAAGTGGTGGGCTTTAATTCTTTCAGATATCTTTTCATTCCGTCAGATTCCAGCTGGAAGACAGAGGTTGTCAAAGCATCCTGTAAAAGCTTGTAAGTTTTTGCATCGTCGTAGGGGATTTTATCCAGATCAATCTTCAGATTATTGTGCAGGACATAAATGCGGGCCAATGTGTCTTCTATTATAGTTAGGTTTTTGAGCCCGAGAAAATCCATTTTTAAAAGTCCCAGATCTTCAATGCTGTGCATTTCATATTGGGTGATGATGCCTTCATCGCCTTCTTTGGGCGGCCTTTGCAGGGGAACGGTGTTTGTCAGCGGTTCAGCTGAAATCACAACTCCACAGGCATGAGTGGAAGCGTGGCGGGCGACTCCTTCAAGCTTTTTTCCAAGGTCAATCAATCTTTTTGCCATTTCATCAGTTTCATATTTGTCTTTAAACTCATCAACTTTTTCAAGAGTTTCCGCCAAATCCATGCCCATAGGAATCATTTTTGCCAATTGGTCGCAATAAGAGTAAGTATATTGCAAAGCCCTGCCGACGTCGCGCACTACGGCTCTTGCCGCCATTGTTCCAAAAGTAATAATCTGGGCAACGTGGTCAGATCCGTATTTCTCGGCGACATATTTTATAACTTCATCCCTTCTTCTGTCGGCAAAATCCAAATCGATATCTGGCATGGAAATTCTTTCCGGATTTAAGAATCTTTCAAAAAGCAAATTGTGTTTTATCGGGTCGATGTTGGTGATGTTCGTTAAGTAGGCAACCAAAGAGCCTCCGGCCGATCCTCTGCCGGGTCCCACAACAATCCTGTTTTGTTTTGCCCAATTTACGAAATCCTGGACAATCAAAAAGTATCCGGCGAATCCGGTTTTTTCTATAACTGAAATTTCATATTTTAACCTGTCGATTATTTTTTGGTCAGGATTTTCCCCGAACCGGGTTTTTAATCCCTGCTGGCACAATTCTTCTAAAAATTGTTCAGCTGTTTTCCCTTCCGGAAGGGGGAATGTCGGAAGCTTTGTTTTGCCCAATTCAATTTTCAAATTGCACTCATCAGCTATTTTATGTGTGTTTTCAATGGCTTCAGGAATTTCCTTAAAATATTCTGCCATTTGTTCCGGGCTGATCATTGAAAAATCATCCTGGGTCATGCTCAGGCGTTCCGGGTCGTTTGCATCGGCTCCAGTGTTTATCAGCATTAAAACATCCTGGGCTTCTAAATCTTCTTTCCTTAAATAATGGATGTCGTTTGTCGCCACCAGCGGAATGCCGGTCTTTTTTGAGAGTTCAACCAGTCTTTTGTTTGCCGTTATCTGGTCAGGTATATTCTGGTGGTGCTGCAATTCCAGATAAAAATTTCCTTTGCCGAAAAACTTTTGATATCGTAGAGATGTTTCTTCAGCTTCTTCTAATTTATTGGATAAAAGCAATCTTGGGATTTTTCCTTGTACGCAAGCTGAAAGGCCTATCAGCCCTTCGGCATATTTTTCCAAAACCTCTTCATCAATCCTCGGTTTATAATAAAAGCCCTCAAGGTGGGCTATCGTCACAAGTTTCACCAGATTTTTATAGCCCTGCTCGTTTTTTGCCAACAAAATCAGGTGATTCCGCCTTGAGTCGATATTAGGCCTTTTATCCGTAAGTTTTTCAAAGGCAGTATAAATTTCACATCCGATTATCGGCTTTATCCCCTTGGTTTTTGCTTTTTTATAAAATTCAATCGCGCCGTACATGACTCCGTGGTCAGTTAGAGCCACAGAATCCATTCCTAACTCCTTTACGCAATCTAAAAGCTCGTCGATTTTTGGCAAACCGTCAAGAAGGCTATAATGGCTATGGACATGCAAATGTGTAAACTTCGTCATAGCGAGTGAACGCTTGCCCCCACACCAGAAGTTTTTGGAAAAAACTTTGGTGTGGGGGTGAACAGGTGCGTAAATTTGGGCATAGGAATATTATACCATTTTACCCCGTTAAAAAAATTTTACAAGTTAGGTTTTTTTATTTGTGATAGAATATAATAATATTAAATTAATGCCGCAACTGTGAAATATCCTAATTTTAGTGAAGAAAAAAACTTGTGGAGCAGGGGATTCAAATTTGTAGCGGGTTTGGATGAAGTCGGGCGTGGACCGCTGGCCGGGCCGGTTGTTGCATGCGCGGTGATAGTAACGCCACAGCACTTATTTTCAGAAAAAATAAGTGCTGGGCCTTCTGCCAAAATTTTTATCAAAAATTTTGGCATTCGGGACTCAAAAAAATTGACGGCTGGACAACGCGAGAAAGTTTTTAAAATTTTGACAAGGCATCCGCAGATAAAATATGGAGTGGGGGAGGTGTCAGAAAAAATAATTGATAAAATAAATATTTTAGAAGCCACAAAACTGGCAATGGAGAAAGCTCTGCAAAATCTGGATTGTAAAGCAGATTATCTGATTTTGGACGGCAATTTTAAGATAAATTTAAAAACTAGTGGTGAGCAGGGCCGAACCATTTCCCAGAAATCAATTGTAAAAGGGGATGTAAAAGTTTTTTCCTGCGCGGCAGCCAGCATTATCGCCAAAGTTACCCGGGACAAAATAATGGAAAAATACCATAAAAAATATCCGCGGTATAATTTTAAAGATAACAAGGGTTATGGTACTGCCGGGCATTTTGCCTGTTTAAAAAAATACGGGCCCTGTGATATCCATAGAAGGACATTTTACCCCGTTAGAAATTTTGATGATTCGGTAAAATTTTTATCAGATCAAACTGACAAATGATAAATAATGCTGTAACGCGAATGCAAAATTATTTTTGGAAAATAATTTTTGCATAAGACTTCTAACGGGGTTTATCCTGCAAGCAGTTATCCACACCCCAACATTTAACTTTGATGATCTAAAAGTGATATAATGAATAAAATAAAAATGAAAAATAAGATTTTCTTCGTAATTATAATACTTGTCGGAGTGATTCTCTTGGGTTACTCGGCTTTTGCTGTTTTCCATTCTTCCAGCAATAAAAAACCAGTTGTGCCGGGCGAATCAGCAAAACCCGTAATACCGCCAGAAATGGACGAATTAATGTCAATAATAAAAAAAAGCCCCGTTTACCCTGATTTTATAAAATTAGTCAAAACAGAAGATTTCGGGCCCGAGCTTGTAGATTATTATAATTTCTCGCCACAGGTTTATGCCGAAAAGAAATCTGAATGGGAAAAAAATTCGAGCAGGGACACGTCTCTTGAAAAACCCTTCAATACGATAAAGCTTAATGAAAATTCATTTTTCGTCCGGCTGAAATCAAAAGCAAATCCAAAATACGGGCTGACTGCAATAGTTGATATGTCAAAACAAGAACCGCAAATTCTGGTAATAAATATGCAAATAGATGTAAGCGCAGGAATGTAAGAACAAAAATTATAATTAAAAAATAAAATAAATAATTAAAGTCGATAAAATAAAAACAATTTAAAATTTTTATGAAAAAAATAATATTAGTTACAGCAATTTTATTCGTTTCTTTATTCTATGCCGGAGCTGCGTATGCAGACGTGAATATAACATCCTTTGATGCCATACCAAGTTTTTCAGCAGGAGCTGTAGGTTCGGCAACATATGCAAATGCGGCGGCTGTAATCTCGGCACTGCCCACGAGCGCAACAGCCAATAATTCGGCTGTGACTGTACCTGTGACAAATTGGGTGAACACAGATACATATAATCCTCACCTAGCGGGAAGCTATACTTTCACTGCTGTGTTGGGGGCAATTCCTCCGGGATTTACAAACACAAACAACAGAACAGCGACAATTGAAGTTGTTGTTTCAACAGTTTGGTTTACAGTAACCTTTACTGTCACTAGCGTAACGATTCCTCAAAGGGCAGCAATGATGGATTTGGGTCTAACTACTGAATTTTGGGTTAGCTGTGGTTCCAATGTCCGTTACGAAGTAACAGATGCTTCCGGCACAGCAGTTGCAAATTGGATAGACTCGGGGATTTCATACCTTTCTAAATATATACCGTCTAAAACCTTTGATTTTGAACATTTTGGCGGCAGTTATACACCGAGAATTAAATTAGTGCCGATTACCAACGGTACCAACATACCTCTTGCTGATTGCCAAAATGTTGCAGGTCTTAGTTCTTATTTTAACTTAGGATATGGCGGCACCACCTGGGGCAATTCCGCCTATGCTACTTGCCCCACTCCTCCAGCGTATTCTGCCAGTTACGGCCTTTCTGTAGGTGTAGGCACTTCGTCGGTTTATTTCAACCTTCCGCAAATTACACTTTAAAATCAAATATGCCTAAGTTTATTCAGGGCAAACTTAAATTTTTCATTCCAGTTTTTTTAGCTGCGGTTTTTATTTTCTGTTTGCCCGACCGAACCAAAGCAGATTTTTTTCCGCAAATTTTTGTGACAGAATTGAAAATAAATGGAATCATGGGCAATGAGATAAAAGGGGAGTTTACTGCCATAAACAGGGAAAAATATTATTCGGGCGATTTAAAATATGAAATCCAGTTGATGCAAGGGACCTCGCTCAAGGATTTTAAATTCATTGATTTTTTAGTTCCGAAGGAAACATTTTTTATTCCGCCGAACGAAACAGTCACCGAATCTTTTGATTACGCATATCCTAAAAATATTATCAGCGGAGACTATACTTTAAGGGCGCAAATTATTGCTCCGGTAATGGGCGGGCTGGGATGGCAGGATAAGGCGGTTTCCCTGCAGGGAGCAAATAAATTTTTGGAAATACTTTCTCCTTTATCTAAAGTTTTAATCGGAAACGAACAGCATCCTACATTAGAAGGGGCAAATGTTTCTCCGGGCCAATCGCCGACAGCTTTCCTGACGGTAAAAAATCCGGGAGAAGAAATTACTGTTATTCCCGATATTAAAATTTTCAAAAGGCAGGTTGATATGCCCTTGGTCAAGGAATACCAGGATTCTCCGATAACAATTGCCAACGGCGAAACAAAAGAAATCAATCTAGAAATGCCGAAATTCAGCGATCCCGAATCTTATCTGGCTGAGGTAAAATTTTATCAAAACCAGGAACAGGTTTCCGGCACTGAATTTTTCCGCTGGGTGGTGGCGGGAGAAGGGGGCAAGATATTAAATGTAAAGATAGACAAAGATTATTATAAGGCAGGCGACAATATGGGGTTGTCAGTTGATTTAATCGGTCCGGCAGACGGCAGCGATATAGGCCAAGGAAGCTTAGAAATCATAGTTTCTGATAAAAACGGGAATCTTATTGCAAAAACTTCGAAAGATGTTTCTTTGAATTCCGATGTTTTTTCTTCAACAATAACAATTCCAGTAAAAAACGACTTGATTTATCCTAAAATTGAAGTCAGCCTGGCAAAAGGCGGGACGACTTTAGATCAGCGCAGCATCAAATTGCCGATATTTTCCGCAGAAGCAAAACAATTTGAAAATGAATTGGCAAAAAAAGAGCAAAACAGCAGAATTTTTATTTATTCATTTTTAGTATTATTGATAATAATTTTAGCCTTTGGCTTTCTGGCTTATAAATTCCGCAAAAAAATTTTTAACTTCTCCTTTATAAAATTATTCAAGGCAAGAAAAGAAAAATGAAAAACATAAAAATTTTTTCATTAGGCTTGTTATTTTCATTATCTGTCTTGTTTTTTACAGCAGGAACGGTTTTTGCCGCTGACATTAATCTTTTATGGAATACTCCTTCCAATTATACTGCTTCCGACCCAACTGGCGGCAGGGGAACATGGATAGCCACTTCGGGCTCCATTTTGGTTAATTTTGTGGCTAATGGAAATCTTTATAATTGGTCGGGGCAAACCACGGTTCCTAATCCCACAAACAGTCATAAAGGAGTTATTTTTTTACGGCTATCTTACCAATGGTATCCAAAAATTGGTCCGGCACAATGGGGATCTCCCATGTATAGATATAATAGCATTATGTATAACACGGGCGGCGACATTACAGTCCCTCTGGCTGGAACCGTTGACGTTCTCACCTGCAGTAATGCAGCCCAGGCGACAATTTATATTGATTATCAGCTTGTGCCAATTTTCGATTGCCCGGCGTCAAGCATAGGAGGAACAGCCGGAATCAATGGAATATGCGTGCAAGCGAGCACGGCGCAAAGCCAAGTTCCTACATCGTCGGTCAGCTGTCCGGCGTCAGATATAACATCAGGAACAACCGGCATATGCGTAGCCGCATCAATAAACCGATATCCGGAGATGTCATTCGATTGTCCATATTGGAGGAGCGCCCATCCACTTGATTATCCGCCTGTAGATTTCGTAGATGGCATATGCGTAGCCGCATCAGCAGACGCAACAGAAGTTCCGCAGGCATCACTTAATTGTCCATCAGGAAGTATAACATCAGGAACAACCGGCGTATGCGTGCGAATGACCACCCCCCAATTTATTAGTGTTACTTGTTCTACAAGCCCGAGGCAAGCCTTAGTAAACACGCCGATTGATTTTACTGCCACGCCAATAGCACCGAGCGGATGGGCAGGGCCGTATACATATTCCTGGGCAGGGGATTGCGCCGGCTCAACGTCTTCGGTTTGTACTAAGTCTTTTCCATCCGCAGGCGTTTATACTTCTACGGTAACAGTTTCATCTGGAGGGCTAACATCTCCCAGTGGCTCTGGCAAAATTGCTTCCTGCCCGGCAGTTACTGTAATATCGACTGGCAGTTGTACTCTTGCCGGGCCTGGCGCCGTACAACAAAATGGAAACGCAAGTTTTAGTTTGACTTACAGCGGTATGGGTGGAACGCCGACTTTTAAAAGCGGCTATCCGATTTGCGGCGACGGTGCAACTCTCGGCGCTCATAGTTGCACTGCTTCCGGGTGTACTTTTGTTTGTAATGGCTATGGCACCGCAGGCGGCCCATATTCGGTTTCTGCTCAAATCCAAAATGGAATCACTGCTTTCGCCCAATGTGAAACTCAAATTACAGTAAATTCTATACCGCCCCCTCAAATCACCCAAGTTGATTCAAATGATCCGTTGACAATGCCGCCATTTACCGCCGGCACATTCAGCACAGATTATTGCGCCGGCTCAGTATTTTTCGGATGGACCTATCTTGACACAGCCGGCAACAATGAAAAATCATTCGAGATACAGGTATCCCACGACCCTGCTTTCGGGTCCGGCAACATAGATTTCGATTACAATTCTTTATCATCTTCCCCTA
>Ga0209777_10009814_pt1 | contig 10253 bp, 9 predicted proteins | sample FrelakmetHBP12HB_FD_187147 | JGI IMG/M metagenome (GOLD analysis project Ga0209777, IMG submission 187147) | Freshwater lake sediment microbial communities from the University of Notre Dame, USA, for methane emissions studies -HBP12 HB (SPAdes)... | ecosystem: Environmental > Aquatic >...
TGGCGGTGGCCACGCCGTGCTGGCCTGCCCCTGTTTCGGCGATGACCCGCTTCTTGCCCATGCGGAGGGTCAGCAGGGCCTGGCCGAGGGTGTTGTTGATCTTGTGCGCGCCGGTGTGATTCATGTCCTCGCGCTTGAGGTAAATCTTCGCGCCGCCCAATTGCTCGGTCAGGCGGCGGGCGAAGGTCAGTTCGCTGGGCCTCCCGCCGATCTCCCGGTAGCCGCGGTCCAGCTCGGCCAGGAACTTGGGGTCGGCCATGGCCTGGAAGTACTCCCGCTCGAGCTGTTCCAGCGCGGGCATCAGCGTCTCGGGGACAAACTGCCCGCCGTATCGACCAAAATAACCTTTTCGCGCATTGGTTGCCTGTTTCGATGCCATATCCGTCATCGTCTCTGATTTGCCACGAAAACTCAAGGTCGTCGTTCAAATTCAGCCCCTCCGCAATGGGATTGCCTTGAACGGCGCGAGCGTTTCCACTAATCTCCGGTTGAGGCCGGGAAGCTCAGTTCGCTGATAGTTCAAGGAAGTCTCTCATCGCGCGGGACTGAACGTGACCCATCAAAAGAACCTTTTGGGCACCACCGTGTTGCCGGCCGACCTCCATCAGGCGGCAAGGCGGCACGGCAGGGCGCTGTCGCGGTATCTGCTGGCCAGAAGCCTGGCCGCAGGCAAGCGGGTGCTGGACGCCGCCTGCGGCGGAGGGTACGGCTCGGCTTGCCTGGCTGCCGTCGCCGCAAACGTGCTCGGTGTGGATCTGGACGACCCGATGCTGCGGCATGCGAGCAAGCATTTCTCCGCGCCTAACCTGGAGTTCCGAAAACACGATCTTCATGAACCCCTTGCCGGCGCCGGGCCATTCGACCTGATTACGCTTTTTGAGGCCCTGGAGCACGTGGCCGATCCGTCCTTGTGTCTGGCGAGGCTGGCATCAAACCTGGCCCAAGGCGGCACAGCTATCATCTCCGTTCCCAATGGAACGAAGGAGGCTCGCGACGCCGCAGCCAAGACCTACCACCCCAGGCAGTTTTCCGCCGACGATTTCCGAAAGCTCCTCGAGGCGCGGTTTGAGCAGGTGGAGCTGCTCAGCCAGGTCTATCACAAGGGGCCAGGCCATTATCTGCGCAAACTCGGCGGCGGACACCACGCCAGCAACTATCGTTTTGAGAAAGGCCTATCGGATTCCGCCAAGACCTGGCTGGCCATTTGCCGCCGGCCCAGGCGCGCGTGAAAACCCCCGGTTCTTGTCGGAGCAAGCTTGATGTGTTCATATTCGACCAACCCGTCGCAGATCCGGGCCATGTTCGCGCGGATTGCGAAACGATACGACCTGAACAACCGCATCCACGCCCTCGGGCTGGACCAGGCGTGGCGCCACCGGGCCGTCCGGGAGGCACGGATTCATGGCGGCGAGGCGGTCCTGGACGCGGCCTGCGGCACGGGGGATCTGACGATCCTGTTCCGCCGCGCCGGGGCCGGCAGGGTCGTCGGACTGGACTTCTGCCCCGAGATGCTGGACATCGCGCGGAAGAAATTTCCCGCCTCGGAGATCGAGTGGATGGCCGGCGACGCCATGGCCCTGCCCTTCGAGGCGGGCCAGTTCGACGTGGCCAGCACGGCCTTGGGCCTGCGGAACATGGCCGACCCGGTGGCGGCGCTGCGGGAGTTTTTCCGCGTTTTGCGACGCCGCGGACGGCTGGTGGTGCTGGAGTTTCGCCGTCCCTCTGGAGTTTTTCCCGGCGCGCTGCTGCGGTTCTACCTGGACCATGTCCTGCCGTGGACGGCCGGGGCTATTGCCGCGGACCGGGCCGGCGCTTACCATTACCTTTGTGAATCCATGAAATCGTTCATGACACCCGAGCAGTTGGCCCAGGCCATCAGCCGCTGCGGTTTTTCCGGGGTCGGCAGCAGGCTGCTGACGCCGGGCGTGGCGGCGATCCACATCGGGACGCATCCATGACGGCGCAAGGGCTTGAACCGTACAACCACCATCAAGGCAGGGCGCCGCTGCTGCGGCCGGCGGGCCCGCTGCGAATGGGGGCTTTTCTGGCCTTGAGCCTGGCCGGCTACCTGATCGTCAACCTCTTCTGGCAGCACCTGGTCACCGGTCAGTGGATCGGCTTTTCGTTGCACACCTACCGCAGCGAGTTCGTCATTCCGCTAGGCAGGATGTTCCGCTACCCCTTGGACATCTTCACCCATCCGTGGATGATCCTGGTGCACGCGCTGCTGCTGTCGGTGGTGATCTTCGTGCCGATCGTCGTCGCGGTGCTGTACCGCACGGTCTTCGCGGCGATATTCGCGGCCATCGTGCTGCTCATTGGGCGGGCGCCGGTATTGGCCGCAACGCTGACGCTTGGTTTCATCCTGGCAGCCCTGACGCGCTGGCGGAGCAACAAGCCGTTTCTGGCCATGCTGCTGGGCCTGGTTCCCGTCCCCGGCTACTTTTACCTGTTTGCCTTCGCGGGAACGGACCTGACGGCCCTGCCGCTGCTTCAGCAATGGGCCATGACTGCGCCGGTGATCATCGCCGTGGCGCTGGCGGTGGCGGCGGCAGCGGCGGTGCTGGGCCTGGCCAGGCTGACCCACTATCGGCCGGGAGTGATTTGGCCGGTGCTGGCGGTGCTGCTGGCGGCGCCGTTGGCCATCTTCTATCTCAAGGTCGGCTCTGCAGAACTGGCGTATTCGCTGCTGGAGGCGGAGCTGGCCCCCGGCGACGCCGTATTCCGGTCGGTGCCGCTGGAGGCCTGGCGCGAGCACAACCGCGGCCTGGCCCAGCAGACGCTGGAAAACCAGATCCAGGACGAAATGGACTTTCGCCGGCATCAGTTGATCGGCGATTGCGAGCAGTTCGTCAAGAGCTACCCCCGCAGCGAGCGCATGCCGGCGGTGCTGTGGATCCAGGCCCAGGCCTCAAGCCTTCAATGGGACAAGCCCTCCTTCCAAAACGGGCTGATCCGCCACACCGCGTCGTATCCGCTGCCAGCTTCCGAGCCGATCTGGAGACGCCTGCTGGAAGAGTACGGCGCCTCGCCGCAGGCGGCCCTGGCCCACTGGCGGCTGGGCCAATTGGCGCTGGCGGCCGGAAACGCCCGCAGTGGGCACGAGCACCTCCGCGCCGCCGACGAAAGTCTTCAGAAGCAACTGAAGCAGGCCAAGAATCCCCCCCCGGCGACAGACCTCATGGGCAAGGTCTTCTCCCAGCCGACGGCGGCTCCCTCGCGCGACTACTACGCCGAGGCGCTCTTTGAGGTCGAGCGTCTGGCCTGGCTGGTCGCGCAGAACGACCTGCTAAACGACGCCCGTTGCGCCCAGGCCATGGCCGACTACCTGCGACTGAACCGGCACCAGATGAGTGCCTTCAGGTATTATGAGCAGCTTTCTTCCCTGGCGGAGAAATACGAGGACACGCATCTGGGGGATAACTTGAAACTGGCCGTTGCCATGGCCACGGCCAACCTGCGTGAGCGGGCCGACCAGTTGGCGGTGCTGGCCCAGCAGCAAGCCGACCCCGACGCCGCCGTTGAGGCCAACTACCAGTTGGGCCAGCTCCTCGTGCAGAAGCTTGACCTCCAGCCGTTGACGGGCGTGGCCGGCCCAAAGGTCTACTTTGAAAGAGTGATGAAGGCCCCGCCCAACCCCTGGCAGGGACGGGCGGCCGAACGGCTGGCCGAAATGCAGGAAAAGCCCAAGGAAACTGAAGAATGAGCGAAAGTGCGGCCCCAAAATGGCCGGGGCCCGGCGGCCCTCGACAGGGGCTCAGGGGGACGAAAACGGTCAAGGAAATGGTCGCCCAGCCTGCTGGGAATCACGTATAATACAGTGAGCGGCTGGGGAGGAGGCGGTCACAACAACGAATGGCTGAGTTAGAACGCACCGAATTATCAGTCCACGCAGAACGGGCGCTGCTGGTCGGAGCGATCCTGCCTGGTTCCAATTCCGACCCGATGGACCCGCTGGGGGAGTTGAGGGCGCTGGCGAAAACCGCCGGCGCTATCGTCATTGACGAGATGACCGCCCGCTGCAAGATCATCAATCCGGGCCTGTACGTCGGCTCGGGCAAGGCTCAGGAGATCGCCGACCGGGCCCAGCAAAACAATGCTCATACGATTATTTTCGATAACGACCTTTCCCCCGCGCAAATCCGCGACCTGGAGGAGATCACCCGCCGAAAGGTCCTCGACCGCAGCGAACTGATCCTGGACATCTTTGCCGCCCACGCCAGGACCAGCGAGGCCAGGCTCCAGGTGGAGCTGGCGCAACTGGAGTACACCTATCCGCGGCTGCGACACATGTGGTCGCACCTGGAACGGGTCTTCGGTGGCGCGACGAGCGCCGCCGCGGCCGTCGGCGGCATCGGCACACGCGGGCCGGGCGAAAAACAGCTCGAAATCGACCGCCGCCTCGTCCAGAAACGCATATCCTGCCTCAAGCAGAGAATTGCCGAGGTGGACCATCGCAAAGTCCGCGAGGTCCGCAGCCGCAAGGACGCCTTCTGCGTCTGCCTGGTGGGTTACACCAACGCCGGCAAGAGCACGCTGATGAACCTGCTGACCGGGGCCGGTGTGTACGTGGCCGACAAGCTCTTCGCCACGCTGGACACCAAGACCAGCCGGTGGAAGATCGCCGACGGCCAGGAGGTGCTCTTGTCGGACACAGTAGGCTTCGTCCGCGACCTGCCCCACCACCTGGTGGCCAGCTTCCGCGCGACGCTGGAGGAGGCCATCTGGGCTGACTTGCTGATCCACGTCGCCGACGCGTCGCACCCTCGCGTCGAGCAACAGATCGCGGCCGTGGACGGCGTCCTGAAGGAAATCGGCTGCGGCGACAACCGGCGCGTGCTGGTCCTGAACAAGGCCGACCGGCTCAACGATCCGGTCCAACGGGTGATCCTGGCCCAGAAACACCCGCAGGCCTTGTTCCTGTCGGCCCTGAGCGGCCAGGGGGCCGAATCGCTGATCAACGAGGTGACCAAGGCGGCGGTGGGCGCACCGATGAAGGTCCAATTGCGGGCCAATTGCGGCAACGGGAGGCTGATGCAGTACATCGCCCGCCACGCCCAGGTGCAGCGGGAGACCTTTGTCGATTCCACCGCGCAGATCGAGGCCCTTATGCACGCCAATCGCATCGAGGAGCTGCGGAACTTCGGTCGCGACGTCGAGATCATCAGCCAAACTCCGTGTTGACCTTTTGGCCGGGTTTGGGCGGCTTCGCCGAAGGCCGGTACGCCTATTTCAAGCGGAGCGGGAAAATGAACAGTGTTTCGGTGGGATGGGGCACTGTTTGGACAATCCTGGCGGCCTGCGTTGCCGGGGCTTTTCTGCCGACACAAGCGGCCGGGAACGAGGAAACCAAGGCCGACGCAAGATCGATCACCATCGTGCTGACCGACAACAGCCAGGCCGTCGGCACGCTGGTGAGCATCGACGACAAGGAACTGGTCCTCAAGGTCGGCGCCACCCAACGAATGATTCCATTGGACCAGGTTACGCCCACCAGCGTTTACATGGCCCGGCGGCTGACGATGGACCTGACCAAGGCCTCCAGCCACATGGAGCTGGCCCAGTACCTGCTGGATCGCGGCCTGAAGGCCCTGGCGGGGCGGGAATTAGACCAGGCGGTGCGGATCGATCCGTCGCTGGCCCAGCAGGCCAAGGCCGCGCTGGCGGCGGCAAAAGATGCCCCCGCTGCGCCGGCGCAGACCCGGCCTGCCGCGTCGGGCAAGCCCGGCGCTAAGGACGATAAGCCCAAGGGCGACGATCCCAACGAACCCAGGAAGTTCCAGCCCGCCACGGACGAGCAGGCCTCGGCCAATACGCGCAGGGCCATCGAGATGGCCGACAAGGCCAAGGCGTTCTCGCCCACGATGCACCTGGTGGAGACCAGGAACTTCCTGGTTTTCAGTGCCTGGGACCCCAGCAACGACAAGCCGCTGGCCGACATCTGCCAGGCCATGTATGCCGCGCTGTGCAAGCAGTTCGACATCCCCGCCGATCAGAACATCTGGGCGGGCAAGTGCGCAATCTACGTCTTCTGGGTGCCCGACCAGTTCAAGCGGTTCGCCACCGAGGTGGATAACGCCGGCGCCGTAGCCCTCGACGCCGCCGGATACCAGAGCGCCGGCGCCAACGGCTTCCGCTTCATGGTCCTCAACAAGGCCCGCACCAAGGAATGGTTCTTTGAGGTTCTGGTGCACGAGGGCACGCACGCCTTCGTCTCGCGCTACATCAACGACCGCCCCATCGCCCAATGGGCCAACGAAGGCCTGGCCGAGACGATGGCCGGCACCCTGGTGCATAACGCCATGGCCGAGGGGCGGATCAAGAACGCGCTGAGGGAGGCGGTCAAGGAAAACAAGGACGTCTCCTACGTCCTGCAAAAGGTCGGGGTCAACGACTTTGATTACGGCATCGCCCAGAGCTTCGTGCGGTTCCTGATCGCCCGGGACCGCAAGGCCTTCATCCGGTTCTTCACGGTGATGAAGGAAGGCAAGACCGACGAGCAGGCCCTCCAGGAGGCCTACGGCCTGACCTACCAACAGTTCCTCGCCGCCTGGGCCAAGGCGCTGGCAGCCGGGAGACACTGATTCCTGGGCTTGGGGGGACTTGCCCCGACGGCCAGCCCGACTTCCGGAGGGAATTTGCTGGCGAGCTGCTGGAGCGGGTCATTATAATCGCCTGGCAGGAACGGAACGAGCACAGGCGACAGGGAGGTCGTCGGTGAAGGAATCGAACGCTGAAAATGGATTAGGCGCTCTGCCTTCGGCGGAAAGCTCCTCTTCGCTCGCTGGCGCGACGAGCGAACCGCAACCCACCGGCACCTCACCGGCCGGCAATGGCCCGGCCATCCTCGCCGACACGTTCGGGGCATTCCAGGCTTGCTTTGCCCGCGACTTGGCCGCCGCAGTCCAGCCGCTTCTGGGCTGGCCAGTGAGGATCCGCCTGCTGGGCGTGTCGGAATTCGATCGCTCCGGGGCGGGCCAATCGCTGGAAGAGCCGACCTGTTGCTTTACGCTGGAAGCGGCGGCTGCAACGGACAAGCCGGCTATGCCAAGTGCCGGTCAATCGCCGCCATGTGTGGCAGGGGGGTGGCTGGCCTTTGCCCCGCAGATTGCCTTCGCCATCCTGGACCGCCTGCTGGGGAGCACGGGCAAACAGGCATATATCCCCAGCCGGCCGTTGACGTCGGTGGAGCGGCGGCTGATGCGCCGCGTGGTCGCGCTGGCGGCGGGCATCGTTGAAAAACTCATCACAGAGGCACAGGGCAGACAGAGGGAAACCAGACCTGTCTCAGGCAGGGCGGCTCAAGAGAGCATGGCGGCGCCCCTTGGGGACGGCAGCAGCGGCCATGACACCCAATCCCGCAATGGCGCCCAGAGGGTGTTCGCGTTCGATGCGTCGGTGGGCGAGCAAACGGGGCTGCTGCGGCTGTGCGTTCCCGCTGAGGCCATGGCCGCGCCCCCGGCGCCGGCAGTCCGACCTGGTCAGGGCGCCTCGCCGCTGGAGCTGTCGGCCACCGTGGACCAGCAGGTCGACGCGGCAGAGATGGCCCAGCTTGGCGCCGGTGACATCCTGATCACGGATACCCCCGCCGATGGCGAGGTCACGTTGAGGACGGCGGGCATTCCCAAGTTCGTCGCGCGCCTGGGCGCCTGCGATGGACAGCGGGCCGCGACGGTCATCCGCCGGCTCAGCCAGGGCGACCCCAAAAACCCAGAAACGCCCGGGCACGAAAAAACGCCGACTCCAAACCCTTAGCTACGGCGGAATTCAAAAGCCAGTCAACCTCGGTCGAGGTCACTGCTCCTCCAGGTCTTCTTGGGAAGGCTTGGAGCGGCCCAGCAGGTCGCGAAGCTTTGCCGCGTCCTCGTACCGCTCTTCCTGGACGGCCTTGGCCAATTGCTGCCTCAGTCGTTCGACGGGGTCGATGGGCATCGCCGCCTGGATCTCCTTGACCATCGACCGCAGGATCGCCAGTTCGGTGGAACTGCCCAGCAGCGCCTCCTGGCCGGATTGCCGATAATACTCCTCGATATTCCGGATGCCCTTTCTCACCGCCGCCAGCGCCGGCCGGGGCCGGTTGTCCCGAAGCGCCGCCCGGGCCCGGGCCCGGGTGTGCATCATGAGCACATACGGGCGGTACTGCTCCATCGCGTTGCGGTCGGCCTCTTCCCGCGCGTGGGCGCTGCAGAAGTCCAACACCCGCAGGTTTCGCGACGTATCCCCCTCGACGGCCTCGAATTCCTCCAGCACGAACTCGGCCAGGTACCGGTGGTAGTACATGTTCGCTTCGTGCCGCAGTTCTTCGCAAGCGGCCTCGTCCAGTTCGAACCCCTCTGCCCGTTCCTTGGCACGCCGAAGCTGGTGTTCGTAGTACTCCAGAAGGCTCTCATAACCGTGGGGACGCTGCCCGTCAGGCCGGCCGGTGCATTCCATCTGGAGAATTCCCAGGTCCAGGCGGAGTTGAATCTTATCCCGCCCGTCGTCGCCACGAATACGCCTGGCCATCACCTGGCTGGACTCGTAGGGCCAGTCATTAAGGATGTGCCCGATATCCAAGCTCATAGCACCTTGCCTGTCCCGGGGCAGGTCTCATTGAACGTCAACTTGAGTAAACTCCACCTCCAGCAGAGGCTTTTCGCCGACCAGAACGAACTGGCCGGTCTCCACAACCCGGATGCGTTGGGGAAACGCCAGCCCGTTAGGTAATACGACATAAGTATAGGTAGTGACGGTCCCCTTTTCGCCGGCCCGGTCCGCGCCAGCGGTCACTAAGCGAAGCACGCTGGTCGCCGCATCGAAATAGTAGGCCTTGGCCCGAGGGCTGTGGACGGCGACCCGAATGAGGTTCTCATCCATTCCTGGAACCCTCAGCGGACCGGCACCGACGGGATGATCGTCGAACAAGACGATGTTCAGGGGCCCGCGCAGGCGATTGACCAGCACAGCAAGGGCCTTGACGACGGAATCTTTCCTGTCGCTGTCAACCAGCGACCCTGAGACGCTGTATCGCCCGTCGGCATGGACGGTGGCTTCCCACGGGCCTTGGGGGAGGGCAGCGTGGGCCACGATCGTCCCGTCCATCAGATCAATGTCCTGGGTCTGGTGAGTGATGTAAGGTTCGGCGCCGTCCTGATACATCGTCACGATGGCGCTGGCCCGGACGCGCGAAACCTTCTGCCAGGCCGCCAAACCGCCCATCGCATTGACGCTGGCCGACACAATGTCATGGGCCGGGCCAAGGTTGTATCGAGCGTAGACGTCCCTTGTCCCCGATTGGCAGCCGCCGACCAAATTCACCCCGATCACCAGCAGCACCCCTGCGTAAATGCCTTTCATTCCCGACTCCTTGGGCCCGCATCAGGGATCGCGGCAGCGCCGCGGCGATCCGCGCCTTCTGCCAAGAGCACGTCCGGCATGAAGGCGGCGCCGGCGCCGCCTTTTACGTTGACAGCCCTATTCTACTGCTTCCTTGATCGGCCGCAATTTGATTCTGAGCTACGCCAAAGGTTCAAAACGTCTTGAACTGGCCCCTGCGGAATCTGTATCATCACGGTTTAAACTTTGGGGCCTGGCCCCAAGCACGGGCCCGGCGGAGAACCATAATAGCCTGAAGGAGCCAGCGATGTCCCATACGATCAACGACGAGTGCACCGCATGCGGAACGTGCAAGGAATCCTGCCCCGCCGAAGCGATTAAGGAAGGCGAGAAAAAGTACACGATCGATCCGGACCTGTGCATCGATTGCGGCGTTTGCGTCGAATCCTGTCCGGTCAAGGCGATCAAAGAGCCGTAATGATTCGGGTTGGACCTGGGGCCGCTGCCGGCACATCGCCGACGACGGCCTGTTGTTTGCGCAGGCCCCGCGCTGCCAAGACGATCAGGAGACGCCTCGGCCGTTCGGATTTTCCAGGAACCTTGTGTCAGGGTGGGCAGTCAAAAAGTAGAATAGGTGTCGGCAGGCCCGAAGCCACGGGAAACAGCCTATGCGCGACAGATTGCGGGTTGGGCTGACCTTGTTGATCCTTTCATCGGCGGCTGTCTCCCTGCCTTCGGCGCGCTGGTGCCTGGCCGACGACCCGGACTTGCAGCGGGCCGGCAAGGTTGTGGCCGTTACGCGTGCCATTGATTCGACCCAGCCGGCATCTGCCGCCGCGACAAGGCCGGCGCGGGCAACGACGTCAACGGGTCCGGTTGCCCGCATCGCCGCCAGCGGCCCGCGCCTCTGGACCACCCGGCCGGCGACCGGCCCGCCC
>Ga0209777_10009815_pt1 | contig 10252 bp, 8 predicted proteins | sample FrelakmetHBP12HB_FD_187147 | JGI IMG/M metagenome (GOLD analysis project Ga0209777, IMG submission 187147) | Freshwater lake sediment microbial communities from the University of Notre Dame, USA, for methane emissions studies -HBP12 HB (SPAdes)... | ecosystem: Environmental > Aquatic >...
GCCTCCATGGTGGTGGGCTACCTGGGCCGGCGACTCTCCCCGGAGAACTTGAAGGGCCTCATGGAGGGCGTCCAGGAATCGGTGAAGATCCCGGAGCTTGCAGGAGCCGGTTTCGACCCCCAGGGCCGCCTTGACCCGAGGTGCCTGTTGTCCAACGTCGCGGAGTACCCGGCGGAACGCCGCAGGACCGCCGTGGCGGCCGCCCTTTCGTCCCTCCTCTCCAGCCTCCTCGTGGCCTCCGACCTCCACCTGAACCTCCACGAGAAAAAGGCTATCCTTCACATGGCCGAGAAAATGGCCAACTCAAACAAGCACTGATGCAAAGAGTGACGGAGGGAGGCGTGCCCAGCCCCGCCTCGGGCCAGAATGCCCCGGGTCTCGGGAAGACCTTTCTCGACGACATTTTCAGGGGAGACCTCAAGCGCACGCTCCGGCGCGACCTCCTCGACCTCTACTACTTTTATCTGGACGAAGAAGCGAGGAAGCGGATCACGCACATGGGCGCGGTCCATAAGATTTTCTCCGTGTCTTGGTGGCTCCTCAAGAGCCTCATCCTCAAGCTGCCGCCCCTCAGGCGCCTCATGTTCCTCCTATCCATCTGGTTTTTTCTGATGGGAGACATCAACTTCACCAGACAGGAATTCAGGCTGGACATCCACATGGGCCTTGTCAGTTTCCTGATCGTGCTCGTCATCCTCATGCTAGAGCTGAAGGACAAGCTCCTCGCGAGGGACGAGCTGGCGGTGGGGCGCACCGTACAGCTCGCGCTCATGCCGACCGCGAATCCCGAACTCGAGGGCTGGGACATCTGGCTTTTCACGCGCCCCGCCAACGACGTGGGCGGCGACCTGGTGGACTCCATCGGGCTGAAAGACGGAAGGCTGGGCCTGGTCCTGGGCGACGTGTCGGGGAAAGGGCTCGGGGCTGCCCTGCTGATGGCGAAGCTCCAGTCCACGCTGAGGGCCTTGGCCACGGAGGCCGGCTCCCTCGCCGACCTGGGCGCCCACGTGAACCGCATCCTGTGCAGGGACGGCCTGCCGGGGCGGTTCGCCACGCTCGTCTTTCTGGAGATCGGTGCCGGGTCGGGGGAAGTGCGGCTGTTGAATGCCGGGCACATGCCGCCCTACGCTATACGGGACGGCGTGTTCGACAGCCTGTCGCCCGTGGCGCCCGTCGTCGGTATCCTTCCCGAGGCCACCTACGTCGAGCAGAAGATGGAGCTCGCTCAGGGCTCGCTCCTCCTCGTCTATTCCGACGGCCTTACGGAGGCCATGGACAGAAGGGATGAGTTCTTCGGCGAAGAGAGGCTTCAGGCGCTCTTGCCAGGGTTGAGCAAACTCACGGCAAGGGCGGCTGGCGAGCGACTGCTGACGGAGGTTGCGCGGTTCGTGGGAGATGAGCGATATAACGACGACCTCTCCCTGGTGGTGCTCAAGCGCGGTGAGAAACCGGCGGCCGGGAGCTGAGATCTCGGCTGGTCTGGAACATAAAGGGGGTTAAGATGCCCGAGCAGACGAAAGTGTCCGCGGCCGGCGCAGTCGTGCCGGCCTTCAACGCCACGAAGAGGATTCTCTTTGAGCCCTTTGATTTCAAGAAGTGGCTCATCCTCGGATTCTGCGCGTTCCTTTCAAACCTCGGCCAGGGCGGCGCCAACGGTTTCAACTTCCACAGCCCGTTCGGGGGTGGGAAGAGCGGTCCAGGCCCGGACAAGGTTCTCACGTGGATCCAGGCGCACATGGCGCTTATCCTCGTGATTGCCGCGGGCGTTCTCCTCCTATCCATCGCCCTGGGCGCCCTGCTCCAGTGGCTCGCGAGCCGGGGGGACTTCATGTTTCTCGATGGGGTCGTGAAAGACCGCGCCGAGGTCGTGGAGCCCTGGAAGCGTTTCAAAGACCTCGGGAACAACCTGTTTATTTTCAGGTTCCTCCTGAGCCTCGCCGGGCTCGCCGGGCTCGTCCTCGTTGGCGTGCTGGCCTGGCTCATGGCCCGCAACGGCATCGAGGCGCGGAAATTCGACGGGGGCGTCATCGCCGCCATCATCGTCGGCGGCCTCCTGTTGCTGGTGCTCGTCGTCGTGCTCCTCGTCATCAATCTTCTATTGAGGGATTTTGTCATACCCATCATGTATAAAAGGGGAGTGTACACGCTCGTAGCGTTTCGGATGCTCAGGACGTCCCTCCTGGAGAATCACGTTGGCGCTTTCATCATCTTCTACCTCCTGAAGCTGGCCCTATCCATTCTGACAGGAGTTGTCGTCACGATCGTGACGTGCGCCACGTGCTGCATCGCCGCCCTGCCGTACGTCAGCTCCGTGGTTTTCCTTCCGGTCTTCGTTTTCATGAGGTGCTACTCCCTCTACTTCCTCGAGCAGTTCGGGGACGCCTGGCGCGTGATGCCTGTGCCGGAAGTTCCTCCGCCGCTGGAGCCGCCGCCAGAGGAGAAGGGAGACGAACCCGAGTTCGGAACGTGAGAGGACTAAGGACTGAGGACTTAGGACTGAGCAAAGATTGCCGAGTGGGGCCGGGTCTTTTCCCCCGGCGCGTCGACGGTCGAGCCAGGGCTGAAATAGGCGTGTCGGTTCTTCTGCTAAAATGAGCTCCGCGGGTCCGGTGGCCGGACCAGCGCTACGGGTTTTCCGAGGCATCCCCCCTCCACAGGGGGGTTCACTCAGAGGAGGCAAGACAGAGATGGCGGACAAGAGAGCGGACCTGGCAGGCCCGGGCATCAGCACCTACGAGGAGGTCGAGAAGATCCTCCCCGCGGACTACGCCCCGCTGCTGAACAGGCTGGACACCCAGCGGGCCCTCTTCACGATCAAGCGCTACATTGAGGATCACCTGTGTAAGGAGCTCAACCTGAGCATGGTGCAGGTGCCCCTCATCGTGGATCGCGAGAGCGGTGTGAACGACTACTTGGACCGGGACGGCTCGCGCACGCCGGTCGAATTCCCGTGCGGCCTGGGCATCAGCCCGCGCATCACCGCCCAAGTCGTCCAGGCGGCCACCAAGTGGAAACGCCTGGCCCTGGCCCAGTTCGATTGCAAGGTGGGCGAAGGCATCTGCACGGACATGCGCGCCGTCCGCAAGGACTATTTCCTGGACCACGACCACAGCTCCTACGTGGACCAGTGGGATTGGGAAAGGCGGATCACCGAAAAGGAGCGCAATCTCGAGTACCTGAAGGACACGGTCCGCAAGATCTGGAAAGTCATCCGCGGCGCCGGCAAGCACGCCCAGGAGATGTTCCCGGCCCTAAGGAACCCCAAGTACCCGGATTACCCCGAAGAGCTCACCTTCATCCACGCCGAAGAGCTCCTGGACATGTACCCCGACCTGCCAAGGAAGCAGCGTGAGACCAAGGTCATCCAGAAGTACCCGGCGGTCTTCATCATCGGCATCGGCTGGGTTCTCAAGGACGGCTACCCGCACGAGATGCGGGCGGCGGACTACGACGACTGGGTCACCTCGACCAACAAGGAATCGGGCAAGGACACGCACGGCATCAACGGCGACATCCTCGTCTGGAACCCCGTCACCAAGCGCCGCCACGAGCTGACTTCCATGGGGATCCGCGTCACCAAGGATACCCTCGTCCAGCAGCTCAAGCTCTCGGGCCAGGAGGATTTCCTGAAGCTGCCTTACCACCAGGCCATCATGAACGACAAGATCCCGCTCTCGATCGGCGGCGGCATCGGCCAGGCCCGCACCTACATGTACCTGCTTCGGACGGCCCACCTTGGAGAGGTCACCGTCACCGTGTGGCCGAAACAGCTCAAGGAGATCTGCGCCAAGAAGAACATCCACGTCCTCGACTAGGTCCTGGGCTTCTCGATGAGCACAGAAAAGGGGAGGGCTTTCGCCCTCCCCCTCTCTTTTTGCGCGTTTCTTTCTTAGTTTGGCATCAGTTGTTGGGCGCCCCAGAGGCGATCCAATCGCGGATGGCCTGCTGGTCGGCTGCGGAAACGGACTCGTGGCCGCCACTCAGCCGGATCACCAAAAAGCTGTTCGTAGGATCGAAGGGCTTGACCCGAACCATCGAAGGGCTCATGGCAGAGGACACATTGACGAGATTCGAATAGCTCTTGCCAGCGCTCAGGTTCATTCCGGCCGTGGGCGAACTCCCGCCGTGGCATCCGGTGCACCGCGGCGTGAAGAGGGTCGTCTGGATGACTGAGAGGGTCGAATTCGAAGCGGACGACGCGGCCACAGCGAGTGGGGGCGCCACCGCCGTATTGCTCCCGGCATCGGTCACGGTCAGCGAAGCACTGTAGGAGCCGGGACTGGTGTAGGTGTGGCTTGGGTTTTGCGCTGTGTCGTGCGGCGTGCCGTCTCCAAAGGACCAGTCGAACGAATAGGGTGAGGTGCCACCGGAAGCGGACCCCGAAAAGGCCACCGTCAGCGGAGCGCCTCCCGAAAGGGGAGTGCCGGATGCCGTCGACGTCAGCCCGAAGGAGGCGGAAGCCGTAGCCGTGGCGCGCGTGGAAGAACCCACTTTGAGGGTTCCGCGAACCTGCTGGGCCCCGCTCTGCTTGGCCTGGAGTGCGACGGCGGCTGTGACGGTGACGGTGACCGTGCTGGACCCTGGCGGGAGCGAGGCGCTTGCCTGAGCCTTGGCCACCGTCTGGCCCGAGCCGCTCAGGAAGGCCAGCGACACCTTTCCGCTCTTGGCTTTCTTTTTCGGGTTCGCGACGGTCAGGCCGACGGGCGTGTCGGCGGACGTGGAGACGCTGACCGGTGAACTCTTAAAGGCCAGCCCCCAGGCACTCGCGGCCGGCGCGCTGGCGGAATAAAGCGCCGTGGTCTCGACAGCCGCCGTAGAGCCATTCATATGAACCGCTAGGATGACCTCCTCTCCAGGGATGAAACCGGCGAGGTTTTCCGGTGTCACGACGATCGAAAACGCGTTCTGGCCGGCCCGAAGCGTCCAGGTTGTCTGCAAGACGGCGGAGGACACTTGCCCATCCGGTGAACAAACCTCGATGCGCACTGGAGCCAAAGCCGGTGATGCGGACTCCACAAAGACAACCAAGGGGTTCTCCACTTGGAGAGACAGGAACTCGGGCTGCACGATAGCAGCGGCAGGCAGCGAGTCACCCTTTTGCGCGAGGGCGGCTCCCCAAGCGGCGAACGAAAAGGCGAAAATGGCAATGGCGAGTGTGAGCGCGGCTCTTCTGTCCCGGGCATTGTGGGGGGCCATGGAATCCTCCTGACCTAATGGGCTCTGGGCCCCCACCCTTCGCCGTTTTTTGGACCTGGCCTCCGTAAGGCCTTGGTCCACTCCATCTCTCAGGACAGAACCTGCGGCGCGAAGTCCGTCCCCCTAGGACTGTTAGACGGACGCTTGGGCTTCTTGTCTATTCCTACTCTCTCTTCTCCCCTCCTAGCGCTTAAAGCTGAACGGCGCGGACACGCCGCCGTCACCATTGATCACGGTTATCTGGACGGTCGCACCTTTCGGGATGAGGCTGGCCACGTTCTTGGCCACGAGCAGGCCGCTGTTCTTGTAGACCGTGGTAACTCCCGTGCCGTTCACGTGCACGGCGCAGTCCGGGTGGAAATTGCTGCCCATGACTTTCAGCCTGAATGGGTTGGACGCCTTCAGGACTGAGGTGATAACGGGCGGGTTCACGGCGGACTTCATAGTGAAGTCAACACCCGTCACGTCCTGGCCCGAGAGGGTGACGTCCAGACTGGGTGGCTCAAAGACGTTGCCTGAGTAGCTTGGGGTCACGGTATAGGCCCCGTCCGCGAGGTTCTCGAAAGAGTAGGTCCCGTCATTCGCCGTGGGCGTGTTGGTGGTCGAGGCGCCCGAAAGCTCGAGCTGGACGTTGGGCGCGGGATCCCCTCCCTCCACGGTCACCTGTCCCGAGATCGCGTGGGTCGCCTGGCAGTAATTGCGGAGCGCGGCGGCCTGGCCCGCGGCGATGAAAAAGTCACCCCCGTAGCCGATCCCATGCAGATCGGCCTGGTACTGTGAAGTGCCGATGCTCCACGCGATTGCATCCGGGGAGAATACGATAGTTCCCGATTTCCCCACGGCGATGAAAAGGTCCGCCGCGTAAGTCACATCATAAAGGTGGTTCTGAGTGTGGGGGCTCTGCTGGGTCCAGACCCGGCCGTCCGGGCTTGTGAAGGCCGTGCCGTTGTCCCCGACACAGACCCACTGACCATCACCGTACGTGATGCCCCACAGGGTCGTGGAGACCGACGCCGGGTAAACCGTGAACGTGTTGCCGCCGTCGTCGCTGATGGCGGTCACGCCGTAGGCACCCACGGCCACGAACTTCCCATCGTTGTAGAAAACTCCCTCGAGGTCAGGCCCTGTACTGTACTTGAGCGTCCAATTTACTCCGTCCGGGCTCGTCATGATGGTCGCGTTGAGCCCCACCGCCACGAAGACCCCGTTGCCGTATGCCAAACCCGTTAACCCGGTCGCGTTCGTCACGTAGACCTTGTTCCAGGTTTGGCCGTCCGTGCTCGTGAAAGTCGTCTTTCCCCCGACGACCACAAACTTCCCGCCCGCGTACACCACGGCCCATAGGTTGTCCTGAGTCTGCTTGGCCTGCAGCGTCCAGTAATTCGCGTCGGGACTGGTGATGATCGCTCCGGCGTCGCCTACGGCCACGTACTTTCCCGCTCCGTAGGTCACCGAGCGCAGGTAGCTGCCGGTGGCAATAGTCGTGGCGTTCGTCCAGCTCACCCCGCACGTCGCGTTCACGGCCACGGGAGAGAGCACGAAGAACGCGGCCAGGCCGGCCAACAACCAAAGTCCCCTTAATGTGATCTTTCCAAGCCGCATGGCAACCCTCCTTGATTAAATTCTCAGAACAACAAGTGTTTTTCAATGTTCATTCCCTAAGGTAGAACGAGTTCCCAAGGAAAGCAAGAGACGCCAGGCGCGGGCGGCGCTTCCTTTGCGGGCCTCCGGCGTGCTAAGTTAATCAATTCACGGAGGGTTAATGAAGGTAGCGCTCGTCCAGCTCGGTTGTCCAAAAAACTGGGTGGACGGGGAATGGATGCTGGGACAGGCGCGGGAGGCGGGCTTGGAGGTGACGGCATCCGAAGAAGCGGACGCCGTCATCGTGAATACGTGCGGCTTTATCGACGCCGCCAAGGCCGAGTCCATCCAGGCCATCTTGGAGGTGGCCGAGCGCAAGAAGGAGGGGCGCGTCAGAAAGCTCGTGGTAGCGGGCTGTCTGGTCCAGCGCTACAAGGATGAGCTGCGGGAAGCCATCCCAGAGATCGATGGCTTCATCCCGTTGAGCGCCACGGGGAGCGTGGTGCGGCTCCTGGCGGCACCCGACCTCAAGACGCCCGTCACGAAGGATGTGGCCCTCTACGACAGCCTCCAGCCGAGACTCTTGGCCACCCCGCCCCATCTCGCGTACGTGAAAATCGCGGAGGGGTGCGACAACCCGTGCTCCTTCTGCTCCATCCCCGGTTTCCGGGGCCCCAACCACTCGCGCCCGGTCAAGGACGTGGTAAGGGAGGTCCAGAATCTGGCCGCGGGAGGCGTGAAGGAGGCCGTGCTCGTGGCGCAGGACACCACGGACTATGGGAGCGACCTGGGCCTCAAGGAGGGCTTTTCTAAACTTCTCCAGGCCCTGGACCGGGATACTGAAATGCCCTGGATTAGAGTGCTCTACGCCTATCCCAACCACGTCACTACACGCCTGCTTGAAACCATGGCCCGATGCGGCCGCGTGGTGCCCTACCTGGATCTCCCCCTCCAGCACGCCCACCCCGACATCCTGAGGTCCATGAAGCGCGGGGGGAGCGGCCAGGCCTTTCTCGGCCTCTTGGAAAAAGCCCGATCCATCGTTCCGGGGCTCGCCGTGCGCTCGACCTTCATCGTGGGCTATCCGGGAGAAAAGCGCGCGCACTTCCAGGAACTCCTGGACTTCCTGAGGGCCGCCGAGTTGGACCACGTGGGCGCCTTCACGTACTCCCGGGAGGATGGGACGGAGGCCCACGCCCTAGGGGAGTCCGCCGATGCGCGCACCAAGCGGCGCAGGCAGGAGAAGCTGCTCGAGGTCCAACAGGAGATATCCTTCGAGAAAAACAGACGCAAGGTCGGCAGGACCTACACGGCGCTCGTCGAGGGAGTCTGCGAGGAAACCGAGCACCTCCTCGAAGGACGCCTGGCCACCCAAGCCCCGGACGTAGACGGAAAGATCCTGATCAACGACGGTTTCGCGCCCCCCGGCAGCTTTGCCAGGGTCCGCATTACCCAAGCCCATCCGTACGATCTGGTGGGGGGGATCCTCGGTGCCCGAGAAGCCACCGCGTGAGGACAGAGGCCCCTTCTGGGCCGTAGCCATCTCCACGGTCTTGGGGCTCGGCTTCACGCCCCGCATGCCCGGCACCGTAGGCGCGGCCGCCGGGTTCTTCCTATTCGTTCCGGCCTTTTTCCTTCAAGGGGAAGCGGCCTCCATCGTGCCACTCTCGGAACTACTCGCCGTGGGCCTCCTCGCGGCGCTCTCCATCCCGCCGGTCTTGAAGGCAACGGGCCAGCGTGACCCCTCCTACATCGTGATCGACGAGGTGGCGGGGATGCTCTGCGCCCTGTGCATCGCCCCGCCCCAGTTCGTTTGGTCCCTCATCGCTTTCGTCCTCTTCAGGATCCTCGACATCTTCAAGCCGTTCCCGGTGGACAAGCTGGAGCGCCTGAGGGGCGCCTGGGGCGTCGTGGCGGACGACTTGGGCGCGGGCATTCTGGCGGGCGCTCTGACGTTGGTCATGAGGAGGCTGCTTTGATCCTGCTCAAGAATCTGGACAAGGTGCCGCCGCTGGCCTCGCCGGTCATCCTCACCATCGGGAACTTCGACGGGCTCCACCGCGGCCACAAGCGCATCCTCAGGAAAGTCATCAGCAGGGCCCGCGAAGAGGGCGGCACGAGCGTGGTGGTCACCTTCGAGCCGCACCCCCTGAAAGTGCTGCACCCGAGGCAGGCCCCGCTCCTCATCCAGACGCTATCGCAAAAGCGCGACATCCTGGCTCACCTGGGCATCGAGGTGCTCTTGGAGGTCCATTTCAGCAAGAGTTTTGGCCAGGTGAGCGCGGAGGCGTTCGTGCGGCACCTTGCGGAGAGGCTCCATCCCAAAGAGATCTACATCGGCGAGGATTTTCGCTTCGGGCACAACAGGGAAGGGGACATCGCCTTCCTCCAGGGCCTCGGAGAGGAACTGGACTACAAGGCCACGTCGTTCCCCAAACTCCAGTTGGACGGCGCCGAGGTCTCCTCTACGCGTATCCGCCAGCTCCTGGCCGAGGGCGAGATGGAGAAAGCCGTTCGCCTCCTCGGCCGGCCGTACGTCGTAGAAGGCCTCGTAGAAAGAGGGGACGGGCGCGGCCACACATTGGGATTCCCGACAGCGAACCTGGCCATCGAGAACGAACTCATTCCGGCCCTCGGCGTCTATGTCGTGGCGGTGGACGTGGGGGAGAGCGTCCTTCTCCCCGGCGTAGCCAACCTCGGCAAGCGCCCTACCTTCGGGGGCGAGGCGGTGGCCGTTGAAGCGCACATCCTTGAGGGAGCGCGGGATCTCTACGGCCAGCGGGTCCGCATCCTCTTCTTCAAGTTTCTAAGGCCGGAGCAGAAGTTCAGCTCGGCCGAAGAGCTCGCGGGCGCCATACAAAAAGACGTCCAGTCGGCCCGGGACTACTTCAAGGGTGCGGTCCTGCGAAGGCGGATGTATTACTAGCATACTCTTCGGAGGATGCCTTTCGAAGAGAGTGAAAAGTAAAAAGTCAATAGTAAAAAGTGAAAAGCGGTGGTGCAGGAGCGGCGAGCGGAGGTTGCCCGTTTCTTTCCACTCGGGTACATTCTAACTGCGCGGAGAGATGGCCGGGCGGTCGAAGGCGCCGGTCCTCACCGCTCCAAACGCCCGCTTTCGAATTGCCGTCGTTCTCCTCGAAGGCGCGGCGGGGCGTTGGCGTCATTTCTTCTTCATGGCCTCGACGTACTGTTCGAGATTCCGCGCCGAGGCAGCGTCAACGTAAGCGGTGCTGGGTTCACCGCTCTTCAAGTATCCTTTCCACGCTTCTTCCGTCAGTCTGAAGGCCTCGTCGCTCACATCAAACTCCGCCAAGGGCACCGCGAGAGTCCAGAAGAAGTCGTTGCCGGAGAGGCCTAGCCCGACGCGCGAGATTTCCAATTCCTGGCCGAAGGGGCACCCTAGCATCGCTCCCATCCGCGGCTTCATGGCCGCTTCTTCATCGGGTATTGTCGTGCTTGCCATGATGATGTTCTG
>Ga0209777_10009817_pt1 | contig 10251 bp, 8 predicted proteins | sample FrelakmetHBP12HB_FD_187147 | JGI IMG/M metagenome (GOLD analysis project Ga0209777, IMG submission 187147) | Freshwater lake sediment microbial communities from the University of Notre Dame, USA, for methane emissions studies -HBP12 HB (SPAdes)... | ecosystem: Environmental > Aquatic >...
CACCACAAGGGTAGAGATCCCTATGGGGTCTCTTTCCGAAGGTGCCAACCTAGAATTCCCTTCGGGAATTCCTTGGCAAAGCTCTGTTACATCTACTTGTGATCTGGTCGGAGGACCCTACGGGTCCTCAACCTTGCAGCCTCCGGCTGCTGAGGGGTTTATGGAGCATAGCGGAGTAAACCCCTCACCTTTTCTCATTTCATCATCCGTCGATTTATTTCTAAATGAAACTATATAAAAATTTAATCAATTATATTACGTAGTATGGATATAGAAAATAATTTAGAAAATAATTTAGAACTCCAAAAGATTCAAATCTCTACTATTATATCTTTAATGAGTGCCTTGTCTATACAAACAAACCAACTTGTTAAAAATATATTAATGGTTACTTCAATAACATTAACAATTGTTATTTGTATATTACTCAAAATGTGCATTATCGAAGATCGGTGAACGTTTCGATACGCTGCGAAGAAGCTTCTCGAAACATAGATCCTTTCCTAGAATCAGCTTTGCTGATTCGGTCGGAGAACCCGTAGGGTTCTCAACCTTGCAACCTTCGGTTGCTGAGGAAAGGATGAAATCGACGGATGATGAAATGTATTATCTGTCGATTTCATTTACGGCACCTTTGGTGCCCGTAAAACCTTCAACAAGCAAAGCTTGTTTCCATCTACAGATAATCTGGTCGGAGGACCCGTAGGGTCCTCAACCTTGCAGCCTCCGGCTGCTGAGGGTTTTACTACGTTACACTCCTCAGCACCACATTTGGTGGTGCAAGGTTGTATCCCCTGTAAGGGGATACCGACCGTAAAACCCACAAAAAGGTGTAAAAAATTGATTTAAATAAAATCTCATTAAATTAATAAAATAACTACAATGCCAGAGATGTTTACATTACTAAATAATTCACACAAGTTTACTACAGAATTCGTGAAACAACAGTTAGAGAATGGAAATAGTCAACCTAATACAAATATTACTATTGAGAATGTAATGATAAAAGCATTATTCGGTGGTATAATAAAAAATAATATTTCACCTTTTGTTAACATCAATGATGTGGTCATTGTTTGTGATGGTACTATTTATAATAGCAAAAAACTCTTTGAAGAACTAGATATTGAACCAGAAACCGATTACGACTATGAAATTATTGTTCATTTGTACATACGTTATGGTATTGAGACCACATTGCAATTGTTAGATGGAATCTTTGCATTCGCTCTTTTAGATCATCGGATGACTATTTCTAATGGAGAATTAGACTCAACAATGTATGTTGCTAGGGATCCTTATGGTGTAAAACCGCTTTACTTGTTACGTCCTAATACAAAAAATATTATGATTGAACATAACAAAACTTATGGAGATATTTACGCCCTTTCGACGAATATTGAAATGTTAAAAAATTTTGAAGAGGAGATGAATACGATTGAACATCCTGAAAACAATTCGCTCATTGTTAAAGGCAAACCCAAAAAGTTGTTTTATGTTATTGATTCAATTTTACCAGGTACATACTGTGTTTTCGAACAAAAATTTAGAGTAATGGCTAGTTGGCGATTTATTAGACATCATATTCCTTACCATATGTGTCAAATTGGTTTTAATACAAACAATATAATTGATACAAATCAATTGCTTCAAGAGGCAATAATTAAGCGAATTACTAATAAACCTATTAGTGTGATACTTACAGAAAACTATGAGACATTTATGACAGCAGCAATCGCTAATGAATGTTTTGAAGGTTTTACGGGCACCAAAGGTGCCGTAAAACCTAGATCATCCTTAGATGTAGTGCGCGCAGATGATCTTCGATCAGTGAAATCGACGGATGATGAAAATCCGACAGGCGGTTCATCCTCCATAGATAATGAACAATTAAATGAACAAGAAAAATATGTTAATACATTTAGTTGGTCATCATCTCTCAATAATGAAAAAGATATTAAATTAGTTACTGATTATATTAAAACAAATCATACAGTTGTTACTGCTACTGATACGGATATTGAAAATGAAAAAGAAAATATTGATCCAGAATTTACTGATGATAGTGACTCAACAACTAACTTCGGAGAATTTTGGTTGATGGCAAAAACAATTGCCCGTATCGCCCCTAATTCTGTCGTTTTCTTAGAAATTGGTATGGATAATTTGGACCAACTTTTTGAACCCGATCTTATAGATGCCAAGTCTCATATTGATTTTCAACATCGATTGCTCTATTATTTCAAATCGGTTTGTTCGGATCGTTTGAACAAGATTTCCAAAATATTTTGGCACCACGGATTAGAAGTACATATTCCTTGGTTAGACAATACATTAGTTCAGCATTTTATTACAAATTGTAAAAATGTTGAATTTACCTTTAATCCAATAGGTGTCTATGGGAATAAATTATTACCTGAGGAACTCTTCATCTAATTATCTTGTTTGTCTATCCACTTTTCCATAATAGCATAATCGATTGGATGTTTGGTTTTACATATTTTTATTTCCTTAGTAAATTCGTCAATAAATCCAAGAGCCATAATATTAACTCCAAAAACTCCTTCGTGATAATATATTCTATACATTTCGTTCTCCCACGAAATTTTCCTAACATATTTTGTGTTGATAAGTGAATTTGAAAATTTGATAAAACGCGACATAATATTATTGTTAATAATAATAATAATATTATCTTTATTATTCAATTTTGCAGGGTCAGAGAGCCGTAGGCTCTCAATCTTGAAGGCCCACAGCTGCACTGGGCCTTCTTAGGAACCTACGGATTAGCTTCGCTAGACCTGCTTTAGAATTCAGCATTAAACTCGAAAATGTCTTTGGCAACAGATTTATTTGCCAAAGCATACTCAGAATTAGTACGTTCAAAGAAATTCACTTTCGATTCAATACTAATCAACTCCATAAAATCAAATGGATTCGATGCATTATAGATCTTATCATATCCTAACTGTAACAACAATCGATCCGCAGTGAATTCAATATATTGTGTCATCAATTTGGCGTTCATACCAATCATACGGCAAGGAATTGCCTCAGTAATAAATTCTTTTTCTATTTCTACTGCTTCACTAATTATCTCAACAATTTTCTTTTTAGGTAATTTACGCACTAATTTGGAATAGAGAAGCACTGCAAACTCAGTGTGGAGTGCCTCATCCCTCGATATAAGTTCGTTCGAGAACGTGAGTCCAGGCATAAGACCACGTTTCTTAATCCAGTAGATGCACGCAAAAGAGGAAGAGAAAAATATTCCCTCGACAACTGCAAATGCTACCAATCGTTTGGCAAAACTACTGCGTTTATCATCTAACCATTTTTTTGCCCAGTTGAATTTTTTCGTTATGCAAGGATAATTCGTAGTGGCTTCAAACAATTTTGTTTTTTCCTCGTCATCTTTGATATACGTATCGATAAGCAGGCTATACATTTCTCCATGGATGTTCTCAATAGCTATTTGAAATCCGTAAAAAGCACGAATTTCGGAATTTTGTACATCACTCATAAAACGCACTGCCAAATTCTCGCATACCACACCATCCGACGCCGCAAAAAATGCTAGCACCATTTTTATAAAATTTCGTTCGTCTTCATTTAATCCATTCCAATCTTTCAAATCCTGAGCTAAGTTGACTTCATTTACTATCCAGAAACTATCAATCGCACGTTTATACATATCCCAAACATCATTATATTTTACTGGGAACATTACGTAGCGGTTATCATCAGGAGTAAGAAGGGGTTCAATGAAAGTCTGCTCGGACATTTTATACTAAATAATATACTCGTTAGATTTTATTCCCTTTTCACAAAATATTTATACGCGGTTCTATCGGTTAGATCCTAAAATAAAAATATAATATATATTTTAACCATGTTCGGGCTTTGTAAATATAAAGATCTTTTCGGCAAACCTAATGCAGGATTGCGAAAATATAGGATATTTAATATTGCTATACTTGATTGTGCTGTGGTTATTGTTATTGGATATTTAATTACTTGGTACTTTAAGTGGAATCTATGGATTACTTTAGGAGGACTATTTTTACTAGGCATATTTGCTCATAGAATTTTTTGTGTGCGTACTGGTGTGGATCAATTGTTATTTCCTTAAGGGAACCGTAGGTTCCCTTAATATCCCTCCCTTTTCAGGGGAACCTACGTCTAGCTCCGCTAACCCCTAAGTTGAGCTTCGCTCAACAAGGTTGAGGGCCTACTATGGGCTTCGCCCAAAACCTCTGACCCCTGAGACCCCCTCCCTTTAATTATGCTATCTTATTAGGCAGCATAATTTTTGTTCTATATCCCTACCTTATTACACCTTTTCTCATTTATAACGCCGACTTGTCGGCGATAAATGAGTTAAAAGGCAACGTTACTTTCGGCATTTTCAATGCCGAAAGGTGTAAAGGGAGGGGGTCTCAGGGATTAGCGAAGCTAGTCCGTAGGTTCCCCTGAAAAGGTTCCCTGCTATTTTTCTATATAATTAATTTCAATAGTTATATAAATTATGACGACTTCTCTCGACATCTCGGACAACCTCGGCGATTTTCGTATCGAACCTAAGAAACAACAACGAACACGTAAACCGCGAAAACAAAATGAAAAAGAAATTATGCACGAATATAAAGCCGAGGTTGAAAAAGAGCGAGAGAACTCAATTATGAAACAACGGAAATTATATGAAAATATGCAATATTTATCCGAAAAAGAAAAAAACAATTTTGAAAACAAAATGACTAGCCCAAAAAATCGCAGCCAAGAGCTATATTGCAGTCTCTTGAAAAAAAAGGAAAAAAAAATTGTTGTTGCTACTGGACCAGCCGGTACTGGTAAAACACTTTTTGCTACTGAATATGGTGTTCGCAATTTTTTATTAGGTAATTATGAAAAACTTATTTTTACTCGTCCTTCGGTATCCGTAGATGAAGATCTAGGTTATTTACCTGGGACGTTGGAAGAAAAAATGGCACCGTGGGTGCGTCCAATCTATGATATATTGTATAATTTTATTACCCCGAAAGAGGTAACCGCATTGATTGAAGAAAAAATTATAGAAATTTCGCCTTTGGGATATATGCGTGGGAGAACCTTTAAAAACTGTTGGATTGTTGCGGATGAAATGCAAAATTCGTCCGTTTCTCAAATGAAAATGTTATTAACGCGTTTAGGGGAGAATAGCCGGCTGGTTATTACAGGTGATTTAGAACAATTTGATCGTTGTGGAGAACTGAACGGACTAGACGATTTTTTAAACAAATTTAAAGGAAAACGGTCTTCTAGTATTAGCAGTTTTGAATTTCAACGTAGCGACATTCAACGTGAAGAAGTTGTGAAAGAAGTTCTCGATATTTATGGTGGAGATGTTCCAGATATTTATAATACTATGTCTGACGGATCCGATCGGGGTGCTGATTCACCAACCAATAATATCGATTCATAACATATACAAAAATGAAATTTTCCCCAAAAAATTTGCTTAAAATGAAATACAATTTAAATCCTATTTTGCATAATCGTGTTGTTCTTTACTTTATTGCATTATTAGCACTCGGTGATGTAGTTTATTTTTTAGGAATCAATGATATTTCCTCGTTTGTAATATTACTATTAGTAGGAATTTTAACCTCCTTTTTTAGCAAAAATATGATTGTTATCTTGGTAGTTGCTATGGTAATAGCTCATATTGTTAAATATGGTAGCGCTGCATATGTCAGTGAAGGTATGGAAAATCCTGATGATTCAGATAAGAAAGATGATAAAAAGAAAGATTCTAAAGATTCTAAACCATCAGATAAGACATCGTCCGATCCCTCTGATAGTAAAGAAGATCCAGTAAAAAATGATAACAAGGATGATAAGATAAAATATGCGGACTTGAAAGACGATTACAAAGATTTTCAAGTTGTTCAAAAAGAAATTATTTCGAATATGAAACAGATTGACCCTCTCTTAGAGAGGGCAGAATCGTTCATAAATAAATTTGAATCATATAAAAAACAAGAAGGTATGAGAGATAAATAGCAGGGTCAGAGAACCCTCCCTTGTGTGGAGGTTTATTAAATTATAAACAAAAAAGATTATAAATATAATTCATATTCATTGTTTTTACAAAGATAAATATTAGTAATATTACCGCTATTACTAATATTATCAATGCTTTGACATAATTCTGCTATCCAATCGTATCGATCATAGAAAACATCATCCTGTAATATACGGATTGTCGAATAACCATTTTCATTTGCACATTTTTCTTTAAATTTGTCGAACATATATTGTTCTTCAGGCGGAATCCAATTTCTAACCTGTTTAAAATGTTGTTTTCCATCTAATTCAATAATAATATTTTTCTCAGGAATACAAAAATCAAAAGGTAGACAATGAATATTTCTACACCATTCTTTCTTAAATTGTGAAGTAAGTGTTGGATAAATTTCGCTAATTTTTCCAAATAATTTTCCTTCTGTTTTATTTACACAAAATGGACATCCGCTTCTTGATAAATGTGATCCAGGGGATTGTTGAAATTCTCCATGTTTCTTACAGATTATGATAACATCTGTTGAATTATTTATATATTCAACTTTACTATAATCATATTTGTCTCCTTGAATTTTTGTTGCTTTTTCTAGAAATTCTTTTTTATTACTTCTTAAATTTTTAGAAATTTTCTCACCTCCACAATAACTACATCCACTTCCATTAAGATGACTGTTTGGTTCCTGTGAAAATTCTCCGTGTTTTTTACATATAATTATTACTTTTTCTGAACTTCTTATATAATTACATCTACTGTAATCATAACAATCTCCGTGAATTTTTATTGCCTTTTCTAGAAATTCTTTTTTGTTACTTCTTAAATTTATAGAATTTTTCTCATTTCCACAATCATAGCACCCACAACCACTAAGATGACTGCTTGGTACCTGTAAAAATTCTCCGTGCTTTTTACATATAATTGTTACTTTTTCAGAATTTTTTATATAATTACATCTACTGTAGTCATAACAATCTCCGTGAATTTTTTTCGCATTTTCAATAAAATCTTCTGTGCTTTTTCGCATTATATAAGAACATTTTTCATATTTACATTTACTGCAACCACGTCCAGATAAATGACCATTAGGAGTTTGGTTAAATTCTCCATGTCTATTGCAATTTATTTTTACTTTCGTTCGTGAATTAATATAATCGACTTTACTGTAATCATAAATATTTCCGTGTTTCAAAATTGCTTTTTCAACGAACGTTTCTTTATATGTCATTTATAATTAATATAAATGACATAGTTTTATATTTGTTTTATACTAATTATTTAGCATGGCATAATTGCTGCATAAAATATTTATTTACTCATTGTCCCCATACAAACGCTATGCAATAATCTATTTTGGAACCAAAAAATTCCATATCCTAAACTTACTGCTATCATTGTCATCCAGTAATCACTACCCTTCTTCTTTATAATACCAAGATAGATAGCAGAAATCAAATAGAAAAATAACCAAACAAATCCAAGAATCGAAAGGAAGAGGAACCAAATGCAGTAGTCGCGAGCAAGTGGACCAAATAAAGTGTCAAATAATAATCCAGCCATTATATGTTATCTCTAGAAAAATAATTACCTTTTTGCTAAATAACTCGATATTTACAAAATATTTAATAAAAATAATAAATTTAATATACTATTTAGTGTATTAACAATCTTAATAAATATTATTCTTATAAATAGGAATAAACGTAATTATATTCTATAAAATATAATCAAATTATATACGTACTGTGTTATATGGAAAATTCAACTATATGGAAAATTATTGATAAATATTTCGTAGATAATCCTAACGTACTCGTAAGACACCATATCGAATCGTATAATAATTTCTTTAAAAATGGTATCTTCCAAATCTTTAAAGAAAAAAACCCCCTAAGAATTCAAACCCAATATGATGATGAAATCGGCGATTATCGTCATCAATGTGTTATGTATTTCGGCGGAAAATCCGGTGATAAAATCTATTTTGGTAAACCTGTAATTTATGATAACAATGAATCACATTATATGTATCCTAATGAAGCCCGACTGCGTAATATGACCTATGGTATGACTGTCCATTATGATATTGAAATCGAATTTATCAACCATTTACGATCTGGAGAACAACCCAATGTTCCTGGTCTTGAATTGATTGAGGGAGGCTTTAAGGAACCACAAGAATTCGAGTATATTAAAAATAAAACTACTGCTGACCTTGAACGAGAACTTGAATTATCAAAACAATTGGATCGTAAACAACAATCAGGTGGTGGTGATGACGAAGAAAAATTGGAACAATCAGGTGGCGCGCCAAACTTATCCGATGACCTATGGTCATCTACTAAGTTAGTAGTTGGAGGCGTAACCGCCCCCCGACCAAAAAATCCTCCTAAACGCCGTAAACAACGTAAATTAGATACAGAATTAACTGCTGCTGAAACCGCCCTTTTTCGCGAAGCTATTGAAAAGTCTATGGTTGCTCCTAATGTCCAAAAGGAAACAGTTATTTTGGAAAAAATATTACTAGGTAAATTCCCTATTATGTTACAATCCCATTATTGTGTTTTAAGTGGATTACCCCGTGAAATACGTCATACTATGGGCGAATGCCGTAACGATGTTGGTGGGTATTTTATTATTGACGGTAAAGAAAAAACCATTATTTCCCAAGAAAAATTCGGCTATAATATGCTCAATGTTCACGAAGGTGATGGTGACGTTGTCCTTTGTGCAGCGGATATAACCTCGGTTTCTGAAAATGTTTCTAAACCTATCCGTTCTCTCTCTGTGCGTATGATGGCACCCACCGCATCCTATACCTTTAAAAACATTGTTGTTAAATTACCGAATGTCCGAGCCCCTGTTCCCCTTTTTATATTGTTCCGCGCATTGGGTATCGTAAGTGACAAACAAATCATCACTATGTGTTTGCTCGATCTAGAAAAATACGAATCTTTGATCGATATGTTTGAACCATCTGTCCACGATGCTGGTGGTATTATGACACAGCGTACTGCTTTAAAATATATTGCTAATCTGACCAAATATAAAACTACCGAAAATGCTTTAGAAATCTTGACAGACTATTTTTTACCTCACGTTGGAGAACTTAATTTTATGCAAAAAGCTTATTTTTTAGGTTATATGGTTAAAGAAATTTTGTTGGTTCATTCGGGAATGAATCTACCCACAGATCGTGATAATTATAAATTTAAACGGCTAGAATTGGTAGGTTCTCTTCTTAATGATCTTTTTAGAGAATATTATACCATACAAATGAGACAAATCCATTTACTATTTGAACAGAAGATCACGTACAACCGTGGACTTTACGAAGACAATTTAAAAGGATTGGTTTATGAGAATTATAAAGAAATATTTAGAGAACGGGTTCTCGAATCCGGTTTTAAAAAAGCATTCAAGGGTAATTGGGGTTCTCAACCACATACCAAACGTGTCGGTGTGATTCAAGATCTTAACCGATTATCACATAATTCTATGATGAGCCATCTACGTAAAACCAATTTACCCCTGGATTCCTCTGTTAAATTAGTAGGTCCTCGTGCCCTCCACAGCACCCATTGGGGATACTTTGATCCCATTGATACTCCCGACGGAGCAAATATTGGTGTACATAAACATTTATCTATTTCAGCTTATGTTACTCAAGGGTATTCTAGAGAACCTATCATCCAATGGTTACGTGAAAAAGTGGATATGAAACTAATAGAAGATTGTTCTCCACTCATACTATCTAGACTTACCAAAGTATTTGTCAATGGATTATGGGCAGGAGCTATTGATATTCCTATACAAACAGTGGAAAAAATCCGGCTTTTTCGTCGTAATGGATTGATACCTACCTATACCAGTGTTAATTTTGATATTGGACGTAATACGATTTTTATTTATACAGATGCAGGGCGTATTAGCAGACCTATTTTCTATAAAGATAATGAAACAGGCAAGTTCTCCTTTGATGTGGAGAACATTCAAAAGAAATTAGAAGCAGGAGAGTTCTCTTGGAATGATTTAATAAGTGGTTTCAATAAGAAAACTATCAAAGGACCTTTTTTATCTAACATATATGAATTAAATGAACTATACGAGAACATTGATAGCGAGTCTAATCCTGCCAAATTAAAACGATTTTTAGATGAAAAAGCTATCATTGATTATATCGATGCTAGTGA
>Ga0209777_10009818_pt1 | contig 10248 bp, 22 predicted proteins | sample FrelakmetHBP12HB_FD_187147 | JGI IMG/M metagenome (GOLD analysis project Ga0209777, IMG submission 187147) | Freshwater lake sediment microbial communities from the University of Notre Dame, USA, for methane emissions studies -HBP12 HB (SPAdes)... | ecosystem: Environmental > Aquatic >...
TTCATCACATAGATAGGCGGGTTCGTCGTCCTCCATGAGCTTGAGCCAATGCCTTAACTGTTTGACGCTCATTTCTCATCCCCTTGCCGCTTTCGCTCACTTTTCTTCCTTGATCAAAACGTATCCCTGCTTCTGTTTCTTCTCGGAGCAATCCTCGACCCATCGATAGGCCATGGCTGCGCCGGCCAGCCCCCAATAAAAAACCTTGCACTCCACTTCCTTTCCCTCCGGAGAGCGTAACTTTTGAGAATGGGTACACCCCGCCAAGGAGACTAGAAGAAAAACCGCAAGAACCGCTGCCCAGATTAAGCCCTTCATTTTTCATCCCCCCCTTCAAGATTCTTTTCATTCCCTTCTCCTTTTCGGTAATTGTCCGATTAACCTTTATCCCCTGTCAATAAACATTTTTGAACAATGGCTTTCAAAATTGAACAACTTTGACAAAATGTCAATCTCCTGCAGGAAATGGGCTCTCCATCACCAGAATCCCGCCCGGATCCGGCGGGACTCCCTTGCGTGGATCCCGAAAACGATATGACAAAATGTCAAATTATTTTTTTAAAAAACGATCGTTTAGGGTCGGGGTTCGTCCTCGATGCCCTCAAAAAAGAAATCTTCGAGCCCCATTTCGTCCTTCCGGGGTGTCTTGGAGCCCTTAAGCATCGTGGTTAGTTTTTGGTTTCCTGCGGGCTTGCTGACCTCTCCGTGGGTTACCTCACCTCGATGCCAGCGGAGATAATGAAAGTCGGGGAGCTTTTGGATGGCCTCTTCCGGGACGTTCGCCACGTCCTTCAAATAGTCCAGATCCCGGGGCTCGATGTGCCGGAAAGTGATTAGCTCCGTAACTTGGGAAGTTACCAGCCGGGGAACTTCGTGGGGTCGGCGGGTCGCCACAATGACGCCCAGGCTTTGATGTCTCCCTCTCTTGATGATCTCCGAAAACTCTTTCGGGCAAAAGGTCGCCGAGCAAAAAAAATCCAGTTCGTCCACCACGAACATGACGTCGTGAAGGCGGTTGACGGCCTTGCATACTACGGCGAAATCTTCCTCGGAGTTTTTAGGGTTGAAATAACCCAGGGTGAAAAAATTGGCGTTCTTGTTTTTGTCGAGAAGGGAAAAAAGATCGTCCAGGGTGTAGGCGTTCGGGTTGAACTCCCCCAAAAGATCAAAGATCAAAACGCGGTTATGTTGCCGGATAGACTCTTTGATATAGGTGGTTTTTCCGCAACCCCTCTGACCCGTAATGACGATGATCTGATTCTCATTCAATTTTCGTCTCGGGCGGCATTTCCAACTTAGTCGCTTGCTCCGGAGACTCGGGAATCCGCATCCGGCTTAGAAAGATAAAACCCAGGGTGATGGCAAGGGAAAACTCTTCCAGATAATCTTCGAGCCAGGCCGGCAGGTGCTTCGATAAAACCTTGTTCGTCCCATCAGCCAGCTGACTTTCTTCATCCCCGGTTATTTCCCAGGCGGGGTTTTTGGATACCCGGGCAAAGATCAAAAAGACATTCCGCCAAATAAAGCCCAGAGTTTTTTCGTCCACGAAAGGGGCCAGGCTTTCCAGACCTTTCCGGCGTTTCTTTTTCCGGGCGGGCTGCTCGAGCTGAGCGGCCGCCTCCGGGCCCGGGCCCGGGAGAAGGTCCCTGAATTCTCCGGCGTCCGGGCCCGGCCCTTTTGCCTGCCCGGAATCCAGCTTGCCGCCGGCGGCCAGGGGGGCGGCCTTTTTATTCTCGGGTTTTTTCTTCATAGGGTAAATTCCTCTTCCTCTTCCTTGGCTACTTTGGCCGTAAGGTCGGCGACCTGCTTTTCCAGCGTGTCCACGCGGGCCTTGAGCAATTCAAATTCCCTCTTGGCGGCGGCGGCAAATTTCTCCACGTCCATCTTCCTTCCCTCCCTTCTTTTTTGAGCTTTCAGTAAAAGCCCAATGGATTATTTTTCTTTCAGGTCGTTTTTTCGGGTAAGGGGTGTTTATCGATATATTCGAAAAGTGGTTTAAGCTTTTCTTCTAGGCTTACCACTCTGACCCACAGTTCGACTATCGCTTCCGTGTTCCCCAGGGGAAGGATTATTTTTTTAGCTTCTGTTTTTTCCATATAGACTCCTATTCGTCATCGTCGATTAATTTGAAATCTTTTGGGAAGTGCAGGGCGCAAAATGTTTGAACGCGGATCAATTTTCGCCAGATGATAAAAAGCGCATAATAAATCGGCGTTAGCATTACGCCCAGGATAAGGGCCAATTCAAGCGGATTCATCTTTTCCGCCTGACCCCGGAAAGAAATTTCTTCCTCTTTGCGCTATGAGGAGCGCCAATTTTCCCCCACTTCTTTTGACGTTTCCGCTTTGGCATTTTATCACCCTCCTTTTATATGACTCTTGATCCCACCCAATTTGTAACAACCGTGACTAAACCCGCTCGGGTTGCCGGATCAAGGCTAAAAGTACAAAACATTTCCATACCCAAGAGAGCAATAGAACCTACAGTGGCGAGTGGCCGGATGCAGGCTCGGAGATTAACAACCCAGGTGCTAGGTGTTCCTGCTATATCTCGATTGAAATAATCTTTTTGAGCTAAAAGATATTTTCCCATGGAATCCGTATAAGAGGCCAGGACTTCGGGCTTTGTAGTGGCTAGAGTCCCCATAGTTCTTTCGGGGGTATCCGCAGATGAGGGGATAAATTTCTTTTTGCAAAAATCAACTACGGCCGGGAAAACCATGCCGCCAATACCGCTTAAAATTGTAAGGATAGTTATGGGGTCCATTATATTTGAACCGTCTCAATTTTGTTTTGAACTTTAGAAAGATAATCGGGAGAAGTCAGCCCCTTTCGGTATTTGGTTTCTCCCAGATTATAAGCTTGAATCGCTCCCTCTAGTCCGTATCGATCGATCAGGAAAGAAATAAATGCTCCTCCCGCTTGGATGTTAACGTTTGGGTCAAGTAAATCGGTATCGTTTTCCAGTTCTATGAATTGTCTCGCCGTGGCTGGCTGTACTTGCATCAACCCAAAACTCGCCCCGCCGTCTCCCATGGCAGAGGGGTCCAGGCCGCTTTCAACTGTGGCTATGGCCTTTAAAACGGCCGGGTTGATTTGATAAAAATCTCCCCAAGATCGGAAAATATCATCCAGACTTGGTTCCGGTTGTTCTGTTTGTGTTGGCGCTTCCGGCTGTTTTTTAATCAAGAGAAAACCTCCGACAGCTAAAAGAATTAAAATAAATTCTGTTTTCAAGAGGCCGCAATCCAACGGCCGTTATAGCTATCCCAAACCACGGGATAGTCAACGTCGGGAATAGCTTCTGTTGGAACGGGAAAACGGGCTGATGTGGTTAAGGCCGCCATGCCCGCAGGGGTATCTGGCGTGGGCGGAGTTTCAGTTCCCAGTAGGGTGTTTACTCCACTCATCGCGTGAGTCAAGGGATCACTGAGGGGGGGTGAAGAGGCGATAGCGCTTGTGGGTGTGGGTGTGTTGGTGCCTTGTTTTTTGTAGATCGTGTACAACGCCCCAACTCCTAAAATGATCCAAACGTAAGGTTTCATGTTATTTTGCCTTATACATGGCGTAAAGAATTAAAAGCAGCCCGAGAGTGATGATAATCGACCCGCTGGCTTTGTTATATTCGGACATATTTTTATAGCCCAAATATGCCAGAATTCCCCCGCTTATCAGATATGGTAGAACGGCAAGAAACATTTGTTAACCCTTTGTCAGTGTGTCCTTGTGTTTTTTCCAGCCAGCCGTTAAAAGCGGATCATTGTCGGCCCTTGACATCATGCTATTTACGATGGCCTGGGTTGCCGTGGTTACTCCGATTAATTTGCCGCTTTCATCAAAATGGTTTTCCAAAAGCACTTCACCATTTAGGGTTTTTGGAAGATGAGAAAATTCCGGCTTGTTTGTGTCTATAATGTTTTTTGAAATATCCATTTTGTCTCCTACATGATAACTTGAACATAGGCAAGGGGTATATCCGTTGAGGCGTGTTGGTTGTAAAATCTAACATTTACCCCGTCTGCAACGATTGGAACAAAACCTAAATAAGTTTGAGTTCCTGCAAAGTCCGCGGCCGGTTGCCACATATTAGTTGGGTCTTGATATATCTCTGCCCTTATATAGCCCACTCCTTTGTATAGGGGAAAAATAATTCCCTTAGTCAAGGGAGTGTAACTTGTTTGGTGCGTCAAAGTTTGAGTATGCCAAGTGTACTCTGCCTTTCCTTGTCCTATCATATCCAAGCCAGGCTTTCTACCACACACCCTGCGGTTGGGGATTCAAAGTAAACAATGGAGGATGAATTAATGTTGTCTTCGCTGAATGTTTGTCCATCAAGCAGTCCGATATATTTTATTGCCGTCTCTCCGGTCGTGAAACACAACTTCAAGGCCCCTCCCCGCGGTCTAACCGTGAGTTTTTTATAAGCGACCCCGGACCCTGCGGGGGCTACATTATATTCTGTGTTTGCATTCGTGCAAACGGTATTCTTGACGATCGGTGTTGACGGCTGTTGTATGGAAACGTCTTTTCCAAAGTCCTTAATATCAAAACTTTCGGCCAGCACTCCAACGGCAAGTTTCAGCACACCCCCCGCTAAAGCGGAAGTCGTGACGTACAATTTGTAGAAAGGTGTTTGAATTGCTCTTTGCGTTAGAAGATCGACTTTGTCGTTCGTTACTTCATTGAATTGAAGTTGACAGGTCGATAACCCCGCAGGAACCGACAAAACATAAATATATGTTCCGCTAAAGATAACCTCCAAAGCGTTCAAGGCAACGTCCAGGGGTATTGTGAGAATCGAATAGGTCTTAATTCGATTCTTCTTTATGTCGTCCATTATTTGATTCAAATAAGAACTTTGCATTTTTACCTCATTATAAAAATGAGAATCCCGATTCCAGCAAGCAAAAGAATAGCTGTATTTTTTGAAAGGGGCGTAGCTACAACGGAAGTTCCTGATCCATATACTCCGGTTTTCTTTGGAACTCCGGTAACGGGATTGTTCGTCAGTGTGTTAGCAACCCCTAAAGCGGCCGTTGCTCCTTGCGTGACTTGATTCAAAGTGGGTAGGCTTGTGGTTTCGGGAGTGTTGATTAACTCCAGGGGATTTTGATCAGTGGACTCCGGCACGGCTCCGGTATCGACCATAGCCATGCCGTTTGAACCCGACTCAAGGGAGAATTGACCGTCTGCGGTATCGTTTTCCACTTTCGCATATTCTGTATTCATGAAGGGGTCGATACCCAAAAAAAGGGCATCCTGCTCGGTTTCCATTTATCCTCCCATTCCCTGGTCCATCCCACCGGGCCAGTCCCATATATCTTTTAAAACGTCTTTTGCTTTTTGCGATAGTTCCATAATCTTTACAATGTTCGGGATCTGGGATAAATATGCTTCTGTGACATGGGGAAGATTTATTCGATCTAAAATGGGGTCACGGAGAATTTGCGCGGCCTTCTCAAGTTCTACCTGGTGACCGCTATTAAGCTTAAAAGATACCGGGTCAAAAGCCAACGGCTGAAAGGGCGAGCCATACACGTTATAGGGTGGAAAGTGTTGCCCTATAGCTCCCGTAAGCAATCCAACGGCCAAACTTGATTTTAATTGAAACACTTGGCCTACAGGTCCGGGTGCGTCGTCTACATAATCCGTTCCAGAGGGATTTAAGGCTTGCATTGCCATAATGCCGGCGATAGTAACAACCCCCAACCCCGCGGCAGCTATTCCTACGGTCAGGGCGCTTGCCTCGATGCCCACTTCAAAGGCTCCCCCGGCCATAATTCCCGACTCTTCAAGCCCGGTAGCGACAGCCATTGAACCTTCTGCGGGTATTGCCCCGATTCCGGATTCCTCAAGCCCTGTAGCGACGGCCATTGAACCTTCTGTGGGTATTGCCCCGATTCCGGATTCCTCAAGACCCGTAGCGACGGCCATTGAACCTTCTGTGGGTATTGCCCCGACTCCTGATTTCTCAAGCCCGGTAGCCATGGACAAATCTTCTGTGGAATTTATAACTCCCATATGTGTTGATACGTCAGGAATAGTTTGGGCGAATTCAGAGGGTGCCGCTTGTTCCACGATTTGAGAAGGTGCCGCTTGCTCCACGATTTGAGAAGGTGCCACTTGGGAAACGGGAGGGTTATAAATACTTTCCTCAATTCCCGGAGAGGGAGGGGCAAGTGGGCTTGAAATTGGGGGTGTGGAAGATCCAAATAGTGAATTGATACCCCCGGGAATTTTTGAAATTTGGTTTGTGGCCAACCCGGATAGATAATTAGCCGGGTAGGTAATCGGGGTTATGCTTGTGGGTTTGGCTACGCTAGCCGGTTGGGTAGTGGGAGTCATGCGGGACGGAGATTTAACAGAAGCGGAGGAAAAAAGGGAGAATAAAGAATCGAGAAACTCCCCAATGAGGTTCACCAACTCCTGAAAAATGTCCGTCCCTGTGTTTGTCACGGGCTTAACGCAAAAAAGCAAAATAAGCCACAGCTACAACTACAAGAATGATAATCGTGTTGTTGCTTTTGGCCTTTAATGCGTTCGTGCTGGTCACTTGGGAAACGGTGGCCGTGGTATCATCGAAAAGCGTGTTTACATCATCCACAACCCCGCCCAAGGTGTTAATCATGTTTCCTGAATCCATGGTCTTATCTCCGTACGGCGGCAATCCGTGGCAACACTAATTCGTCGGGAAAAATCCTGATGTAAGAAGTGGTTCCGGCCATGGTCACGTCAAAGACTATGTCCAGGTTGGACAGGTTAGCCGTATTCAAAGCATCTGCAAGCCTCCCCTCCGGACAAAAATCAATGTAATGATACCCAGGTGTGGGTCCATACCCAGCGGCCGGGTTTACCACTACGCTTCCCGCGCCGATATTTTGTAGCCCGTTTTTGGCCCGCCAAAATTCACGGGCGTCCGGGAGATCGGCGTTATAAAACACGGTGGTTCCCGATTGAACTTTGATGTTGTTAATTAGGCTATCAGCGGGGTTTCCGTCCACTTCCGTTTCGATTAAAAACCCCCGGTAAGCATTGCCGACAGGCAAGGCCACCTGTAAAGCGGAAGTAGTGGCACTGACTTGTTTTTCAATCGTGCCTTCCTTATAAACACCCAGAGCAAGCGGTTTTCCAAGATTGATTGCTTGATGGGCATGGACGGCGACACTGATTGAGGTTAGGGCCGTGGTCGTGGGTTGCGTGGTATAAAGGTCGGCATCCGTTCCGAAGGTGACTCTGAGCTCGAGTAGGGAAAGCCTAGAACTGTCAAGAAAGGTGTCTGCTTCCCGAACCGTTTTCGGCATGGCAAAAGGAACGATCAACCCCGCCCTCATGGTTAGAGCGGCCGCGCTAAGCGCCGGCATGGTGCGGTCCATGTATCGCCGATAAAACCAATAATTTTTCTGCATCAAGCCTACTCCTGAAATGCTTTTCAGGGTATCTTTTCCATCGGCGATTACCTCAATTCGCTTGATAATAGGATAGGGGTCATTAAGGGCGGCAACAGCCGGGCCGACCGTGGTTAAGGTGTTGACAAGAGACGTTCGCAAATATAATTCACGGTAAAGGTCTTTTCTGGGAAGATCGATTCCCCTGGTAACTCCCCCCGCCCCGGTAATGGTGCCGATTTTGATGATCCGATTGGCGAAACTCAAGACGGGCAGGAACATAAAAGATGACAGATCGGGGCCATACCCCAGGAAGGATAAGGCGGTCAGGATGCCGAGAAACAAAAAATACCAAACCCACATAACATTATCTCCTTTCGTTCATGGAATCGGTTAAGGGTTAATCCGAATTGGCCCGGGTCTACGCGGGGCCGATGTATTGTTTGACGGCGGCCACCCGATTGGCGGCATAAACGACGGCGACGGCGATCAATAAAATGATCAGGTAACTTTTGTACTTCATGGCGGAGCCCTCCTTTAAGAAAAATCATCTTTCTTTTTGGGGTTTCCTGCAAGGGTTATTTTTACCCTCTTAACGGTTAATAACGGTTAAGGGGTATGCCCGGAGTAGGGCCAAAAAAAAAGAGCCCTCCCCCCTAAACAACCCTTTTTAAGCCTTAAAAATCAAAGGGGGTTATTTTATTCCGGAAGGAAGTCTTTCTGGTGGAATGAATAGAAGCCCGCAGGGCCACCTTTTGAGGAAAGAAGAGGTCTTAAAACACCAAGTGATCCACCATCGGATAGATCTCTTGCTGTCTTATTTCTATATTGTGCCATTTTTGGCGCATGGAAAAAGGAAAAAAATTTCTTGCTCAGGCTCCCCAGGCCATATAACCAGTTAAAAGCCTTCCCTTGCAATCGGTAAAGGGTTGTATTAAACAGAATCTTTCCGCCCTCCCCTTCCCGGTGTCGCCGGGTCCGCGTGAAATAATCAGCTGACTGCATTTCGGAGAGCCTACGGTTTAGGGTCCGGCGAGAGATTTTCAGATGGGAATGTTTTTTTAAGAGGGTAAGGATTTTGACCTGGGACGGGTAACAATAGGCTTTCTGGTACTTAAAAGCCACATGGAAAAGAGTTTTTAGGATAGCTACCTTTTGAGAAACCATTTTTCCTCCATTCGCGATCGCTAGTTGTTTTTTTGCCATGATCGGCTTAGCCAAGCGGTCCAGGTTCAACAAATAACCCCCCCCCGGGAACGATCGGTAGGGGGGCCTAATCACTTTTCGGGTTTATTTTCGATATACCGTCTTCCAATTTGGCAATTAAGGGCGGCGGGATTCGGCTTTCCTTCTCAGTATGGTGCGGGTACTGGTCCCAGAAAAGGACTTGAATGAATCGATTCCCGCTCACTTCATACCGTTGAATCAAGGGCGTCGCCGGCGCCGGCGGGTAGGCTAACAGCTGCAAGTTCTTTTCGATGTCGATATTCTCAAAGGGGAAGATTTGGCGCTTGAGATACCCGGGCTTTTCCTCTAATCTTCCCCGTCGGTCGGCGTAACACCATAGCCCCGCAAAAAAGACTCTCGTTTCCATCGGCAAAAGGGCCAGGTTATAATCGTGAAAAAAGGTCGGCCTTAAAGAGCGGGTCCTTGCCATCCAATTTTCTCCATCGGTTTTAACGGTTGCTTTTTGTGTCCGGTGATAGCTTCTCCCTCCCCTTTCTCCATAGGGCAAAAGAATGGGGGATCTCTCGGTCGGTTTCCCTTATCTCAAATACGTAGGGAATCCCCCTTGCAGAAAACCATTCCGCCCAGGGGGAAAGGGCGGAACGAGAATGCACATATTTTGAAAATCTAAAATATCCCTCGGGAATCATTTTTCCTGCCCTCCCTTCTTTTTAAAATTTTGGTAAAAACGCTTCCAAAAGAGCACTTAGACTTTTGGGTTGTAAGAGCCAATTCTCGAGTAGGCGCAAAAGAACTTTTAGGCACTTGTCGCAAATATGGACGTCTATTAGCTGGGCGTCGGTTTCCACTTGGCAAAATTCGCACTTCTTCATGGCATTCTCCTTTTAAAGGCAGGGCCGCAAGGGGGGGTTGGGCCCCATGGGCCCTGCGCTAGATGCCTTTTGGGGAGCGAGCCCCAGGCATCTAATTGAAAAGTTGCGGCTGTTCAATTCGTCTTTCCGGGGGGTTCTCTTCCGCTTTAACTTTTCGCTCGATCCCCGTCCAAAAGTAATATCCCCCGCATTGACAGCAACTTTTTCTCTTCCGAAGCTTATATTTTAATTCCCTCTCGCGTTTACAGGACAAGCAGCGATAAAGATAAAAAGTCGTGCTCATTATTTTCGTCCCCCTTTCCCGGGAAATAAAAAAGGCCACTCAACGGTATTGCCGAGTGGCCTTGCTACGCCCTTCCGGGTTTTGCGTTGCCGCCCTGGCTTCCCGCCGAGTGGCCTTGCTAACCTTAGACTTTGCTTTGCCCTAAATTTTCGGTCTAAAGACCGAAACCTTTTTTGATTTTCAGAAATTCAGCGATTGCTAAAATCTGTTCGTCGGTGGCCTCCTTTCTCAAGTGGTCTTCGATGCGGCGGCGAATCCTTTTCATCATCCAAGCGGTGTTGTTTAATGGATGGGGATTTTGCCTTGATTTTTTTCTGCTCTCGGTCCTAAAAGTTTCGCAAGCGATCATTTTTAGGCCCTCCCTTCTCCCCTTTCGTTTGCCCCTTTTTCTAGCGAGATATATTATGTAAACTTCACCGGGCCAAAAAAAAGGGACGTCCGAATAAAAAGATTATGTAAACTTACGCCAGCCCTCCCCGGTACTCTCGCTTTCCAACAATAGACCCCGCAAATGCAAACGC
>Ga0209777_10009819_pt1 | contig 10246 bp, 6 predicted proteins | sample FrelakmetHBP12HB_FD_187147 | JGI IMG/M metagenome (GOLD analysis project Ga0209777, IMG submission 187147) | Freshwater lake sediment microbial communities from the University of Notre Dame, USA, for methane emissions studies -HBP12 HB (SPAdes)... | ecosystem: Environmental > Aquatic >...
AAAAATACATTTCTGAAGATTGGGCTGATATTACAACAACACCTTTACCTCTTTGGGAACTAGTGTCAATTAATACTTATACTTCAATGAATTTACAGTATTCACGCGGTTGTCCCTTTGATTGTGACTTTTGTGATATAACAGTTCTTTATGGAAGGAGACCGCGCACAAAAACTAAAGAGCAGGTGATTGCCGAATTAGACACATTATATTTTACCGGATGGCGAGGACCCGTTTTTTTTGTTGATGATAATTTCATTGGCAACAAAGTAAAATTGAAAAAAGAAATTCTGCCTGCAATTGTTGAGTGGAATGAGAAAAGAAAAAATCCTTTTTACTTTAACACGGAGGTATCAATCAATCTTGCCGATGATGATAGACTGATGCAGCTGATGGCTAAAGCGGGATTTGAAGCCGTGTTCATTGGGATAGAATCTCCAAACGAAGAAAGTCTGATTGAATGTAATAAAACTCAAAATAGAAACCGCGATCTAATTTCAAGCGTAAAGAAAATTCAAGAGTCAGGTCTGGAAGTTCAGGGAGGATTTATTGTAGGATTTGATAACGATCCACCAACAATCTTTGATAAACTTACAAACTTTATTCAGGAAAGTGGAATTGTAACAGCAATGGTCGGGTTACTAAATGCACCTCAAGGAACGAAGCTTCAAAAAAGACTTCTTAATGAAGGAAGATTGTTAAACGATTTTACAGGTAATAACACAGATTTTTCCATCAACTTTATTCCCCACATGGATTCCGATGTCCTCATTAATGGTTATAAAAAAATTCTGAATACAATTTATTCACCTAAATTTTATTACGCACGTGTAATGCGCTTCATGAAAGATTTTGAACCGAAGAAAAAGAAAGTTTTTCATCTCAACCCGAATTACATTCTTGCGTTGTTTAAATCAATATTCAAATTGGGAGTAATTGGGGAAGAAAGAATTTATTACTGGAGATTATTTTTTTGGTCGTTATTCCGCAAACCGCAATTGTTTTCTCTAGCAATATTGTTTACGATTTACGGATTTCATTTCAAAAAGATATCAAGCAGTTTTTATTAAGAGAAATTACATTCCATCAATTGACACTAAAGCGATTGATGATACGGCTGGGTTGTTTAAGTGTACACGATAATTATAAGACAAAAGTGAGTGATGAAATTTTCAACTTATGCGTTAATTGTTTTCGGCATTCTTGCTATCGTAAACATTATTTGCACAATAATACTTTTACCTGGATTGAAAGAAATAGTCAAAGAACTCAAGAGAGATTTTTAATGAAAATTTTTTAAGTCAGATAATTTCAATTATTGGTATTCAACTCCGGAAAATTTAGAAAGAGAACTTCATCTTGAAAAAAAATATAACAAGTTCCACTCTCAACCGTATCGCTTTCATCGGAAATTATTTACCGCGTCAGTGCGGCATCGCAACGTTTACTACAGATTTGTGTGAGGCAATAGCTGCCCAGTATGTCGGCACAGCATGTATTGCTCTTCCGGTCAATGATATTGAAGATGGTTATGCATATCCAACACGCGTTCGATTTGAATTGATGGAGAAGGATATTAAATCTTACCGTCGTGCCGCAGACTTTCTAAATATTAACGACGTTGATCTTGTTTGCGTTCAATTCGAGTATGGAATCTTCGGCGGAAGAGCAGGCAGTCATATCCTTTCACTTTTGCGCGAACTGCGAATGCCGATAGTTACAACTTTGCACACAATACTAAAAGACCCCGACCCTGATCAGAGGCGAGTATTGGAAGAAGTTGCAGCCCTTTCGGATCGGTTAGTAGTAATGAGTGAACGTGGCTCTGAATTTTTACAGAAAATCTATAAAGTGTCGCCAGAAAAAATTGATTTTATTCCACACGGCATACCTGATGTTCCGTTCGTTGATCCAAGTTTCAACAAAGATTTATTTGGAGTTGAAGGCAAAACAGTACTACTCAGTTTTGGTTTACTCTCCGCCAGTAAGGGAATCGAGACTGTTATTTCAGCAATGCCGGAAATAGTCGCGCGTTATCCGGAAAGTGTTTATATCGTAGTCGGAGCCACACATCCTCACGTCATTAAACACGAGGGTGAAACTTATCGGCTCTCTCTTCAATGGTTAGCCCAGCAGAAGGGTGTGGAAAGTAATGTTATTTTTTACAACCGCTTTGTTAGTCTGGAAGAACTTGTTGAATTCATTGGTGCAGCCGATATCTATATTACACCTTATCTCAACGAGGCACAGATTACATCCGGAACTTTAGCTTACACATTAGGAGCGGGCAAAGCTGTTATTTCTACTCCTTATTGGTATGCGCAAGAAATGCTTTCGGATGGACGGGGTGTGCTGGTTCCATTCCGCGATCATAAAGCTTTGGCAGAGCAGGTTATTAAATTGTTAGACAATGAAGCTGAGCGGCATGCAATGCGTAAGCGCGCTTATAAGTTTGGACGAGCAATGATTTGGTCTGAAGTTGCGCAACGTTATATGGAAAGTTTTGAACTTGCAAGGGTAGAGCGTCGTCATTATATCCCACCGGGATTTACTGCGAAAGCGCTCGATAAATATCCGGGTGAACTACCTCCTTTAAAACTCGATCACTTAGACCGTCTAACGGACTATACCGGCATGTTTCAACATGCTCTTTTTACAGTGCCTAATTATTCTCACGGCTATACCACCGACGATAATGCTCGAGCTCTTTTAGTAAGTATTCTCTTAGATGAACTAGGTAGCAGCGAGAGCTTGGGATTGGCTTCCCGCTATCTTGCTTTTCTCGGATTTGCATTCAATGATCAAACTAAACGTTTTCGAAATTTTATGGACTATCAGCGCAATTGGTTGGAAGATAATGGTTCGGACGACAGTCATGGTCGCGCACTTTTAGCATTGGGAACATTATTAAGTCATTCTAATACACCAGCTTTCTACAGTATAGCAGGCTGGCTGTTTGAACAAACTTTACCAGCAATTCTCTTAACTACCAGTCCTCGCGCTTGGGCATTTGCACTTATAGGCATTTATGAATATTCACAAAAATTTGCCGGTGACCGCAGGGCAAACCATGTGCGGGACGAATTAGCAGGACGGCTTCTAACATTATATCAAAATAATCGGTCTGAAGAATGGCGCTGGTACGAAAACGAACTTTCATATTGCAATGCTACTTTATCACATGCATTACTCACATGCGGCAAATCAATTCCTAACAAAGAAATGACTGATGCCGGATTGGAGTCGTTAAATTGGCTTGCCGATTTGCAGCGCGCTGATGCAGGCCATTTTGTCCCGATTGGTTCAAATGGTTTTTATCAGAAAGGCGGAGAGCGAGCTCGTTTTGATCAACAGCCTGTTGAGGCACAAGCAATGGTATCGGCTTGTCTCGAAGCATTCAGAATTACCGGGGACAAATTTTGGAACAGAGAAGCTCGTCGAGCATTTGAATGGTTCCTCGGACGTAACGATTTAAATCTTTCCGTTTACGATCCAACAACAGGTGGTTGTCGTGACGGGTTGCATTCGGACCGTCTAAACGAGAATCAAGGTTCAGAATCAACTTTAGCTTTTCTCCAATCATTGTTGGAGTTGCGCTTGGCTGAACAGACACATTTATCTATGGAGGCATTATTAAAATGAACAATCAGCATGCACTACTTTTTCACCGTAATAAACTAAATCCGATTCTTACAGCCGATAATTGGCCATATCCTATAAACAGTGTATTCAATGCTGGAGCTACATTACTGTCTGATGGAACGACATTGCTTCTGTGCCGCGTGGAAGATCGGCGGGGACTTTCTCACTTTTGCGCTGCCCGTTCTGCAAATGGCATAGATGGCTGGCTGATTGACCCGCAGCCAACGCTATTACCTGATCCGAAAAATCATCCGGAAGAATTATGGGGCATTGAAGATCCGCGCATTACTTTCGTTAAAGAATTAAAAAAGTACGTAGTCGTTTATACTGCGTACACACGCGATGGTCCTGGTGTTGCATTGGCGCTCACAGAAGATTTCCACAACTTTGAGCGCTATGGTATTATAATGTCGCCGGAAGATAAAGATGCAGCATTACTACCTTATCGAATTAACGGTAATTGGGCTTTGATTCATCGTCCTGTCAGCGCACCGAGAGCTCATATGTGGATTTCTTATTCACCGGACTTAATACATTGGGGAAGTCACAAGTTAATGATGGATGCACGGAAAGGTGCGTGGTGGGATGCAAATAAAATTGGTCTCTCACCCCCGCCTATCGAAACGCCGGATGGTTGGTTGGTGATTTATCATGGGGTGAAGCAACCAAGTGGCGGATGCATTTATAGATTAGGACTCGCACTGTTTGATTTGAACAAACCTGAACTTTGCCTTAAGCGCGGGAGCGAATGGATCTTCGCTCCGGAAGAACCTTACGAGCAACACGGTGATGTTGGAAATGTAGTGTTTCCATGCGGATACACTATCGGTCCAGACGGCGATACTGTCAATATATACTATGGCGCAGCAGATTCATGCATTGCCTTAGCTACTTGCAGTATTAAGGAGATGCTTCAGTGGCTTGAACAACACGATTCATACATAAAAGAGAAGATTATATGAAAGCATTACTGCAAAAGAAAAAGCTCTCATGGTTATTCATACTTATTAAGTGAGAGAGTAAATAATTATATGAATCAAATTTAATAAAAGAGATACACTATGAAACTGTATAAGAAATTTATCATGACTGCAATATTGTGTTGTTTAATGATTCTGATAGAAAGTTGTTCATCGTCATCACTAGTTGATGTATGGAATGATCCTACTTATCATGAATCTCCATTGAAGAGGATACTAATCATCGCTATAAGAAAAGATCCTGTTCAACGGCGAATTTGGGAGGATGCTTTTGTTGAAGAACTTTCCAAGCATGGTGTTCAAGCAACGTCATCATACCATTTGTTCCCGGATGTACTGCCGGATACAAATCAAGTTATTCAAACTGTTCAAGAAAAAGGATTCGATGGAATTCTGGTAACTCGTCTTCTTCTCACCGAAACAAAAACTCATTATGTTCAGAGTTATGTTACAACAGAACAAATATCACGATATAATATTTTTCGAAAAAGGTATGACACATATTACAATGACGTTCAACATCCCGGATATGTTGAATCTAAAATTATTGACCGTCGCGCTATAGATGTTTGGGTGATTAGAAACGATGAACGAATGATTTGGAGCGCTACGAGTAACTCTCCTGAACGGAATACAGTGGAAGATGTTCAAAATGATATCGCCGAACTTGTGATACCTGAATTAACGCGGAATGCTATTATTAAATCTGGGAAGTAAAGAGATGGTGCAAAATACAATTGAAAAAATAGAAGAGAAGATTCGAACAAACAGTTCTCTAACCCAAAAAAATAAAACTGAGCTTCTGAATTTGTTGGCAACGCTGAAGCCAGAAATAACAAAGCTTTCGAAAGCACAAACTGAACATGCAGAGAGTATTGCAGGATTCATCGAGCGCTCAACTCATGAAGTAATGCGGCGGGAGAAAAATCCAACCCTTCTAAAGATTGCAATTGATGGTTTGTCTGCTTCGGTGAAAGGTTTTGAAATATCACACCCGCAGTTGGTAGAAAATGTGAATTACATTGCAAATACATTAGCTAACATGGGTATTTAGAATATTATGAATGATAACAAGATAGTGATTGGAATATTTGAAAATGAGTTATATGCGATAATAGTAAAAAGAGAACTCAGAGCGTTTGGCATTAAGGCAAACATACCCAAAGATAGCAGCGATGTATTTTTTCTGTTGTTAAGCCAAACCGAAAGGATTCAACTGATGGTCCCGAATAAACAAATAGAAGAAGCCAAGAAAATACTTCAGACAAAATTTATTTAACGAATTAAGCGTTATTGTTCCAATAATCATTAGAATAAATAGCCTGGTTTGAATATTGATTCATTTTGTAATGCAACTGAAATACAGAGACATATTTAAACAATTAGCGCTTGGAATTTTAGGATTCATCGGGGCAAGTGTTATTTTACTCCTTACAAGTCGTCATGGCGCTGGTTTGACACCCGACTCCGTCGCTTATATATCGGCTGCAAGAAATTTAGCTGAAGGTCACGGCTTTCTTACTTATAATGGTTTACATTTAGTTGTTCAGCCTCCTCTCTATCCAATCATGCTGGCAGTAATAAAAAAAATAATATTTATAGACCCACAAATATCGGCTGGTTATGTTAATGCCGTTCTTTTCGGTTTCATAATATATTTATCCGGCTTATTATTGTTAAGATACTTGAATTCATTTGCGTTAATATTTCTAGGAACGGTATCTGTTCTGATTTCATTTGCACTTGTTCAAGCTTCTTTGATGGCGTTGTCCGAACCTCTTTTTATTTTTCTTGTGCTTCTATTTCTTTATTATTTTGGAAGATATCAATCAAAGCGGGACTTTGTTTCCTTTTTCCTTTTCTCGGTTTCGGCAGCCATGACCTGTCTTACCCGTTACACCGGTATCATAATTATATTAACAGGTATAATTTGCATCTTTCTCTGGGGGAGAAGTAATATTAAAGAAAAGTTTTGGCATTCACTTGTTTTCACGCTTATCGCTGCTTTACCTATTGGAATTTGGGTCATCAGAAATTATCTTATTTCAGGTACTCTTGTTGGGCAAAGAGCCGCATCTTCATATACTCTATTAGAGAATCTAATATTTTTTTTCAATACTGTTCTTCCCTGGTATTTACCGTTGAATTCAATCGGAATCTATTTCATTTTTATTTTTTTAATAGTAACAACTTGGATTTTATTCGGATTATATCCGGCAAAGTCTTCGAGAAGAGAAGCAATAAAATTAATTGGACCAAATCTGATCTTCGTATTATTCTATAGCGGGGTTATTGTTATTTCGTCTACTACCACTGCCTATGACCAGATATCTGATAGATTGCTCTCTCCGATTTATATCCCCGTAATTTTCATTTTATTTTTTATATCCGATAAAATTCTAAGTTGGCTTTTGGAGTCTCTACATTTAAAATTAATAACTATGCTCTTTATTATTGGTATAGTACTGTTAATAAGCTACCCAGTCAAAAGCACTATACATATTATGAAAGATTTTATCGAGCTATCAGGATGGGGATACAGCTGTGATTCATGGAGGGAAAGCGAAACTATTGAATATGTTAGCCGGCATAAGCTGTTGGAAAAAAGTTATACGTTATATAGTAATGAACCTGAAGCTGTTTATATTCTGACAAATTTAAAAACTAAGCGTTCTCCTGCCAAAACATTTTACAACTCTCCTCAACTTCTTAATATTAATCAAATCCAAAAGGATGTTTGGCTAAGTGCAGAAAATGTTTGTCTTATCTGGTTTGATAAGACTAACCGTAGCTTCCTTTTTACAATTGACGAACTACAAAAAAACATAAATATGACAGAAGTCGCACATTTTAAGGATGGAGAGATTTATACTTTCTCATGTAAATGATTTTGGAATTAAAATCTATTTGTACAAAAGAGTAAAATGCAAATTGAAATATTGTCAAATTTAGATAAGAAGTCATAAAAGAATAGATTGAACATTGGTATTTTTTTAGAAGCAGGATAAAATTTTAAATAGTCGCAACACCTTCTGTAATATCCGAATGCTTTTAGTAAATTAAATTTTCAGTTTGCGAAATCTTATACTATAGATAGAAAAATTTTGACTTGGTCATAATAGGGGCACTAGAATTTCAAAAACTGTTTAATAACTTGATAATATTTTTAGAAGAAAATCTCATTTTCTTTGCACTTTTCAAAATCAATTTTATTTCACTATGGTAAACATTATAACAGAGAATGTTAAATATATTTAACAACAAGTTACACTAACGAAATAATTTCTCTTAATCAGCAAGTTGCGGGTTCTCCGAAGGGATTCCTTTGGAGGAGTCTAGCATGGTGCACCATAACTCCGATTTACATTGGAGTTATTTATTTTAGGTCATTTTGAGCCCAATCACAAAACAAACACAGAATTAAATCAGACTTTCAGACCAGTTGACTTTTATTAATCAATTCACGACTTTGATTCAAGACTTGATTCTTTTTGTTCTCTAATCAAATTTGAAAGAGGGCATGAAATATTTAATTACTTTTGTTTTAATTATTCTCTTGATGTCAGGCTGTAAAAAAGATGACAGCAATCCGGTTTCACCAACATCTGATAACAGTGGAAATATAAAAATTGGAACTATCGTTGATATAACAACTCAACCGATAGGTACAGGCGGCGGAACTATTACCGTTAGTAAGCCAGGCGATCCGCTCAATGGCATGACCTTAATGGTTCAACCAAATTCATTTACGCAGACACAAACTTTTACAATCTCGTCGGCGCCGATTACCAGCCATCAATTAGGTCAATATTTTAATCCTCTTACTTCAATGATAAAAATAACTTATCAAGGAGGATTTGCAGATAAAACTATGAGATTAAGAATACCGATAAATCTTTCAGCGGGACGTTTTGCAATGGGATTTTTTTACAACGAACAGACAGGAAAGTTAGAAGGAATTCCAATTGAAGAATTAGCAGGCGATCATATTACAATTGCTTCAAAATATTTTTCTTCAAATACAAATCAATCTTTAGGTAAAAGAACAAGTACCGATATTATTTGCGATCTTGTCATAGGGTGGATTGATGAATCAGTTTTAACAGGCCAAACTATTATTGACACAGGTTTCAAACCCGGAGTTGATGATTGGGAATTTATTAATTACGGGTCTTATATCGAACCGGACGGAATTTGTGCAGGCATGTCCTTAACTGCTATGTGGTATTATCTTGAAAGGAAAAGTATAGATGGTGCTTTATTTCATAAGTATGATTCATTCAATGATAAAACTCAACCTGGAAAACTTTGGCAAGATGATCCAAAAGGTTATCGCTTCGCTTCTGCAATTCAATCGGATTTAAATTGGGATGCCCGCGCAACTGAGAAATTATTTCAGCAAGGAGATCCTGTTCTTACCTGGAAAGCTTTTGCGCTCTCTATGCTGTTAACCAAAGAACCGCAATATGTCGGCTTAAGATCTAAAACTAATATCGGTCATGCTGTTGTTGCTTATCAAATGAATTATGCGACAGGTGATTTACTAGTTTCTGATCCGAATTACCCCTCTGGTTATCAAGCAAATGGAACAACAATCAGCAGGACAATAAAATTCACAGGAAATAAATTTAATTCTTTTTCCGCTTCACTTAATGCAAATGCAGGTGCTTTAGTGTTTGACACTGTTTTTTATTTCGGTAAAACAACAATGATAGATTGGAGCAAATTTACAACACGATGGCAGGAAGTACAGGCGGGCACAATTGGCAATGATAAATTTCCGACATATAAATTGTATATCGGGAAAGTTGGAGGGGACGAACTAGTTGATAACTATGTACTCAACTCAGATACTTTGACGGCTCTCTGTAGATCAACCAATAGTGTCGAATATTTAACGGGAACTGATCATTTGCAACTTTTTTATATTTTCGATCAAAATGGAAATCAATTAATAAGAGTAGGCGGCGCAACAAAAGGAATTGCAAAAATAAAATTAGGACAAGGAACAACTAAGCTCGGATTTTATATTTGCGGAGCTAAAAACAGTAATGCCGAAAATTATGTTGACTTCAAATGGATTAATGTAAACCACCTTGGAATGACCATTGATCCAAATCCATTGAACGGAGATATAAATAAAGAGTATACATTCACAGCAAATGTACAAGGCACACCTCCTTCGAGCGCGAACAAATACGTTTGGAATTTTGGGGACGGAACTCAGGACATAACTGTCAGCGGTAATAACACCGCAAAGCATACATATACAACATCAGGCAGTTTTACAGTTTCAGTGAAATTATATGACAACACTACAAATAATGTAGTTATTTCGGCAGCATCTACTGTAAATATATTATCAAGTTTTACGTATGAAATTCTCGCAACTCAATTGGCAGAAATTAATTTAACTGGCGTTATCGTTTATGATAAATACTATCCTAACAGTACTATCAACTATGTTTATCAAAACCCATCTATAAATTTATTTTATCAGCGGAATAACCAAACGATTTCCTGGACGGGTCTTTCATTTTCAGTCAATTATACTTATAAATTCCCTCCATATGAAGGGTATACAGGAGCGGATACTTTAACAGCCAACGGATCTATTAACGGCT
>Ga0209777_10009820_pt1 | contig 10246 bp, 4 predicted proteins | sample FrelakmetHBP12HB_FD_187147 | JGI IMG/M metagenome (GOLD analysis project Ga0209777, IMG submission 187147) | Freshwater lake sediment microbial communities from the University of Notre Dame, USA, for methane emissions studies -HBP12 HB (SPAdes)... | ecosystem: Environmental > Aquatic >...
AAAATCGATCATCCGCTTCTGGGTAATCGGGTCTCCTATCTGCACTGCCGTCACCGGAGAGCCTTCATGAAGCTCTTCAGAGGAAAAGGTTGCGCCGTGGATGCCGTCTTTTCCAATGCGGCCGCCGGTCATGACAATCAGGTCCCCCGGCCGCACCTCTTTGGTGTGTGAAGGCTCACCGAGAATCTCACGGGGCATGATGCCGGCAGTTCCGCAATAGACCAGGGGCTTTCCCAGAAACCGGTCATCGAACACGATGCTGCCGTTGACGGTCGGAATCCCGCTTTTATTGCCGCCGTGCTCAACCCCTTCCCGCACGCCTTCATAAATTCGCCGGGGATGCAGGATGCGCGGCGGCAGCGGCTCTTCATAAAACGGTGTGGCAAAGCAGAACACATCGGTATTGAAGATGAGACGCGACCCCCTGCCCGTACCCAGCGGATCGCGGTTCACGCCGACAATGCCGGTGAGCGCGCCGCCATAGGGGTCAAGTGCCGACGGGCTGTTATGGGTTTCCACTTTAAAAACCAGGTTGTAGTGATCATTCCAGGAAATGATGCCGGCATTATCAGTGAATACTGAAACACACCAGTCACGGTCGCCAAGCTTTGACCTCACCTTCCGGGTTGCGCCCCTGATATAGGTATCAAACAGGCTGTTGATGACCGTCTGCTGCCCCCGCTCATCAGTGTACTCAATCGCAGCATTGAAAATTTTGTGTTTGCAATGCTCCGACCAGGTCTGGGCAAGTGCTTCCAGCTCCACATCGGTTGCCCGTGCCCCGAGGCCAACCTGCTGCCGCTGCGCGCGGACATCTTCCCTGGCGAAATAGGCCTGCAGCACCTTCATCTCGGAAAGACTGAGCGCCAGCAGCCGCTCCCTACTGATGCGCACAAGCTCTTCAGCGGAATCATTAAGATCAATCTCCTCCACCGTAAGGGCCGCGCTTTCCCTGACCCGCGGAGCTTTCGCCGGAACCCCCCGCTCATAATCAAACGCTGCGCGCGAAAATATTTCAAAATGCTGTATCAGCTCATTGGCCAGCAGGTCTTTAGCAATGTGCTCTGCCCCGGCCCGGTCAAGATCCCCGCAGATGAGATACTGGCGTGAGGCATAGACCTTTTCATCAATGCCGGGGGATCTGGTGAGCAGCAGCGCCAGCGCCTCCCGTGCGGTCCGCCCCACGTTGTCAGTGACACCGGGCCTGAGGCCAACCTCGATCAGCCAGTCAAACTCCCGTGCCAGAGGCCGGTCAATCAGGTATTCCTGAATGACGGGATCGGAAAACGGCCCTGCAGCCAGTGCTGTAAGCTCATCGCTCCCAAGATCCATGTCCACGGTATAGACTTCAATAGTGCGCACCGCTGCTACCGCCATGTTGAGGTCATCCTTAATCCTCTTGCGCACTTTTTCTCCCAGCGCATCCCTGATAGCAGATTTAAATCCTACTTCAATACGGTGTGCCATAAATCCTATTCTCCCTAACCCGGATAAGCCAGAACCAAATCCGAATATCTAAATCAGAAATACGAAACAAATTCAAATGACCAAAAAGAAAAATTTAAAAACGAATCTGATGAACAATGCTGTTTTGAGGTTTGGAACATTTTTATTGTTGCCGGATTCAATATGTTTCTATTACCGGCTCGCCCCACAGCCCGGTACTTGACGGCGCGCCGGGTTGCGGTCCCGGCTCAACAGCAAATGTAATCTCAACTGTCATACCAGAAAACCGTGACATATCAAGCGTTATCTCATCCCGGGCGCGTTCCCCGTCAGTATGCCGGCCAGAGAGGCATTGCAGATAGATGGTCCGCGGCTGTAAAAATTGGCTGCGCGGTTTTAAAAACGACATCTGCTGTTCTTCTCTGGCCATCATTGCCGTGTCAAAAAGGTTCTCCATCAGGTTATTGTTTAAAATTATTTTAAACAGGACGCCGGACCCTCCTGCCGACGGCACCGGTGGCAGTTGTGCCAGGGAGAACCTGAGCCTGCATGACCGGTGCGGCAGATCAAGGCGAAACGTTACCCGCGTTTCCGCCGGCTGCGCAAGCGCGCGTTTAGAGCCCGTGGCCATATTCAGAGAGCTTATCGTTATGCCGCCGGCAGGTACCGGGCCGCTGTACTGCACCTGTGCCCCGCTGAAGTTGTTTATAAAATTATAATACATTTCACCTTTCTTTTCAGGGGCAGAATACGGCTCTCTCCTGAGAACGCACAGCCGCATGTTTCTCAGGTAGAGAAGGCTGTAATAGTCAACGGAATCAATAACCGTATAGCGGTCAGTGCAAAAATATTTAAGGTAATAGAACCCCGACGGGACCGGCGAAGCGCTGATAAGATACTGCGCGTCCATTGCCGGCAACAGCTCTTCAAACCACCAGGGGATATCATATTTCTGCGGGACAATATCTGCGGGGTGCACGCGGCAGTAGTCCATGTTGTGCCAGCAGTCAAAGGGAAATCCTGCCGACAGGGTGCGCGCTGGCATGCCGCTGCCGAGCAGCTTCTCCCCCAGTTTCCAGCGCGCTTCGTTGAAGCTTAAAAAGTCCTGTGTCCCCATAACAGATATTGCCGCGAAGCCTGCAAGCAGGGGAATAAAATACTTTTTCTGCATGCGGCGCTCTTTTAAAAGCTGCAGGCCCCAGAGAATAAAAAACGGAATAATGACCAGATAATAACGGGTAAATTTATAGCGCACGATCAGCAGGTAGAGCACCTGCAGCACCCCCATGAGCAGAAGCATGGACAGCGGTGAGGCGGCTGCCCGGCGGGATATATTTTTTCGTTTTTTGACGAGACCGCAGATGAGCGTTAAAATTGAAAATATCGCGAGGAAATCGATAATCTTATAGAACAGCTGCAGCACATGCTCAGAACCGCGATAGCCGTATTCCGAGACATAGGCGAAATGAAAGCCGTTCATCCAGGTGTATACTGAAGAATAAATTCCCGCGTGCTCCAGCAGAAACAAGACCACGCCGGCGGTGCAGAACAGAAGCACGTACGATGTCTGCCGCGGCCGCAGCCACTCGCCCGGCGCGGGCAGCAGCGAGAGGCTGACCGGGATGAGGCTCATGCCGAGAAACTCCAGGATAAGAAACGGCCGGTGCATGGCCTTGGAGAAGAGGCGCAGGGGGTTTTTCACATCTTCTATCATCCACTGCCACTGCTGAAGCGATGAGTAGGTCGGCCCATGGATGGCATTAAACCAGTAGCTGTAAACGGCAAACACGATTACCGGCAGTGAAAGCGCCACGGCTGCCTGCAGCGCTGCACGATCCCGCCGCCTGCCGCTGCTCAGAAAATAGAGCCCCGCCCCTGCGGCAAGCAGCAGTCCCTGCTGCCTAACCAGCACCGCCAGGGCGGTAAAAACTGAGCCGAGCACAAGGCAGAAAATGCTTTCCCGCTGCGCTCCGCGGTAATAGAAAAAGAGCGCCGCCAGCATCAGGCCAAGGAAATGGTGGTCAGTAAAAAAGGTAAACAGCAGGGGAAAGGAAAATGGATTGAAGATAACCACGAGGCACAGGCAGAGCGCCTTTCCCGGCTCCCAGCCGGCTTCGCGCAGCAGCAGGTAGAAAAAGACCATGCCGATACAGCTGATGGCGAGCGTTGAAACTACCAGGGTATTGGCGGAGAACCCCAGCACCCAGCAAAACAGGCTGCCCCAGAGAACCTGGAAAACAAGGCTGGGACTCGTCCAGGGAGTAAATTTCATCTGCCCGGTCTGAAAGAACGTCTCTGCCGCGCGGATGTATGACCAGTCATCATCGAGGGGATAGATGGTGTAAAGACGGGAAAAGATGATGAGCGCCAGGTAACAGAGTAATAGAAATGCGCACGCTATACTATCAGCGGTCTGAAAATAGGCTCTTTTTTCCACTCCGTGTTACCCCGTCAGTAATGAAAACATCTACCAGTTTGTTGAAAAAGCAGTTTTTCCCCAGGCTGGTCAAAAACATCCAGATGCAAGGCGCGCGAAATCAAGAGGAATGAGGCGTACTGTACCGTACGTCGCAATGACGAAGGATGAGCGCAACGAAGCAGATGGGTGTTTTTCAACAGCCTGCTACAGGATTATTTTAATATCGTATTGCCCTTTTCAGTTCAAGGAGTTTTTTCTGGCACGTTGATCCGCAGCAGGCCCTGATTAGTGGTTCCGAGCCACAGCAAACCATCATCTGCAAAAGCAATCGAGGTGATGCCGCCGGGGGCTGATTTTCCCGCAAAAAGAAGCTCACCCCAGGTGCTGCCGTCACGCATAAACAAGCCCTGGTCCCGGCCTGCTATCCAGAGCCTGCCGGCAGAATCCCATGCTGCAGCTGAGAGGCTTCCCCGGTCAAGAGGCAGAGCTACCGGCTGCCATCCCGAAGCGCTATATTGATACAGGCCGGCGGGGCTTGCAAGGTATGCCGTGTTGTCCTGATCAAAAAGGATGCGGTTCAGGTACGTGTAGCTTAAACTCAAGGCAGGCAGAGCAACCGGCAACCGCTGCCGGTCCTGGAGAATAACCAGCGCACTGCGTGTCCCTCCCTGAATCCTGCCGCTCGTTCCCGCAACCCAGAGCCGGCCCTGGCGGTCGGGGAATATTTTCAATGGAACAAAACCAGCGGGCATAGGATCAAGTTTAATTTTTTCCCAGTTCCCCGCTGATCCGCGGTATATGCCATCCGCAGCCACTGCCAGCACCTGCGCCGGTTCTTTTTTTTCAAGATGAACTATTTTCCGGTCAGCAAAAAATCTCTCCTGCTCCCAGCTGCCGCTGCTAAAAATATAGAGGCCCTTCTCAGCCCCGGCAATATAGACCCGGCCGCTGACGGCAACCCCTGCCCCTGCTCCCCGGACGGGCAGGGCCGGGAGATCCTGCACGGCGTCTCCCGCGCACGCAACCACGCCGGTGGCCAGGAGCGCGTATCTTTTTCCGCCTTGGTCTAAGAGCATGTCTATGACATGGTTATCAGGGATTAATTCCGGCGTGCGAAAGGCTCTAATGTTCCGCCCGTCTATAGCAGCAAGGCCGTGTGCCGTGCCTGCCCAGAGGGTATTCCCGTCATCAGCCTTCAGCTTGCAGACACTGTTTGAGGGGAGCCCGTCGGCTGTGGTAAGATAGGTCCACTGATCAGTGCCGTTTGAAAATGCTATGCCGAGCCCATCATGAACGCCGGGGCTGTTACCGTGGGCGACAAAAATCCGCTTGCCGGCGCCTATCGCAACCGTTTCTATGCGATTGTCCTTGAGGCCCCTGCCCGTCCCCAGCCGCCCGCGATTAAAATACCACTGCCAGCTGCTGCCGTCATAACCATATACGCCATGCTCGGAGCCGACCCATTTAGTGCCGCTGCTGTCAACCGCGATGCACAGTAAATACCTGAACAGCGGGGGAACCTTTGTATTGGCAGTCAGGATATCCTTATGAAAAATTTCCCATGTATCATTTCTCTTGTAATGGGAGAGAGCTTTTTCCTTCACAAACCACATGCTGCCATCAGTATCCCGTGCAATAGCCCGCACCGGCCTGCGGGCAAACTCATGACTGTCATTAACCGGCTCCCATGTGCTGTTTTTCAAACGCACGATGCCGCGTTCGGTACCGACATAGAGCGTCCCATCGCCGCCCTCGTCAATCGCAGTGACGATACGGTCGAGAAGTCCGTCAGCCGTGCCAAAGCAGGTAAAATGCTCCCCGTCAAAACTGGCTATCCCCTGGTCAGTGCCCAGCCAGAGCATGCCGGAAACACTATAGAACACGCACAGCACATTATTGCTGGGCAGTCCGGAAGCAACAGTATACACGCTGCACCGGCCGCTGCGCCGGTTATATTTGAGCAAACCGCCCGGTGTTGCCGCCCAGAGAGTTTCTTCCGGGGCAAATGCCAGGTCTCGTATTACATTATTATTTGTCCAGCACCTGATTCGCGCGAGCGGAATATTTTCTCTCCCCGGCTTCTGCGGAGCGCATCCCCACAAGCTCAGCAGGACAAAAACACCGGCAAGAAATCTCGTTACTGCTGCAGCCGAACGCAATTCAAACCCTTTCGTCACCATATCATTCATTAGGCAGTAATTGTGTGCTTGCAATAATTTTGCGTTTAAAATAGTAGTGTTCTTCCAGGAGCTTGATCATGACTCTCCCGTCCAGCCTGTTTACCAGCGGGCTCCCGGTAAGATATAACAGTGTCGGCACCAGGTCAGCGGGAGCTATTAACAACGGCTCTATCCCCTGCCGGATGTGCAGCCCGGTGGCGTAAAAAAAACCTGGTGCCGGGTCTCCGGAGAACGGGGAAAAACAGTTCCCGGGCGCTGGCAGCTCCTTGCTGTTGCCGCGCTCTGAAAGCACAATAAAAATTCCGTTGCTCCCGCATTGACTGAAAAGCCGGGCAAGGATACTGTCAAAAAATATGTAATAGTTGTCTATGAGTGCGCTTCGCTCGATCTCCGTGAGTGCGTCGGCACGTGCCGAGAGCCGCTGCTGCCAGCGGCCCAGCCCCTGAAAATAAGAAAACAGGTGCAGGGCATGGTTGGCCTCAAGCGCTTGCACTGCCTGCTGCGTACGCTCCAGGTCCGAGCTGACGCACTCCTGAAGCACGCGCAGAAGATCATCCGGAACCCTCGCGCCGCCGGTAATGCGCCGCAGGTATTTTTGCGTCAGCACTGCGCTGCCTCTCTTTGTGTTCCCCGGCGCGACAGCGCCGGCTGCGGAGCCCTCCTGCCCGGAGGCAACGGCAAGGCCCACCACCAGGCACTGCTGTCCGCGGGCTGCCAGCTCCTGCCATATCGGTTTCTGAAAAGGGCCGGGAGCAATGAAGTGCATGAGGTCAGCTTCCTGGTACCTGGAGTACTTGCCCGGAAAGCAGCCGGTAAAGAGCGAGGCCACGATTGCCGGGTCAGGATCAGACCGGCTGCTGATAATGTCGCCGCAGGATCCCTTGCCCCGGAAAAGCTGCTCAATAAAAGGCAGCTTGCCGCCCTGGTGAAGGCGGATACCCCGGTCCCAGGAAAACCCGCTGACGCACACAACGCTGAGCTGGACCTGATTACCGGAGGCCGGGACCAGGACGCCCTCTCTGATAAACCCAAGCGCCATCAGCAATGCTGCGCCGATCAGGCTCAGCAGAAAATAATATGCTGTGGCTTGTTTTGGTACCCGGCTCACCGGCTGTTCGATCATTTAAAAATCCCGTAGAAAAATATCCGTGATAACGAGCTGCGCGCCTTCCCTGATGCTGCGCACCCTGATTTTCTTGACGGTTACCGGCTCGGGGAGCTGGAGCTGTGACACGCAGGTTATGCCGGAGTACACAGAGCGTGAATATGCCCGCGTTGATTCTTCGCGGACGATGGTTGCCTGTTCAATAGAATGCTCTATATCATTGATGATTTTCGGCCTCAGGTAAGAATATTCTGCGGTATCAATGCCGGCCCGTATGAAGCAGTCGAATTGCCGGCCTTCCTGGTCATAGACGGATACCATGGCCACCGCGTCACCCTGCCTGATTTTAAAACCGTAAATAAGATAGGAGGTCATATCAATTTTTATTACCGGATGGTTATAGATGCTTTGAAACCAGGTGTCTTCCGCGGGCTGCCGGACCAGCACATCTATCGCATCAACGTTATAGATGTGCCCAAAGGGAATGGTATTTCTGTGCGCGCCCAGAATAACAATATGCGTCACGACAACAGCACCCGCTGCGCCACAGAGCAGCGGGGTCAGTGCCTTGTGCAGCCGTGCTCCGGCATCGGGCCGCAGGAAAAAACGGATCAGCAGCAGGAAAAGAGCGACCAGCAGCACAAACACGGACAGTGTTACTATTGCTTCCAGCGGATTTTTCAATAACACCGCATAGATGAGGCGGTCGGTAAAAAAATTCTCATGGCTCCACAGCGCGGTGAAGAGAGAGCTTGTTTTTTCAGGAAAAATAAAGAGCTGCTGGTGGATGAGCTCCCCTATGGTCAGCGGGTTGTCTATAATCCGCGCCGGCTCAAAAATGCCGTAGGGAACGCTGGTGACCCGGTACGCCCCGATTAAAAAAATATTCCAGACGGCGGCAAATGAGAGGAGCCCAACAATAAACTCCCGGGAGAGATATTTTTTCTCTTTTGCTTTTTCTATCAGGGCTGCGAGGCCCGGCACCAGGAGGGGAATCAGCTCAATAAAGAACCGGTTGGAAAAACCGATGCCCGTCCACCACACCGACCAGGCGCTGTAAATGTAGGTATGAACAACAGCACACACCATGGCCAGCACGCCGAAGGCCCGGTCTTTCTTTACCAGCAGCAGCAGTCCCAGCGCCGCGGGCAGCAGCAGCGGCGACCAGGAAAACAGGCCGTGCTGGGCGGTAGAGAACAGGGTGCCGAAAAAGTTCGGATGCAGCCAGTCAAAGTAATCACCGACTTCCTGGTAGGGCCCGCTCCACCAGTTCCCGGAGATGCACTTCCAGATGGTAAGCTGGAGGCTGAACAGCAGGATGACTGCCAGCATTCCCAGAAGCGGCCCGGACATGGTGCTGATAAAAGGTTTTTTTGACCGCAGGCACTGTATAATCTCCCACGCCGGGAACAGCGCAAGGACGGCATTGGTCGGCCGGATGAGGCAGAGTATGCCGCCGATACTGCCGAGGCCGATCCAGTCTTTGGCAGTTCTAGAGCCGAGGGTGCGCTTCCAGTAGAGAAGAAACAGCGCCGAAAAAAAAGTATTGAACGGGTGCGGCCAGCCATTCCAGCAGAAGGTAAAGAAGACAAGAGGCGAGGCCAGCCAGCAGCCGATTGTTGCCAGCAGGCTTGTGCTGCGGGGAAAAAATTCCCGGCACAGCAGGTAGATGAGAAGCACGGCGCCCAGGCCAAAGAGAGTTGAGGACAGGCTGACCATGAAGAGATAGGGAAAGGTCATGCCGTTGGGGGCATGGTACGATCCCAGCAAAGCCATCACCCGGGCCAGCAGTTCTCCGACAGCAAAAAATGGCACTTCCAGCAGCGGCACGCCAAGGTACCGTGCCGAGTTGAGGGTGGCAGGATTGTAAAATCGATATGCATTCTGAAGATACAGTTCATTATAAAAGTTCAGGTCGAAATCTTTTACCACGGATACGAGAGTGGCCAGATATTGAAAGGCATCATGGATAACGTTCACCTGAAACAGCACAAAAAAGCAGCCGGCAAAGGGAGCCATAAACAGCGCGCACTCAAGATCTGCAGACGAAAAAATGTGCAACTGCTTGAAAAGCTCTGCGGTGCGGAAAAAGACGAGCCCGAAGGCTATGGCGGCAAGAAAGAAGGGAATGGCCGGTACGGGAATAATAAAAACCGCAGCGGAAAAATTCAGCAGCACGAGGGGGCTGAGAACGGCGCTAATACGTTCCCGGGCCTCTCCGGCAGACGGCGACTGCTGCGCAATAAGTTTCAGCAGGCCCCGGGAAAAACCATAGAGCAGGATGAAGCTTACCGGAATGCTATACAACAGAAGCACCGGGTAATATGCAATGCTGCGGGTGAATAATAAGGGCGTAAACAGCCCCAGGGTCAAGCCGGGGAGGACCCAGGTTTTACTGGCTAGCCTCCAGCCGGAGTGCGGCAACATACTGTTTTTCAACCCCGCCATAAACTCCTTACCAACTGCTGGCAGCTCTTGTTTTAAGGGATTCCAGGGTACGCTGCACCTGAAGTGCTTTGTCCGTATCACCTTTTTTGCGGTAGAGACCGGCGAGCGCCTCATACGCCTTCACGTAGTCAGACTTTATAGTGATTGCTCGTTCTAACAGATAGATGGCAAAGTTATCTTTGCCCATATATTTGCCCATTGCTTTTAGTGCCGGTGCACTGGAAAAATAGTCGGCAAAGTGCTCTTCGTCCAGTGCCATTACTGTCTGTGCATAGGAAAAAAATTCCATCGCTCTCCGCACCTCCATGCTCTGCGCTATACCCTGCTTAAACTTTCTGCTTTGCAGGAATAACTTCGCTGCTTCGGTATACTGTTCCTCAAAATAATGTACCGTGGCCAGATTAAAATATGCTTTCCCGAGTTTTTTATTAAGCGCTATCGCTGTTCCAAATGCCTTCTGTGCGTCTGACAGGTTGCCGAGCGCTCCATAGGCCATGCCCAGGTTATTATGAAAGATGGCGTGCTCGGGCCTGAGGCGCACCGCCTCCTGGTAGTGCTTCAGCGATGCCCCGTACTCCTTGCGCTTAAAGTACTCCGTCCCCAGATTATCATGCCCCCGCGCGCACTCCGGCGCCGCCGCCACCACCC
>Ga0209777_10009821_pt1 | contig 10245 bp, 6 predicted proteins | sample FrelakmetHBP12HB_FD_187147 | JGI IMG/M metagenome (GOLD analysis project Ga0209777, IMG submission 187147) | Freshwater lake sediment microbial communities from the University of Notre Dame, USA, for methane emissions studies -HBP12 HB (SPAdes)... | ecosystem: Environmental > Aquatic >...
ACTCCATTGCGGGGATGACAACCTTGATTTCGGTAGATCCATCGTTATCTGAGACATCCTGTTCATCTCCTTGCCCTCATTCTTAATTAATGGCAAGGTACTGTCTCATGTATTCTGACACAGAGGGCAACGCTACGACTGGGTGCCGGAGCCGCGTGAGTTGCGTGACCCTGCCGAACAGGGCCGCCAGTTCGCCGCCATGGCATTTTGGCCTGTCACTGCAGATTCCTCCTAATCTTCCGTTCGCCATGGTGACGACTACGAGATCGCCACTATCTTCTGGCCATTCTCATTGACGCGGCACTGGTTTCACCAGCTTGAAATCGTCACGAACAGTCTTTCGGTCTCTTGACATGGATACAGAGTTGTCGCAATCATGCGCAGCCATGAAGCGACACTCCGTCGAACGTTCTGTAGAAGGTTGAACATTCACTAGAAGGAGATGGAATCATGAAACGGAAGTGTTTCGTTATCAGTCCAATCGGGGCAGAGGGCTCGGATACGCGCGAGCATGCGGATGCAGTTTTTGAATACATCATCGAGCCGGCGATGAAAGATCGCGACATTGAACCCGTTCGGGCCGATCAACTCCACGAACCTGGTAGCATATCCGACCAGATGTTCAGGGAGATTCGGGCTTCGGACCTGACCATCGCGATCTTGACTGACCACAACCCAAACGTTCTGTACGAGCTGGCGCTTGCGCAGGTTGCCGGTAGGCCCGTCATCGCGTTGCTTGAGAAGAAAGACGGTAACCCGCCATTCGACATCAAGGACTTGCGGTGTGTCCGCTACGACCTGAAACCCAGGCCGCTTTTCCAAAAGGTCTATCTGAATGAAATCATTGAACATGTCAAAGGCCTGGAAAACGCAGGCTGGAAGGTCGAATCGCCTTTTGGTTCTGCGTTCCCCGTCGGTTTCGGTCCCAATCAGGATATTGCGTTCCATCCGGATCTACAAGACTACGGCGGACGGGAATCGCTCCTGGCATTCATTGAAGGCGCACAGGGTGTGATTGAGATAATGGGCACCTCTCTTGGGGTTTTCCAGGACCGTGAGCGATTCGGCGGCATTCTGGAAGAACGGGCAAGGAGTGGTTGTCAGGTCAAGATCATGATCCTGCACCCGGACAATCCTCTTCTGCATGAGAGGATCAAAGAGGCGGCACGACAGAAGCGCGATGACCTGATCCCTCAGGAAATCGAGAGAATGCGCCAGTTACTTGCGCAGTTGGACAAAGAGCAAGAGAATGTCGAGATGCGTCAGATGCTGCATGGGTGCCCGCACTGCAAGGTTCTTCGGAACGAGAAGGCTGCCGTATACGCGCCCTACTTCTGTTCGGAACGCCTGGATCTCGCCTGTCTATGGCATTGTGCCTCAGGGAGCCCTCTCTACGGCCTATTGACGCGCGAGTTCGAGACATTATGGCTCATGAACGCTCCCGTCTGAGGCGATGGAGCCGTGTCGTGCGACCTGTTTACTATCAGTCACGGGCAAGCGTAGCGATCGCAGCCAAGTGGCCGGCTGGAAAAACCCACATCAAACGCTCTTTCTGCGGTTTTGCGGGTGGCATCGTTGAAGAGTGGGGTTTGCGGAATGCGGAGTGAGATGAGGCACTGATGCTGCAGACAAACATAGCCATCCGCCTCTTCGGCAGATCGACCTTTAGCGACCTGAACGCGGAAAGGCGATGCGCTGCATCGCGAGGTCTTTGCGCGGCTCAAGCAGCTTTGCCTGTCCAAGAGGTTGCGCTTTCAGGCGATGAATCTTTGTTGGGGTGTTGAATCTAGAGTGATCGAGATGGGACATGAAGAAGACTATGCCAGCTCTTGAGATACAGATCCGCGGTTCATCTCCTCGACCTTCCGCGACATGCACGCGGAGCGGGATCGCCTAGTCACCATCGTCTTCCCGGACCTTCGACCTCGCTCGGGGCAGGGCCGTGAGAGCGCGTTGAGGAGTTGGGGCCGGAGGTCTTCGATGTGGACCGCCGCTGGGCGTGCCTGTTGAGGACACCAATGGTGAAACCGCCAACTCCTGGGAATACTGCCGGCAGTGGATTGACCGCGTGGAGCCGAGACCTGCTCCCGTGGATCGCCGCACTGGACAGATCGCTAGAGGATGGGGATAATCCCCGAAGGGCCTTGTATGTGGACCTGTATCGGCAAAGAGGGCAGGGGGGCAACTGGTCTGCTGTGCTCGGCACCGGCAGAGCACCCGTTGAGCGAAGAAACAACTGGGTGGAGTCGAACATGAGCAGGAAAGAGGATGAGATCCTGTCGGGACTGCGGCGGGCGATGGCTCTGGACGAGCAGAGTCACGGCCAGGACAACAGCGACTTTGCCAGGGACCTTAAGAACCTCGCCCAATTGCTGAAGGACAACAACCGGCTGGAGGAGGCAGAGCCGTTGATGCGGCAGGCCTTGTTGAATTACAGAACCCGTCTCGGCGTGCAGCACCAGACTTCACAGACGGTATTGGTCATCTACGCCGAGCTGCTGCAAGCGATGGGCCGGAGTGAGGAGCAAATCCACGCCATGCTCCGGGAACTCGCACCGGAGGCGTTTCCGAAGTAACTGCGTTTCCCAATGCAGAACGGTACAAAGACACGCTGGCGTGAGAGGCTTCGACTCTGGTGGTATGACTACGAGTGGCCGGTGGTCGGGGCCATCGCCGGGGCCGTGGTGGTGTTGGGGTGCATCGGGTTTCGGCTGCAGTTCCTGAGCGACAAGAAGCCGGTCTATCTCGTGGACTTGGTTTTCAAGTCCTTCCAGCTCTTTGTCCTGCAGATCAACGTGGACCCGCCGATGCCGTGGCAGTTGAACCTGGCGCGTGTGCTGGCCCCCGTGGTGGCGGCCTACACTGCCTTGCAGGCACTGGGGGAGGTGTTTGCAGGCCAGATTCGCTCGCTGCGTCTCCGCTTCCAGCGAGACCACGTGGTGATCTGCGGCCTGGGCCGCAAGGGGCTGATCCTGGCCCGCGGATTCCTTGAGCAAGGCCGGCCGGTCGTGGTCATCGAGCAGGATGACGAGAACGACCTTGTGCGCCAATGCCGGGACCTGGGCGGCATGGTATTGCTCGGTGATGCAGCCGAGGAGTGGATGCTGCGCAAGGCAGGCGTGTTGCGGGCTGTGTATCTCTTCGCTGTCTGCGGGGACGACGGTGTGAACGCCGAGGTGGCTGTACATGCAGCGGTATTGGTGGCTCAGCGATCGGGTCCTCCTTTGACCTGCGTGCTCCACATCGTCGACACGCAGCTCTGCACGTTGTTGCAGGAGCGAGAGCTGGATGCCCGGCTTGATGGACGGTTGCGCCTTGAGTTCTTCAACACGTTCGAGCTTGGCGCACGGGTGTTGCTGGAGGAGAACCCATTATGCGCCCCACGCAAGCAGGGAGGCTCCACGTCTTGCCGCATGGTCATCGTGGGCGTGGGGCTGCTCGGTGAGAGCTTGTTGGTGAATGCCGCCAGGCAATGGCAGGCCAGCGGAGGGACGACTGGGGCCAGACTGCACGTCACCTTGATTGACCAGAACGCGCAGGAAATCGCCCAGATGCTGATCGTGCGCTATCCGGGCCTGAAGAAGGTGTGCGAACTGGTGGCATTGGACATGGACGTGCATTCGGCGTCGTTCCAGAAAGGAGACTTCCTCGACGTCGCGGGAGCAGAGGGAGGTCAGGTGGGCGTCTTTGTCTGCCTGGACAACGACTCTCTGTGTCTCTCAGCGGCGCTGGCCCTGATGAAGCGGCACCGCGACCGGAGCCCAACTATCGTAGTCCGCATGGCCCAGGACGCAGGGCTGGCCATGCTGCTGCGAGATCTGGACGCCGACACCAGCAGCTTCAGGCAACTGCGAGCCTTCGGCCTGCTCGACCGGACCTGCCATCCTGACCAGGTCCTGCGAGGCACACGCGAGATGCTGGCCGTCGCCATCCACGAGGACTACCTCCGCCAGCAATTTGCCGCTGGGGTCAAGCCTGAGCAAAACTCCTCGATGGTCCCATGGAATGCCTTGCCGGAACACCTCAAGGAATCCAACCGCCAGCAGGCAGACGACATCGGGGCCAAGCTTCGGGCTGTACACTGCAGCGCAGCACCGTTGCTCGACTGGGACGAGCCGCTCTTCGCCTTCACGCCGGACGAGATCGAGTGTCTGGCGCGCATGGAACACGACCGCTGGACAGCGGCCAAGCTCCAAGCGGGCTGGCGCTACGGCCCGAACAAGGACAATGACGCCAAGACCCACCCCTGCCTCGTGCCCTACGACCAACTGCCGCCGGATGAACAAGACAAGGATCGCAACGCCGTGCGCCAGATCCCGGCCATGCTGTCGAAGGTTGGCTTTCGGCTCCATCGCCTGGGCCTACACCATCACACGTGACAGATGCACTGCGCATGACCTGCCCTGCACCCAGTGGCCGCGATACCGAAGACGAGCGGCTTGCAGGGCCCCATTCATGCCTGCTTCTTGGCGAAGATACCTGGGGGTCAACAGCGACTTGACACGGGAGACCACAGACATGAAGCGAGAGAAGAGCAACCGGCTGAGTTCAAAGGATCGGAGTCCATATCCGTATCGGATCTTTGTGAGCTATTCCAGCGGAGACAAAGACACAGCCGCGAAGGTCGTCGACCATCTGAAGCAGATGCGATTGGATGCCTTGTGGGACGCAAACCTGAAGCCAGGTTCCGGCTTCACTGAGCAGATCAAGGAGCGGATTGAGTGCGCTCACGCATTCATGCCCATCCTGACCCCGGCTGCCAAGAGGAAGACCTGGGTCCATCAGGAGATCGGCTACGCGCTTGGCCTGAACGTGCCCGTGTTGCCGCTGGCGGTGGGCGTGCTGCCCCAGGGGATCATCGAGCGATTGGAGGCGGTGATAGTGACACCGAGTCTCCGGGACTTGACGAGGCGGCTGACGTGGAGATCGGTAGAGGAGGTCGTATTGCAGGCCCAAGACGAGTCAATCGCGTCGTTCCGGTGCGCCCTTCTGCCGGAGGAACGCACCGAGATGTTGGCTGACCTGGCACACCGGGCCCTTCGTCTTGAGAGGCCCGGGCGGATACGCCAACGAGGTGCATTCTCGTCATTCTGCATTCCTGACAAGCCATTGGGGCATCCGATCTGGGCCAGCCGTGAAGGACGAGTCACCAGGAGTTGGTTCTACCGCCGTCTTCAACGAGAGGAAAGAAGGGCCTTGGAACAACACGCCAGGCAGCGTGGATGTGATCTCATCCTCAATCCTTACATCAAGCTCAAGCGGAACGGACCGGAGGCCAGGCAGGCGCGTCTTCGCACGCTCGTCGACTTCCTGAAGGCCATGAATGAGACGCAGAGCGACGTCAGGATCGTCATTGACCACAAGCACAAGGGCGACAATCTGCTCATCGTGGGTGACTGGTTCGTTGCGGAATCCATGGTGCCTCGTCCAGGAGTGGGCTATCTGCAAACCATCTGCACGAGGCATGCGCCGACCGTCTTGGCCAGGCTCCGTCAGTTCGACGACGAGTTCAGTGAGCTTCAGAGCAGGCAGGATACGGGTGGGCGGCCGTCCCTGGCATGGGCAATCGAGCAAGTCGAGAAGGCCATCTGACATGACCGCCTCAACCCAAGGCGATGTGCTCCCGTTGCGCCCACGCGATCACCTTCAACCCGCTTCTGGTAGACCCAAGTGACGAGGCCCACGGAGTGTCGCCGCGCCGCGGCCTGGCACATTGTCGACAGAGGAAGGGCAACGACCCAAATGCCCTCGGCTACCTGGCCTCGCTGGCTGTCAGCTTTGAGAAGACCGCCCATTCCTCCGAAGCCGCCGAGTTCAAGCGAGCACGCGACGCCCTGGCGCAGCGAGTGGTATCGCATGAGGAAAGTTGGGAGATTCGGGTCGCAACACACAGGGGGCATTGGGGGACGACTCTTGACACCTGACAGTGCCACACGGACATCGAGAAACCAGCCGAGGATTTGGCCGTGTACCCGCGGGCCTTTGCCCAGGGGGTGCGAGAGAGCGAAGAGTTGCTGACGCGGGAAGACGCGATTTGGTTCACGCGGTGAGAGGTGTGAAACCAAAGGATCTTGACCTAACGGACTTGATGTGCTATTAATCAATCTAAGTTGTTGCCATTGGGAACAATGGAGCATTCGGAAGGCGAAAAACATGGCCGTCATTTGCCCGCACTGCGAAAGGAGATTGCAGGGGAAAGACGAACTTGTAGGCGGGTGAATCCAACGTCACACTCCAGATCTGTCTAGCATAGGGCGACAGTATGGCGTATGGTCCACGACGTTTTCATCAGCTATGTTGCGAGTGATCGGCAGGCTGCCGACGCAGCCTGCGCGATCCTTGAGAAGAACAAGATCCGCTGCTGGGTCGCTCCCCGGGACATATCGCCCGGAGCTACCTGGGGAAAGGCCATCGTCGACGCCATTTTCGACAGTCGACTCATGGTGCTGGTCTTTTCATCTCACTCAAACGTATCCGCTCAGGTGATGCGCGAAGTGGAGCGGGCCGTCCATCGAGGAATCCCGATTCTTCCTTTGCGGATTGAAGATGTGGTTCCTTCCGGGGACATGGAGTACTTCCTCAGTGCTACGCATTGGCTCGACGCACTTCCGCCGCCGGTCGAAGCACACTTGGATCGCCTGGCCAGCGCGGTGAAAAACCTGCTGTCCGTGGGGGCGCCAAGCGGGCAACAGGCGGAGGCTCGTCCGCCTATTGCAGTCGACACGCCACCTCAATCGCAGACTCGATCCGCCCCGGCCCGCGGAGTGGAAGAACCGCCGTGCGCTGGCGAAGGAGGTGTGGAAGATACAGAGGTTCGCGTGCCCGCCTCCGTCGAGACACCGGCTCAGACGCATAGGGAGGTCGTGCCCTGTGTGGGTGACATCCGACCCGGTCGGGGTACAGTCACAGACTCGGCCACGCTGCGGTGGATTGGCCGGGGCAGGCCCATGCTGACGGTGCTGGTGGCCAAGCCGCGGGTCAGTCTGGGGGTCAAGCGAGGGGCCGGCAATGATCTCATAGCCCGACTCCTGCCAAGGTCCCATTGCGACAAGGTCCAAGAGGGTGGCTGTGCCAGGCCGTCCTGCACGGACTGCCAGACCAAACGGATCAGCCGGCAGCACTGTACGGTGACCTTGACGGACAAGGCCGTGACCGTGGCGGACTGCTGTACTCACAATGGCACAACCCTCGGTGGTCGGGAGGTGGGGACCGAAGGCCGGGTCCTGGGCAAGGGGATCTGTGAACTGGTACTGGGGGGGGCGTTGCACCTGGCCGTGTGGCCCGTGGATGCCCGGATGTGCCTGATCGATTCATCCCTGTACGAGGGGATCTGCGAGGAACCGGGCCCCCTCTGGGACATGGCCGGAGCCGCCGGTGTCCATGCGGTGGTATTGGAGCGTCAGAACAACCTGGGGCCAAGGGACTCCTGGGGCTTTGAATCCTATTGCCTGGTGTACCGGTTGGCGACTGTGGGCAGCGGCCGTGACTGTGCAATCCAGATAAAGGATCAGGGCTTGGAGCCCGCACACGTGGGAATCCTGTACGTGGCCGGCCGGTTCTATCTGGAGAACCTCTGCGGCCAGGCGGACGTCAGCGTTGCAGGTATCAAGGTGGATCGGAGCCAGTGGACGGGCCTGAGATTCGGGGATCGGATCAGGATTGGGCGAGTTGAGATGGACTTCGTGGAGAAACAGCAGTTGTTCTTGGATTGAGTGGGCCACAGCCAGAGGACCGTTTGACGCGGCGGAGAACTGGGGAGCATGCAGCGGATCGGTGACTATGAGTTGAGAGAGCGAATCGGCAGGGGGGGCATGGGTGAGGTCTGGCTGGCCGAGAACGTCCACCACAGGAAGCGCTATGCCCTGAAGGTCTTGCCCCAGGAACTGTCCAAGGACACCGGGTTTCGGCAGCGTTTCTTCGACGAGGCCCGCGTGATGAGCGACCTGGATCACCCGGGGATCGTGCGGGTCCACCACATGGGTGAGTACCAAGGACTGTATTACCTGGTCATGGATTATGTGGAGGGTCCTGAGGGCAGGCCTTGTTCACTCTACCAGCGCCTGGCCGATGCGCCCAACGGTCGACTGGATCAGGAGACCGTGCTGCGGTACCTCAGGGAGGTGTGCCGGGCCCTGGCCTATGCGCATGACAAGGGGGTGGTACATCGAGACGTCAAGCCGGCGAACATCCTTCTGACGAAAGAGGGCAAGGTCAAGCTTACGGACTTTGGCCTGGCCAAGGCGATCGGTGGGGAGTTCATCCTGAGTCAGATTCATGCGAGCATGCGACCCGGGAGCGATCCGGCCGGCCTTGCCCAGGCGCAGGCTCCCCGGCGAGTGGACGACACCCTGGACGTGGAGGCCACGATCGATTCTCCATCTACTCCCGTGGGGCGGTCCAGCGGCTCCAGTGGGATTCTGGGGACCTATGACTACATGTCTCCAGAGCAGCGGGAGCCTGGGTCAGTGATCGATCAGCGAAGCGATGTCTATTCGGTGGGCGTGGTGATCTATCGGGTCTTGACGGGCCAACGTCCCGTGGGACTTGCCAAGCTGCCATCGCATGTACTCCACACCCTCTCGCCGATCTGGGACGGCATTGTGGAGCGGTGTTTGGAGACAGATCCATCCAAGCGTTACGGCTCGGTCTGGGCCTTGCTGGGGGATATGGAGAAGGTCCAGGCAGGCCGGATGGGGACCACGGGTTCGGCGAATGTCGTGCCCGTCAGGCACGAAGGGTCTTGGCCCGGGCGGAGGTCCAAGGTCCCTGCGAATCTGGCGATTGTGAGGGAGCGGATCCAGGGTTGGGTGTCAAACCGGCAGGCCCAATGGCAGGATGAAGAGTGGAAGGAGTTCATGCTTGGGCTCTATGACGAGAAGATCGCGTCGGGTCTGTCGCGTCAGGACCTGGAGGACATTCGGGACGCGCAGAAGCAGGCGTGGCTCAAGGTAGAGGACCTAAGGAAATCGGAGAAGGCCGCTCGGAGGCAGGCGGAAGCGGAGGCCGCAGGGAGGCATGGGGAAGAGGACCAGCTCCTGGAAGAGATCACGACCTCGGCGACGGTTGCATTGTGCGAGCGATACTTGGCCGAATACGTACAGGGCCGATATCGCAAGCAGGTCGGCGAGACCCTGGGTCAGTTGCGTCGCGAGCGGGCGAGCCGGACCCGAAGGGCCAGCTACCTGATTGTGGGGGCGATTGCCTTGTTGCTCCTGGTGGTTTGGGGGCTTACCGTCTGGGCTGAGCGGCAGAGGGTGTCGACGCTGCGAGAGCAATCCCTTCATCAGGAAAACAAGAGACCAAGCGCGGCCCAGGCCATGGTGGCAGTGCAGTCCTTGCGTCAGGATCTCATTGTGGCGAATGTACCCCTGTGGGCTGGCGCAGACTGGCAAAGGGCAGAAGAGTTGTGCGCGAAGGGTTTGCGGTACTTCGAGGAGGGTCGATTCGACGAGGCCATGGTGGCCCTTGAGGAGGCGAGGAAACGGTTCAGGGACCTGGGCTCCAGGCAACCCCCGGTGGTTGCGATACCTAAACCGCGGCCACGGCTCCCGGAACCGATACTTGTGGATGCGGCCAAGGGCGAGGCCGTGTCGGCCAAGGGTGAGGCTGAGGCTGCTCGGGTGCAGGCGGCGGGCCTGCAGGCGGAGACGTACGCAAAGGTCTTGTGGGATCAGGCGGAGCAGAAGGCGGCAGGGGGTCAGAGGGCGTACGACGGCAACGACTTTAGTGGAGCCAAGCAGGCGTGGTCTCAGGCAAAGGATGGATACACGAAGAGCCGGTTGTCTGCGTTGGAGCGGATAGGTCAGGCCAAGGGCGAGGCCGTGTCGGCCAAGGGTGAGGCTGAGGCTGCTCGGGTGCAGGCGGCGGGCCTGCAGGCGGAGACGTACGCGAAGGTCTTGTGGGATCAGGCGGAGCAGAAGGTGGCAGTGGGTCAGAGGGCGTATGACAGCAACGACTTTAGTGGAGCCAAGCAGGCGTGGTCTCAGGCAAAGGATGGATACACGAAGAGCCGGTTGTCTGCGTTGGAGCGGATAGGTCAGGCCAAGGGCGAGGCCGTGTCGGCCAAGGGTGAGACTGAGGCTGCTCGGGTGCAGGCGGCGAGCCTAAAGGCGGAGACATACGCGAAGGTCTTGTGGGATCAGGCGGAGCAGAAGGTGGCAGTGGGTCAGAGGGCGTATGACAGCAACGACTTTAGTGGAGCCAAGCAGGCGTGGTCTCAGGCAAAGGATGGATACACGAAGAGCC
>Ga0209777_10009822_pt1 | contig 10245 bp, 10 predicted proteins | sample FrelakmetHBP12HB_FD_187147 | JGI IMG/M metagenome (GOLD analysis project Ga0209777, IMG submission 187147) | Freshwater lake sediment microbial communities from the University of Notre Dame, USA, for methane emissions studies -HBP12 HB (SPAdes)... | ecosystem: Environmental > Aquatic >...
ACTTGACTATGAAGAACAAGAAGAAGAGTTTATCTACGGTACCAGTCCAGAATCTGTAAAAAATCACTGGAAAAAATATAATCGTGCGAAAGATTGGTATTACCTCGAAGTTGTTCCTGCAACACCAGAAGAAGAAGAGACATATCGAGATCAAATGGCACGCAATATATATGAAAGCATGACCCCTCAACAGTTGGCAAAAATAGCTGAATTTGGCAGCGCCATGGTCGATTATGCCAAAGACAGTGCTAACCAACATAAAAACGAACACACAGTTCTCCGTGCAATACATCGTGTTGGCGACAAGCTTGCTCAAATGGGCACAGCACTTGGACACAGTAAACTGACCAACAATGAGAAAAAGATTGTCAAACTGGCGCAAATGAAGATGAAAGCAGCAGGCGATCTCCCGCAAGGTCTTGATGAAGAACTAGAAATTATGACAGCCGAAACAAACGCAACTGCCAATCCAGGTATGGATAATGTTCACGAAAAAGCTGTTGACCAGGATCATGACGGTGATCATGATTTTGCAGATATTATGGTTGCAAGAATGATGAAAAGTGGCATGAGTCGAGACAAGGCAATTGCCAAAACCCACAACAAGAGTTACAACAAAGAAGGCATGCTTGCAGAAAGCGACACACTGACAGGACCTGTTTTGAATACACCAAATATGCCAGGACAAGCAGTGTTTAGCCAAGCACATCATTATGAATATCAAGCCAGCATGGCCCGCAGCGAGCTGTATCGCAATGCCAAGTATGCAATGAGCATGATCAAGCAAGTAGATCCAAATGGAGAAGTTCCGCCTTGGATAGCTGGTTGTTTGACCAAATCTGCCAACATTCTAGATAAAATCTTTCACTATCTAGATTATTACAAGACATTTGAACCGCAACAACTGCCAGAAGACATGGACAGTGACATGGAACTAGGCGAAACAAGTGGCAGCATTGCACGCGAAAATCTCATGCTGATAATTGAATACAGCACCAAGCTATTCAATATGATCAAACCAGGTGACAAGTTGGAAGGCTGGGTGGCCATGAAGCTGACAACTGCCAGCGAATGCATCAGCAGCAGCAAACATTACATGGATTATGTGCAATTTGAGCAGCATGCAATGGACGAACATTTTGAGGAAGGGCGTAGAGCCAAACGTAAATCAGTTGCAGAATCAAGACTGTTTGAAGAAGAAGATCCCACCAATGAGGAATTGGCCAAAGCCCAGCTGATACTGAATGCCAAGTCGCTGAGCGGTAAAGTACAGGACATGGCTGAGGATGTGGCCAAGCTAAGTGTCAATGATTTAATGCCATTGGTAGACAGTATGCGAGCGCAATTTGGTCCAGAAGCTGCAACAGGTTTCAATGAAACAGTCAAAACAGCTCTTGATGAACTGTTAGACCTAACCACTAAAACCAAAGAAACAGTGGACAATGCAGTGACTACTCTACAAGGTGGAGGTGTCCCTGCAGGCACATCGGATATAGAACAAGCTGAGCCAGGATTTCCTCCTGCAGGAGAAATAGGTTCTGAAGAACCCGCAGCTGAAGAACCTGCAGCTGAAGAACCCGCAGCTGAAGAACCCGCAGCTGAAGAACCTGCATTAGGCCGTGCTAAAAAACAAGAGGTAGCAGAAGGTAAAAACAAAACCAAGACAACAAGTGGAATAGAACCTGATCTAAATAAACTTCGCCAACAGCTAGGTAGCACTAAAGCCAGTTCCGGCAAGCAGTTAGATGAAAAATGGGGTACCAAAATGCACACAGCCAAAAAAGACAAAGGCAAGTGGGATGGATATACCATTGCAGAGCTCAAAGAGAAAAAAGCTAAATTAATGAAAAAAGAAACTCGCACACCTTCAGATCAAAAGACCGTAAAGCAGATTAATTTTGCCATACGTGCCAAACAAAAAAACAAATGGGGTAAAATCAAAGAAGGGTCGATGACATGCAATGAGTGCGGCATGGGTACCTACGTCGAAGGTGCCAATGGTAAAATGCGTTGCGACGAATGCGGCGCTACAATGATCGCCGAAACTAGATGGAAATTTGATAAAAAAACAGCTCAATTTGGTATAGATCATGAAGACGCTGATCAACGTCATGGCCTATATATCAATGACAAATTGGTACGTGCTACAAATACCAGAGACGAAGCTGAAAATCTGAAAAATCGAGATCCCAAGTTTAAAAATGCTGACATTAAGAAGCTGGCAGAAAATTGGCCTGGTTACAAAAAGAAAATGGCTAACCAAAAAAAGATCATGAGCCGCACAGACAAGGAGTGGAATGCCATTACCAAAATCGACAGTGAGCCACCTGTAGTGGAAGGTATATTCTCATCCAAGCCCAAAGCCACAGTTACGAGAATTTCTCCAGAAACCCCAGAGGAAAAGAAGGCCAGAGAACAAAAACCCCTCAAGCCAGGCAAGGCAATTGTTACTAGAATTTCTCCAGAAACACCAGAGGAAAAGAAGGCTAGAGAACAAAAACCTCTCAAGCCAGGCAAGCCAGTTGGACGTGAAGTCACTCCTGCCGAACTAGCCAAAGATCTAGAACGTAAAATGCCAGCTTTTTTACGTAGAGGCAAGGTTGACGAAGTGGCTCATCCAGGCAAAAAGGCTGCAGATTTTATAAATGACAACAAAGAAAAATTCATAGAAAGCTATGGTGAAGACTGGAAACATAGGCTCTATGCCACTGCATGGAAGGCCGTTGGACCAAAAAGCGAAGGATATGATCAAGCAGTTGCAGCACTAGCTGAATCAAAAGCACATCTCGCAATTCTATCCAAAGAAATGTTGGCTCACAAATCAGCATTCAAGAAGATGCTTGCAGAAGGAACTATCACAGATCCACTGAAAGTTGGTTACGGTTTGCAAGGCGAAGCCATACGTCAACAAATGATAGCAACAAATAAAAAGATCACCGAACAAAAAAGCGTGCTGCGTCACTTGATGCAGGAAGGTGTAATGGGCATGCTTCAAAACATCACTGCTCTCAATCAGGCTCGTGAATTGGCTGCTGTAAAGCAAGCAACACCATATGGCGTCCATTATGATACAGCCAACGGCCGCAAAAGCAAAAAAATGTTTGAAAGTGTAGACACTCGTGCATACTGGCTAGAGCTGCATGGCAACAAAATCAGCAATGTGCGATTGATCAACCCAGAGACATTTGATCAAGCAATTAGTAAAAAAATAAAGGCTTAATGCGTGTTAATCAGCGAATTATTGAGAGAAAGTCAAGTTACTGATGAGATCAACAATGATCTAATGGATTTCATTGTCACATATCGCAGTAAAAACAAGCCGTGGGCTCCAATGACTGGCCCCAACGGGGCAGTGGCATACATGAAGAAACTGCATCATGATGTCAATGCCAATGATCTCATGCAGGTATTGAGCCAACCGCCATTTACAGACGTTGTAGAGCGCAGCGGGCCCAAACACATCAAAATAAAAACCAGTATACCTGATACTTTAAGCGACAAAGCAGCAGAAAAGGAACAAAAACAAATTGCCAAAACTGCCGACAAAGAAGCTGATAAGGCTGTAAAATCAGGTCAGTTGGCTGTATAAGGAGTCTATGCAATGAGTTGCTCACTAAACAACGCAAACTACTGGACAAGTTTCTATTACAACTACGCATACAATCCCAGTCCTGCCCCATCGTCAAGTTTTACCAATGCCGTAGATGCGCGCAATAGTTTACCTGCTGATGAAGCAGTAAATGGCGAAATATATGCATTGCAGCAAGCTGTGTACGCAGCCATAAGTCAAGGGGTATATCAGACACAGGTTTCTAACAATACCTTGATGACATACAGCACACCATTTACACCACTTGCTTGGACGGTTTCGGGCAATATGTTGATTATACCCAACCATCCCTTTAACACCGGCAATATAGTAACTGTCAGCAGCACAGAAACACTACCGGCCCCGTTGGCACAAGCTACATATTATTATGTAATTTATGTAGACACCAACACAATTATGCTGGCATCGAGCTATGCAAATGCAACAGCACAGCGACCAGTATACATCCCATTAACAACCACTGGCACTGGCTTGTTTTATATCTATGCATATTATCCAAGTCAAGATTATTATGGAGCATGGCAAGGTCAGAACATGAGCAATCCTTTGCTATCTCCGCCCTACAATGAACAAATGAATGCTGTGATAAATTATTTTGCCACCTTGGGGTATATTGTAAATCGCATTGTGAATACAGCCACAGGCAATACCTTTACATGGGTACTACAGTGGTGAATATTGCCATATGAGAAGTATGTATGGACCGGATGCAATTTTGTTGGCCAGCAAAAAACCTAGAATAAAAGAATTAGTCGAAAAATCCAAGTATCTAACCAACGATGAGATCAAATCTCTAGACGAAAAGCCAGACGTGATACGCGGACTGTTGCTGATAAAAGAGTTTGGTTATCAGAGTTCTAAACTAACAATTCCTGAAAAAATTGCCAATCGCATGCAAAATCTCAGCAGTAACTCGGTAAACTCGGTGGTATTAGACTGTAAAATATATCGCATAAAAACTGAATCTGTATGGGTACCTGTGAATACAACACATTTGCAAGCGCAAAATGGATGGCATTGGGCATGGTTAGAAACCAAACAAGTGTTGATAAGCAATAACTATCTACCAGCAACTGAAAAACTATTGAATATCTTGATGTCGTCTAGCGAATTGGTGTTAACTGGTACAACTGTTGATTACAAACAGCTGGAAGATGCTAGAAGAAATGGATTGATGCCTTGATAACTGTTTGAAGGAAAAAATATATAGATATCGCAGTGCGTTACAAATTAAAATAAACAGATGGCAATTACAAACAAATATCAATATCACAAGCTCAAACGCGAAGATGGCGGTCCAAATGGTCGCAAATATGTTGATCCAACAGGTAATAAACTTCCTTCAGTTACAACTATTCTAGATCGTACTAAACCTGAAGAAGCCAGGCAAGCGCTGGCAGCATGGCGTCGTTCTATTGGTGAGAAAAAAGCAGCCGAAATCACCAAAGAAGCTGCATTCCGCGGTACAATGATGCACAGCTTTCTAGAGCGTTTCATGCAAGGAGAAGACGTCAAGCCGGGTACCAATTTCTATCACCAACACAGTTTCAAGATGGCCCAAGTAATCATGCGAGAATATCTAACCCCATTTATGGACGAAACGTGGGGTTTAGAAGCCAGCTTATACTATCCTGGAATCTATGCAGGCACAACTGATATGGCAGGCGTGTATCAGGGACAACCCAGCATAGTAGATTTCAAACAATCAAACAAGTTTAAAACTAATGAACGTGTAGAAGACTACAAATTGCAATTATCGGCATACATTGCAGCTCACAATGAAGTGTATGGTACTGATATCCAACAAGGTGTGATTCTAATGTGCACCAAAGATCTAGTGCCACAGAATTGGATCCTCCGTGGAGAAGAGTTAAAAGAATACACCAACCGCTGGTGGCAGCGTGTTGCTGAATACTATAACTTGTTTTGATCTAACCAATCCTCGTAGGCCATGACAAGATCGTTGACATCATCTATGTTGACCATTTCGCCGCCAATTAATTTTGCCCAATTTAATGTTAACTCGGGCACATGTTCTAATTTTTGCCAACGTGGCTTGTTGATTATTATCTTCATGCAACTAGTATAAAATCTAGGTTGATTGGATAAAAGTTAAAAACTGGCGATTTCATCTATGTTTTGTTGTGGCATAGATGTGTATGTCAATTAGAGCAGCTGCTTTCTTTCACTGCATCTTTGCCATTGGTACTGGCAATTGGTGGAACACCGTCATCACTAACAGTCATGCCCATTTTTGCGGCTTGTCTACGGATTTCTCCAGGCAGCACATCTTGCGTGGTATTAATACCTTTTTCGATTTTACCTACCCCTGCTGCTTCGTCGACAAGATCTCGTATGCGCATGAAAATACCTCCTAGATATATTTATTGGCAGGTATGATATCATTTGCTTTGATAAATATTGAACTTACCCGGAGCTGAAAACAACATGGCAATTCAAACCATTTCGAGAATTCAAAATCGCAGAGGATTATACGCTGATTTGCCTTCACAACTTGCTGAAGGTGAATTAGGATGGTGTTTAGACACTCGTCAACTCTTTATCGGCAACAGTGATGGGTACGGAGGCAACAGTGAGATTTTAACTGCATATAGCCAAAATGCTGATCTAATAACCACAATTTATAACAATTCAGGCGTTCAACTTGCAGCAGCCGCTGTTCGAACTTTGTCCAGCAAAGTAGATGATATTGCCAGTGTAAAAGATTTTGGAGCCACAGGCGATGGTACCACAGATGACGCACCTGCTATCAATGCTGCCATTGCCAGTTTGCTAGAAAATTATCCAACTAATGGGCTGTCTGCTGCCTCACTGTATATGCCAGCAGGCACATATTTGATCAACAGTCCCATACTGCTTTATCCTTATCTCAATCTACTAGGTGACAGTGAAGGTGGTACAGTTATATTAAGCAACAACAACTTGCTGTCAGTTATGTTGGAATCTGCTGACAGTTTAGGACAAACAGGAGCCAACATAGGACTCAATAACGCAACATTACCGACTCGTATAAGAGTCGCAGATGTAACAATCAGCACCAATGGAGCAAAAATCAATGCTGTTGACTTGGTAAGGTACAGTCATGTAAGATTTGAACGAGTAAAATTTCAAGGAGGTTGGACCAATGGCGATGGATTGTTAACCGATGTTGCTGTTACCTTGCAAAGTATCGGTACAGCTGTAACAACCTATGATGCTCAGTTCGTTGATTGCGAATTTACCAATTTTACCAATGGCATTTTTGCCAATGACCCTGTAGCATACACAACTATCGCACGCTGCACATTCAAAAATCTTTATCGAGGAATGGCACTTGGATCTACGCCAGCATATCAAGGTCCAAGTTATACAACAGTATCCCAAAGTTATTTTTATCAACTGGATAACTACAACATATTTGTAGGAAATAGCAGCACCAATCCTGGAGTAACCAGCACCAGTAATTCATTTAACAGTGATGGTTACAATGTAGGCGGTTACCATATTTTTTGGGGCACTGGTACTCAATTTAATGCCAGCATAGGTGATGTGTTTGATGTTCTGCCTGCAATAAGCGACAACAGCTCTTATAATCTTATCTTGAATGCACAATTAAATAATTTGATATCTGGTGCGGTATTAAAACCATTTGCATCATCGCCGCCCAGTGTCAATGGCGGTCTGTCAATAGTTGCAACTTCAAACACACAGCTAACCTTTCAACTAAAAGGCACCGATGGCATTATCAGATCAGGGTCAATCACACTATCATAATGTATTAGGTAGAAAATAAAGTTGTTGTAACATTATTTGATAATATTGGAGAATTATATTCTATGCACATTTCAGAATTTGTCAATGGCACATCATTAATGCAAGCATGGAAAAAGTGTAGATCAAATTTAACAGCCGATCGATCAGATCAACAGCACTTGCAATCTGTAATAGAGTTTTGGACTAAATGCCCTTTGTCAACTAGAATATTAGATTGGGACCGTCCAGAAACATGGCTTGATCCGTGGTCATTTATTCATAACAACAAGTTCGATGAAAGTGCTATATCACTGGGTATGTTTTATACTTTGCTGCTAGCACAGGATAAACGATGGACAGCAGAAAGATTACAGTTGATATTGGCCAAGGACGATGCACGTCAATTTCAAGGTATCATTTTAGAAATCGACAAACAGTGGTGGTTGAATTTAGAATATAATACTATCACCACTAACAAGGATTTTTTTGTGCAACAGAGATATACGTACCAAAATAACACTCATTATCTATCAACACCTAGGCATATAACTGATTGCGCAACGGTAAAAACACATGACAATGCCACTGTATGATGCTTAAATACACTGCTCTTGAGTTTAACTACTTACTTAACTAATTACATATTTCAAAGAGGATTGACAATGGTTACCCAAAAACAGGGAGAAATTTACGTCACTAAACGAGACGGACACAGAGAGCTTCTAAACATTGAAAAATGGCAAGCCCAAATCGCCAAGGTGTGTAAAAACGTAGCTGATGTCAGTCAATCAATGATTGAAATTAAGGCCCAGCCACATTTTTATGATGGAATTTCTACCACCGAAATTGATGGAATAACTCTACGTGCCATAGTCGATCTTATTGATGCAGATATAAACCCGGGTATAGGTCATACCAATTACCAATATGTAGCAGGCAAGCAGCGATTGAGCATGCTGCGTAAGGATGTGTATGGCACATATGAAGTTCCTCATCTATATTCAATTGTCAAACGCAATGTAGATGCTGGATTATACACCAAAGAACTTCTCAACTGGTATTCTGAAGAAGACTGGAACAAAATGAATGACATGCTTGATCATGAAAAGGACGAGCAATACAGCTACGCAGCCATTGAGCAGTTAATTGAAAAGTATTTGGTACGAAATCGTGCCACAAAAGAAATTCTCGAAACTCCTCAAATCAGATATATGATAGCCGCAGCCACCGTGTTCCATAAAGAAGAACCAAACACTGCACGCATGCGTTACATCAAGGAATATTATCAGTCTGCATCAGATGGGTTGTTCACGTTGGCTACTCCAGTTCTAGCAGGGCTGGGCACTCCAACCAAGCAATTCAGCTCCTGTGTGCTCATACGTAGCGACGACGATCTGGACAGCATATTTGCATCAGGCGAAATGATGGCCAAATATGCCAGCAAACGTGCGGGCATTGGTCTGGAAATAGGACGACTGCGCCCTCTTGGTAGCCCAATAAGGGGCGGGGAAATCATGCACACAGGAATGATACCTTTTTTAAAGAAATGGTTTGGCGATTTGCGTAGTTGCTGTGTTACCCCAGATACCTGGGTAGAGGTTTTAGATGAAGATAATTCTACAGATAAATGACAGTTTTTCGTATACCAGCATAAATAATATGGAGGTATACGAAATGCTAAATTATCTACAAGAATCATATAATGGATCACAAACTAATATGCTAATAAACTCTGCTTATTATTGCTATACACTTAAAGACACGGAAACAGGAAAGTTTTACTCTGGTTCTCGTGGAGTTGAAGGTAGTGGTATGCACGACTTGTTAATAAAGTATTTTACTAGTTCAACAGTGATTGATTTTAAGGAAAAACTAAAAAAATTCCCAGATTTGTTTGAATATAGAGTTGAATACTTTAAAACCAGAAGCGATGCATTTGCAGCAGAAAAAATATTCCATCAAAAGCATCAAGTTGGTAAGAATCCTGAGTTTTTAAATTCTCTTACCGCAGGAGGATCAAACTGTGGGGCAGGATCTGTGTTATGTAAAGACAACTATGGCAATACTTATCGAGTAACGGTAGAAGAATTCGCCACAGGAAAACATCAGCACGTATCGAAAGGTATGATGAATATACGCACAGAAACAGGTATTAAAAAAATATATACCACAGACTTCGATCCTAATACTCAATTAACTGAATTTAAAGATCACGTTCTGGCATTAGACACGACTACTGGAAAAACTTTTAGAATCCCAAAGACTACTTTTGAGTCTAACCCTAATTTTGTCGGCATTACTAAAGGGAAAGTATCGGCATATGATACTGTTAATAAATGTAAAATACTGGTGTCACAGAATGAATTCAACAACTCAAATGGCAGATACGTTGGTAATACATTTGGGGTAGTTCCGGTTATAGACAGAGACACCGGTGAGAAGAAACTAGTAGAAAAAGAAAAATATGATAAAAATGTATATAAACATCATAATACTGGAAATGTTGTGGTATATTCCATTTCTGAAAGAAAAGTTGTTGCAATAAGCAAGGAAGAATATGAGACAAATTCTACTAACTACGCCAATTTAACTACTAAGGTTTTCTATAAAGTAGATGGTAAGTTTTTTAAATCAAAAGATCTAATGAATGAATACTACAAAACAACTAGAGGTAAAACAGTATTAAAAGTCAGTCAATTTGAGATGTCCGATAGATTTACTGATATCAAAACTTTAACTAGAGAAGAACACAAAAATGGTAAAAACTAAAAAGATTCAAATTAAAGATCTAACCGCAGGTATGAAAATTAAAACTAAAAATGAGCACGGCGAAATAGTGTTTAAAACAGTAACCAATAAATGGGATACTACTGTAAATCAAC
>Ga0209777_10009823_pt1 | contig 10244 bp, 9 predicted proteins | sample FrelakmetHBP12HB_FD_187147 | JGI IMG/M metagenome (GOLD analysis project Ga0209777, IMG submission 187147) | Freshwater lake sediment microbial communities from the University of Notre Dame, USA, for methane emissions studies -HBP12 HB (SPAdes)... | ecosystem: Environmental > Aquatic >...
GACGGCGTTGAGCAGATCATTATGAAAGAAGATGACATATTTTGCATTACTGGTTGATGAAAGGAGGGTATAAGTATGGCGGCGAAAGAAATCAAATATGACGCGGTTGCCCGTGAAAAGATTATTAAAGGCGTGGAAGCCCTGGCCAACGCTGTAAAGGTGACGCTTGGGCCGAAGGGCCGCAACGTTGTCCTCGCAAAATCCTGGGGCGCCCCGACAATTACCAAAGACGGAGTAACTGTGGCAAAGGAGATCGAACTGGAGGATAAATTTGAGAATATGGGTGCACAAATGGTGAAAGAGGTGGCATCCAAGACCTCAGATGTGGCGGGAGACGGCACCACGACGGCGACCATTCTGGCGGAGGCCATATACCGTGAAGGGTCCAAACTTGTAGCTGCTGGGATGAATCCCATGGCCCTCAAGAAGGGCATCGATAAAGGGGTGCAGATTGTTGTCGACGAGTTGAAGAAGATTTCCAAGCCGATAAAGGATAAGAAAGAGATTACCCAGGTTGGCACAATCTCCGCCAATAACGACGCGACCATCGGTGAGATCATTTCCGAGTCAATGGAGAAGGTAGGCAAGGAAGGCGTCATTACGGTGGAGGAAGCGAAGTCTATAGAGACAACCCTGGAAATTGTTGAAGGGATGCAGTTTGATCGGGGCTATATTTCGCCCTATTTTGTGACGGACCCGGGAAAAATGGAAGTTAATCTGGAAGATCCATATATTTTGCTTGTCGAGAAGAAGATAAGCAACATGAAGGATATGCTGCCCATATTGGAGCAGATTGCAAAGATGGGCAAGCCGCTGGTGATTGTTGCGGAGGATGTAGAAGGTGAGGCTCTGGCAACTCTCGTCGTCAACAAGATTCGCGGTACTCTCAAATGTGTGGCGGTTAAAGCCCCCGGTTTTGGCGACAGAAGAAAAGCCATGCTGGAGGACATTGCCATTTTGACAGGGGGGAAGGTTATTTCGGAGGACCTCGGCGTCAAATTGGAAAATATTACTTTAAAAGATCTGGGAACATGCAAACGCCTTAACATAGACAAGGATAACACGACCATCATCGACGGAGGCGGAAAGAAATCCGACATTGAAGGCAGGGTGAAGCAGATTCGGGCTCAGATTGAGGAAACCACATCGACTTACGACAAGGAAAAATTGCAGGAACGGCTGGCGAAATTAGTCGGCGGTGTTGCGGTCATCAAGGTAGGTGCGGCCACGGAATTTGAGATGAAAGAAAAAAAGGCGCGCGTAGAGGATGCCTTGAATGCAACACGCGCTGCTGTAGAGGAAGGCATCGTGCCCGGCGGCGGAGTCGCATATCTGCGCAGCTTGCCTGCCCTGGCGAAGGCCAAGGTTGCTGACGACGAGAAGTATGGGTTGGATATAGTTAAACGGGCCATCGAAGAACCGACACGACAAATTGCCATAAATGCGGGGTATGAAGGTTCCGTTGTCGCGGAGAAGGTTAAAACGGGTAAGGGTGATTTTGGATTTGATGCCGATACAGGCAAGTATGCGAATATGACAAAAGCAGGAATAATTGATCCTACGAAGGTATCCCGTTTTGCCCTTCAGAACGCCGCTTCCGTAGCTTCACTGCTCCTGACCACGGAAGCCATGGTTGCTGAGAAACCCAAGAAGAAGACGGCGCCGCCTATGCCGGGAGGAATGCCGCCCGACATGGGAGATTATGACTACTGAAAGTGAAATCCCCCCTGAGCCCTTTTCAAAGAGAGTGACGGGGGGATTTTTTTTGTATCACGGCAGTGAAGAATCTGTGAGATCTTTAGCCGTCTTTATCAGGCCTCTTAACAGATCAGACATCTTATCAAAGTCCAGCGTGTCAATGGTATCCGTTTCTCTGTGGTAATTCGGATTTCTGTAAAAGGCGGTATCCGTTATCATGACAGCGGGATACCCCATTTTCCAGAAGGAACGGTGGTCGGAAAAATCTACGCCGGGGACAAAACTAAACGCAGACAGGGTTTCTACAGGGATACGGGAGCTTGCCCTCAGGGAATTATTAATCTTCGCAACGAGGCTTCTCGAACTTGGATTACCGACAACGGCAATGAAATTGGGGGTAGATGGATAAATAAGGCTCATCAGGGGCAAGGGGAACGTCTGGCCGCCCTTTTCATTTGCATAATAACCCAGCATTTCAAGGGAAATCATGGCCTTTATGCTTTCATTCCTTGCTCTAGCATCCTTTGCGTAGACATAACTTCCCATGTCTTCGGACCTGAATACAGGATGTTCTTCAATTGTAAAGAAAATCAACTTCAACGTCCTGTCAGGAGAAAAGCCCTTCAAAGCCCGGGCAATCTCGAGAAGGGTGGCAACGGCGCTCGCGTTGTCATCAGCGCCGGGTGTTCCATACACCGTGTCATAATGAGCGCCGATAATTACGGTTTCATCGGGAAGTTTTGCTCCCCTTATTGAAGCGATGACGTTGCTGTATTTTCTTCCACAGTAGATGTACGTTTGAAGGCTGGGGATATAGTCGAAGGCTTTGAGGCTGGAGACAATATACTCTCTTGTCGCTTCTAATTTGTCATATTCATGTACGCTCCTTGAACCGATGTCCACGGTTAATTGTTTCACATGCCTGTACAGGTTGAGTGTATCTCCGATAAGTGTTGTATCCAGGCTGTTGACTGAGACGGAGCGGGTCAACCTTATTTTCAACACCGAGTAGGCAAGAAATGCCGCAAGCAAAATCATAAATAATAAAGTATAGCGAATCATCTTCCTCTTCATTGCTGTATATCAGCACCGGTTGTCTGTAAAATATTCTACAGCATTATTGCAGGTATTATAATCGAAAGTGAATAACGAAAAAATAAAATCTGAAGCCTAGAGATATCAGAACTTGCACAATCGGAAGCAGATAAAATTGTACATGTTCTTGTGGCTTTTTTCTTGAAAATGAACTGTCTTTAAGATATAAGAAAACACAGAGTGGGCGGTTAACTCAGGGGGAGAGTGCTACCTTCACACGGTAGAAGTCACTGGTTCAAATCCAGTACCGCCTACCAATGATATCAAAAGGGTTAACCGTTTCGGGTTAATTTTTTATTCATAACTTATATACGAAGCGTGCCTTTCCTTTTTAGCTTTGTAATTCCAGCAGATATTCTCAAAAAGTCCGTACTGAGAGTCTAAAAGGTGTTCATCATGGTTGCAGCGGGCGATAAGAAGATTCTGGTTGTAGATGATGAAGTATCAGTTCTCGCTTTGTTAAAGGAGATTTTTAGCACAGCCGGTTATAAGGTACGAACTGCAAGAAATGCGGAAGAGGCGCTGAAGATTCTTCAAACAGAAACCATCATGGTCATGTTCTTAGACCTGAGGCTGCCCGGGATGAACGGTATAGATCTCTGCTGGAAGATTCGAGAAAAGGATAAAATCCCCATCGTCTATGCCGTTACCGGCTACAGCACTTTATATGGCATCTTGGAGTGCCGCGCTGCTGGGTTCGAAGATGTTTTTGTCAAGCCCGTACCGACCACATTACTCTTAAAGGCGGCTAAAGACGCATTCGAAAAACTTGGAAGATGGAAAGTCCGTGACTATGATCTGATATAAGTCGGCCGTCTCTTATGCCTTCCGCTGGCCTTGCTCGTTTGGCATAGCACACATATCCCAAGACATCCATATGCTGCTGTTCTTTACATGGCTGCATACAATATTCCTGATCCCCATTGTTAAGCTACGGAAATCTTCAACGTTCCTCCTCTGCCCAGAATGTCGTGAAGATGAATGTATCCCGCGAGGCGGTTCTTCCCATTCACAACAGCGAGGGTGGTAATTTCTTCTTTTTGCATATATTCAATGGTGCGCGCAAGTGATGCGTTTTCCTCGATTGTCTTCGGCGATAAAGTCATCACATCATCTATAGACTTGTCTCTAAAATTCTCACCCCTTCTTACAAGACGTCGCAGGTCGCCGTCTGTCAATATTCCCTGCAAAGAATTCTTTCTGTCCGTAATGAGAACGAATCCCTTGTTGCCTCTGTCCATTTCCTCAATCGCCTTCATAATAGATGTTCCTGAACGAACCTTGGGAATCTGTGCGCCGGTTATTATCACATCTCTTACCTTCGCCCTCAAGCGCTGTCCGAGATTTCCCGCGGGATGGAATCTATGAAAATCCTTCTCATTGAATTTTCTTTTCTCTATAAGAACAGCCGCCAAAGCATCGCCCATGGCTAAACACGCCGTGGTACTTGAAGTCGGGGCCAGGCCGAAAGGACAGGCCTCCCTTTTCACGCCGACATCGATGACTACGTGACTGGCTTTTGCAAGTGTTGATGATGGGTTACCGGTGAAAGAAATGAGGTGCGCACCGATATTTCTGACGCTTCCTATGATCATATTGAGCTCATCCGTCTCCCCGCTGTTTGAGATGGCCAGCATAACGTCATCCTTTGTGACAATGCCCAAATCTCCATGCATGCCTTCTACAGGGTGAAGAAAGATGGCAGGTGTACCGGTGCTTGTAAGGGTGGCGACAATTTTCTTGCCGATCAATCCTGATTTGCCTATACCGGTTACGATAACCCTGCCTTTGGATCTGTAAATAATTCTTACTGCTTTATCAAAGTTGGTGTTTACCCTATCTATAAGATCCAGGATACTCTCTGCTTCGATCCTCAGGACCTCTTTTGCCCGCTTCATTGATTGACTGTCTTTCATTAGATGCTGATAACCTCGCAAACAATGAGAAATTGAATGTGCATGGGATGGCGAAGTATAAAGTGCGATTCATATGACACTTGCATAGCCAAGAATTGCATAAAACTTCGTGCGCGTTGGAACCTCTTACGGTGTCGCGGATGTCGCCGCTACCATGTTGAAAGATTTAATATATGGAATGAAGGCTATCAGAAATTAGAATCCATGACAAGATCGATTTTCGCAGGGTAACGCGGATGCTCTTATGTGTCTCATTGACATCTCAACGTCACTTAATTATACTCCGAAAGCCTGGATCGACGTTATCAACTTCCCGATGTCAATGGGTTTCAACATGATCGGGGATGACAGAATTGAGAAGGTCCGGGAAAGTGAAGATTTGAATTGAAAATAAATATCTTTGCAGAAACCCTAAAGCCTTGACGCATCCTCCTTCAGGCCGACCAGAGAAATGATACTTGGCGAAACGGATTTTGAGGTTATGAAGGATGTGTCGCAGGTTAATTTATGGGCTTTTTTGCAGTGTCTCCGGGATGGAATATGGCTGTCTTCAGGGTAAAACGGCACTGGTTTATCGGTCTTGGATTTGTAATATTGTTTCTCTTGCTCCTTGCCTTGCGTCTTGATCTCTTTAACCGAGGGCGATACCAATTATTTCCGTCAAGAGACGGCAAAGCGTCTTATCTTTCCGGGGTTCAGGGGCTTCAAGATAAAGAATCATGGATGAATATTTCTCAGAACGGGCAAAAAATAGGGTATAGCCATAGACTTTTTTCAAAGACGGAGAAAGGGCATCATCTTTCGGAATCTGTTTTTTTGCAAATTAATACGATGGGCGTGGTCCAGGGGATGACGATAAAGACGGACGGGAATCTGAACGCCGATATGACTCTGTCTTCCTTTGACTTTGACCTCCGTTCGAGCCTCTTCCGTTTCCATGCCCATGGGGTTGTAAGCGGCAACCGAGTTACACTTTATACGGAAATGCCAGGCTCTGAGAAAAAAACGGTCCTCACCCTCAAAGACGCGCCCCATCTGGCTAACGGTCTACTTGAATCTGCCAATATTACAGAAATGAAAGAGGGAGAAAGCAGAAGCATCAATGTATTTGATCCGGCAACCTTGGGTCAGAGACCTGTAAAACTGAGCATGCTGGGCGATGATGTGATCACGATTATGAGTCATGAAAGAAGAGCCAGGAGAATATCTGTTGACTTTATGGGAGCCAGGCAGTTCGCCTGGATCGGCGAGGGCGGCGACATCTTAAGAGAACAGGGCATTCTGGGGATTACCCTGGAGCAGGTCACAAGAAGTCAGGCTTTAGATGGGGATACTCTCACCGCGAGCGCTGATCTGACAGAGATTGCTTCCATCCCATCCAATGTGGTCATTGACGATGCCGCTCACCTGGCGATGCTGAAGGTCAAAATAACCAATATAGAGAAGAGCAACCTGAAATTAAATGGGGGCAGACAAACACTAAAGAAAGATGTTCTGGTGGTTCAGAAGGAAACAATTCCGACACGGCCCTTGCGGGACGCGAGTATGCCGGGGAACGAAGACTTTCTAAAGTCGAGTCCGTTTATTCAATCCGACGATCAGAAAATCGTGAGCAAGGCGCAGGAAATTATCTCTCCTGATGATCCCATCTCTGTGAAGGCATCGAAGCTTGTAGGGTGGGTTTATAAGAACGTGGAAAAGAGGCCTGTGCTTTCCGTTCCCAACGCCCTTGAAACACTGAATAACCTTGTTGGGGATTGCAACGAGCACGCCGTCTTGCTGGCAGCACTGGCGCGGGCCGCGGGCATTCCGGCACAGGTGGAAGTGGGACTCGTCTACCAGAAGGGAAGATTTTACTATCATGCTTGGAATGTCCTTTTCATCGGCACATGGGTTACTGCGGATGCCGTTATGGACCAGATGCCGGCTGATGTCACACACATCCGATTTGCTCGAGGGGAGGCAGATCAGCAGATCGACCTCATCGGTGTCATTGGGAAGGTGCGCCTCACGGTCCTCGATAAATCCAGATGACAACGGAACTGTCGTATCGGGTAACCTAATATGAATGATCTGCAAGACCACAGGATGATCGAATTGAAGAATCTGACTAAACGCTACGGGGATACTCTGGCTGTGAGCAATCTCAATCTTTCCGTATCGAAGGGCGAGATATATGGCTTTATAGGTCCTAACGGCGCCGGCAAAACCACGACGATACGTATCATGGGTGGCGTCCTCGAACCAACCGAGGGTATGGTTGTCATCGGCGGTATAAATATGGCCGATCATCCGGAGAGCGTCAAGCGAAAGATAGGTTTTATACCTGATAGGCCCTTTATCTATGAAAAGCTGACAGGCATGGAATTCATGAGGTTTTCGGCAGATCTTTATGGTGTCGATGAAGGGGTATTTTTGGAGAAGGCCCAGGCTCTATTGAAGAAGTTTGCCATTTTGAACTGGGCGGACGAACTCATAGAATCTTATTCCCACGGCATGAAACAGCGCCTCATTATTTCTTCGGCTCTTCTTCATGATCCTACTGTGATCATTGTGGATGAGCCGATGGTGGGCCTCGATCCTGCGGCGATAAAAATGGTTAAGGATATGTTTCGTGATCTGGCCGAAATGGGGACGACTATTTTCATATCGACCCATACCCTGGCGGTGGCGGAGGACATCTGCGACCGTATCGGCATCATTCATAGAGGCGCCCTTATCGCGACCGGTACCACGGGGGATCTGAGGAGGATTGCGGGGGTAGAAGATGCAGATCTGGAAGAAGTTTTTTTGAATCTTACAACAGAAGAGCAGAAGCTTCAATGAAAGAAATTCTTGCCCTCTTAAAGCCGCGCTTTTGGTCTTTCAGGAACGGAAGTTATTCAAAAGATGCGAAGAACCATGGATTAAAGGGGCTGCTTTTTGGGATAGTGGGCCTGCTATTCTGGGCAGGAATCTTTGTAATATTTTATCGTGTCCTGGTCTATTTTCAAGGAGTCCAGGGCTTCGGAGATGTCCTGGCCCGTAAGCTCATGTCCATGGTACTTGTGACCTTATTTTCACTGCTCATCTTCAGCAGCATAATAACGTGTCTCACGAAGCTGTATCTCAGCAAAGACCTTATTCTCGTCCATTCCATGCCTGTCTCCACGGCGAAGATATTCCTTGCACGCTGGTTTGAGAGTACCATCGACAGTTCCTGGATGGTAATCGTCTACATGCTGCCGGTGTTTCTATCTTACGGCATCGTGTATAAGGCGGGATTATTGTTTTATACAACAGTGGGCCTTACAATTCTGCCGCTGTGTCTCATTGCCTCAGGCATAAGCGCCCTTGCCGTAGTCCTGGTTGCCGTGATACTGCCCGCAGGCCGCCTCAGGTCATTCTTCATTTTCTTCGGATTTGCGCTGTTTCTGGTTCTGCTTATCGCGTTCCGACTGATGAGGCCGGAGAGGCTTGTCAATCCCGACACCTTTGCCTCTCTCATTCTGTACTTCAAATCTCTTGAAACGCCGGGCTCACCTTTTCTTCCGACGACGTGGATCTTCGACAGCATACAGGCGGCCCTTCAAGGACAGGTGGGTAGCGCAGTTTTCGATCTGGCCCTTACCTGGAGTTTTGCCATTGCCATGATCTTTGTAATAACCTGGATTTCAGGGGCGACGTATTTCACCGGTTATTCGAAGGCGCAGACTACAGCCGGGCGACTGTTTCCATTTCGCGGCGGAAGGAGCCGGCAGTGGACATATGTATTGAATCATCTATCAGGCCCTGTGAGAGCATTCACCGTGAAGGAAATCAAGACTTTTTTCAGGGATCAGACCCAGTGGCCGCAGATATTTCTTATCATTGCCTTGATTGTCATTTATCTTTACAACTTTTCCGTTCTGCCCCTAGACAAATCTCCCATAAAAACAGTGTACCTTCAGAATATCTTTTCCTTCTTGAACATGGGGCTTGCAACATTTGTCCTTACTGCTGTGGCGGTGCGATTTGTTTATCCGGCAGTGAGTATAGAGGGGGAGGCCTTTTGGATTGTAAGGTCATCACCTGTCAAGATCCGAACGCTCCTCTGGATTAAATTTTGCGTGTACTATGTGCCCCTTCTCATCCTTACGGAGATCCTCATCGTCATCTCCAACATGCTCCTTCATGTAACGCCGTTCATGATGTGCCTGTCCGTGGCGACGGTCTTCTTAATGGTTCCGGGGATTGTAGCTATGGGGGTTGGTTTTGGTGCGGCCTATCCGGACTTTCAGTCTGAAAACCCGGCACAGTCCGTAACAAGCTTCGGTGGTCTCCTCTTCATGATTCTCTGTGCAGGTTTTATTGCGACTGTTATTGTTCTGGAAGCTGGCCCCGTCTATACGGTCTTTATGGCATGTTTTCGCGGGGTAAGTCTATCTGTGCTTCAGTGGATATGGCTCGTTTTTTCTTTTTCCCTGGTTCTCATTCTTTGCATTCTTGCGGTCATAGTGCCCATGCGCTGGGGAGAACGTTGCCTGAGCAGAAATGATAAAATCTTTTAGCGCTCAAACAAATGCCGTCCAGAGAATAGCATAAAAGAGGGCGGGGATAAAATTCCCTATTCTGATTTTCGTAAGTTCGAGTATGTTCGTTCCGATGCCTATGATGAGGATACCGCCGGAAGCTGTAACGGCTTCGATAACGGCGGGGTTTTGCATGAAGAGAAGCTTTGAAGACAAGAGGGTGATGGAGCCCTGGACGATAAGAACTGATAATGCGGAAAAAGCGACGCCGATACCGAGGGTGGAAGAAAGGGCAATTGAGGCCACCCCGTCAAGCAAGGACTTGATATAGAGTATACTGGCATCTCCCGAAGAGCCATCCTGGATAGAACCGACGATCATCATGGCTCCGGTGAGGTAAAGAATAGAGGCTGAAACAAAGCCCTGCACAAATGTTGAAGAGTCAGAGCGGGCGCGCGCCTTGAGCCATCTGCCTAGGTGCTCCACGCCCTGTTCGATTCGGAGCAACTCCCCTGTAATCGCGCCCAGCAAAACACATCCGATAATGACGATCGGCTCTTTACCGGAAAGTGCCATTCTGAAACCTATGAATACGACGGAAAGACCTAGGGCCTGCACGACAATCGTCTTGATTCTTTCCGAAAGGAGCCTGCCGGCAGAAATCCCGATTACGCTTCCGGCAATGATGGCTCCAGTATTTACAAGTGTTCCAACCAATGGGAAACCTCTTATATATGTCTGTGCTCTAATATCTGTTTACTTCGCAACTATCCAGTCAAACGGACTGTGTGTTATGAGAACTCTCAGCAAAGATGGACAGCAGTGCTATTTCCCACTTATTTCCCTGCAAATTTTGGCTGCCGCTCTTCAAACATCGCCGACAGGGTCTCCATCTACAATTTTTTTAAAGGACTCTCAATCTTATTTTATTTATCTCTCAAAACCACTGACAATGTCAGTGGTGGGGCGTGGGGGCGTAGGCCCCACCCCTTTGGCGCATCAACAATGTTGATAAGCATTGAGGATTTGTTGTAACGTAGGCATG
>Ga0209777_10009824_pt1 | contig 10242 bp, 11 predicted proteins | sample FrelakmetHBP12HB_FD_187147 | JGI IMG/M metagenome (GOLD analysis project Ga0209777, IMG submission 187147) | Freshwater lake sediment microbial communities from the University of Notre Dame, USA, for methane emissions studies -HBP12 HB (SPAdes)... | ecosystem: Environmental > Aquatic >...
ATCACAGATATCGCCCGCCGCCGCCGATTCCAGAGACCCCTTGATACTCAATAACTCCCTCGACAAACAGTCCTCCCCGGCTGTCGATTACGCCTTTACTAAAGGCCTGACTCTTAGAGATGATAGTATCCTCGTTAATGGCGGCGAAAAGGCCTATTTCCACGCCGGTATGGCTCAGCCCTTTTGGCCCACTCGACCCGTCATACTCGAATCCGAAGGTTACGGCGGCTCACGTGACCGCGGCGCATGGGAAGATGGAAGCGCCTATCTCCGCGCCGTAGAGGATTATCACGCAAGCTACGTCGCCATACATTGGTGGCCGCGAGAATTCCTCGCAGAAAACCGCGACCTTGTCAGAAATATCAATTTGCGGCTCGGCTATCGAATCGTTCTGCTTCAGGCGTCCTGGCCGTCGCAGCTCAAGTCCGGCGATGCCTTTACTTTTACTTCCCTCTGGCGTAACGCTGGCGTCGCGCCCTGCCTGCCTGGCGGTTACCCTGCCGTTACCATTAAAGACAATAAAGGCGGTATTATCGCCGTCTTTACCGATGACAAATTCGACGTCCGACAATTGTCCGTCGGCACGCCGTCTGATTCGCCCGCATTGACTTCGCAGGCTGACTTCCACCTTTCCAAATCCTTAACAAGCGGCTATGGTGCCGAAACCATCGAGCCGGGCACTTACCAGCTTTATATCTCTGTCGGCACAAAGACAGGCACCCCGAAGCTCGCACTGCCCTTGCCCGATTCCGATGGCCAAAAACGCTATCGTCTCGGCACCCTAAAAATTATCCCCACCCCTCAAATAATCATTAAGTCAAACTGACCGATTTGTACCCATAGTTATCCCCGTGATTTATTCGCGGGGTAGCACCCTTTCCTTCGCCGTCGCCCCTCTAATGGAAATAATTAAATTGCTTAATATCAGAAATCCTTGACAAAAAGGTTTCTTTACCGGATAATATCTCCGCAATCTGAACGGTATTTAATGGCTCAGAGAGGAAAAATATGACAAAATTACCTGTGAACCTGCGAAAAAATATCGCTGCCGCGGAATATAAGCATATCGCACTTGGTCTTGTTTTCCTCAAATACATTTCCGATTCCTTCGAGACGCTGTTCAGATACAGCCTCTCCCGATTGCGCAACGCCCTTGTGCCGGAACTGATGAAGGGGGAAATAAGGGTGATTGATGCAGACAAGTTTGCGGAGAATATAATATGAGTGTAACATATAAGATTAAACTTCTCTTGGCATTTCGTAGTGGGGATCATTGCGCATTTCCCGGATGTGATCGTTCTTTAACGGTAGATGGCAATTCAGGCAATCCTGTCATCACTGGTGAAGCGGCACACATTGAAGGGGAAAAGTCTGATGCTGCAAGATATAATCCAGCAATGACTGATGATCAACGCAACCATTATAATAATCTGATCTATATGTGTGGCGTTCATCATACCCAGATAGATAAACAAGAAAAGGATTTCCCAGTTGATAAACTTCTTAACTTAAAGTTAGCCCATGAGCAAAAAGTACGTGAAGCTATGAATGCTGCATTTGTAGATATTGGATTCCCGGAACTAGCTCAGGCTACGGCTTGGATTTCTCGGTATCAACCGCAGAACCCTTCAGACGAGTTTTCAGTTATACCCCCTGAAGATAAGATCATAAAGAATCAATTAACCAAAAATTCAAGAGTTACGATTGTCATGGGTTTAGCGGTAAGTCAAGAAGTTCGTGCATTTGTCGAACAAGAATCTAAAATTGAAGCCGATTTTCCGGAGAAGCTTAAATCCGGTTTCCTTGAAGAATATTATCGACTTCGGCGAAATGGAATTAAAGGAGATGAATTGTTTGACTTGATGTGCCAGTTCGCCCAACAAGGTATGAAAACCCAACCGCAACGTTCTGCAGGGCTTGCGGTTTTGATATATCTTTTTGAGGCTTGTGAGGTCTTCGAGAAATGATACTACCTACAAAACACATAAAGTTATCCAATACGCTTCTATGTGTAGGAGCTATTTTGTTAGGGCAACTTGAATCAGAAAGGACGGTAACTTCACTATGGACGGAGACCCACCTTTTGCCAGAAGTCACGACTTTTAAGAGATTCACGTTAGGTCTTGATTTTCTGTTTATGATAGGAGCAGTTGAATTCAAGGATGGCTTACTTAGGAGGATAACAAAGTGATTTACTCTGTAAGGAGCGATAAACTTTCCTTTAAGACTGTGCAGTTCAAGCCGGGCTTTAATGTGGTCATGGCTGATCGTACTAAAGAAGCGACCAAAAAAGATTCAAGAAACGGTTTAGGCAAGTCCACGCTTATCGAAATCATACACTTTTGCCTTGGGGCTAATAAAGGTGAAACACTCAGCAAGAAAGAGCTTAATAACTGGTCGTTTACAATTGACATCGATATAGCAGGCAAAAAGTATGCTGTAACAAGGAATACTACTGAGCAGAGTAAAATCGTAATTGAGGGAGATTGTTCTGGTTGGCCCTTTACTCCCGATACAGACAAAAAGACAGGAGCAAGAGTGCTATCAAAGAATGATTGGAATAGGTTATTGGGTAACTTAATGTTTGGCCTGAGTTCTGACTTTGGCGACATGAATTATGTGCCAACTTTTAGAAGCATGATTTCCTACCTGATCAGACGCAACGGTCAGAAGGGTGCATTTCTCAATCCATTCCAACAGTTCAAAAACCAATTTGAATGGGATAAGCAAGTAAATAATTCATACCTTTTGGGATTAGGCTGGGAGTATGCCTCGAAATGGCAGGTTTTGAAAGATAGAGTAAAGATTCTTGATCAAATAAAGCAAGAGGCACAAACGGGGATATTAAAAAATCTTATCGGGACGCTTGGCGAACTTGAAGCCTTAAAAGTCAGACTGGACTCGCAAGCTAAGCAGGAGGAAGAAAACTTAAGGGTTTTCAAGGTTCATCCCCAATATAACAACATTGAAACGGAAGCAAATGATTTAACTAGAAGAATACACCAACTGGTCAATGATAAAATTAGCAACAAAAGGCTCCTTGAACATTACGAAGCCGCCTTAGAGGAAGAAGTTGATGCCACCTCTGAATCAGTAACTAAGGTTTATGCAGAAGCAGGACTAAAGATTCCAGACCTCGTGACCAAAAGAATTGACGATGTTTTATCTTTCCACAGACAGGTGGTGGCTAACAGAAAAGGCTTCTTAAAAGCAGAAATAGAACGGATAAAGACGAAGATAGCAGATAGTGAACAGCAAGAACTCGACCTTACTTTAAAGCGGGCAGACCTCATGCTTGTTCTCAAAGAGCATGGCGCTTTGGTAGAATATACTCGCTTACAGAATTATCACCAAAAAACGGTAGCAGAAGTTAAAGACCTAACCATCAAGATAGAGAACCTAAAAAAGTTTGAGCAAGGCAAAAGTTCTATCAGGATTGAATTAGAACTTCTACAACAGCAAGCAAGCATAGATTTAGCTGAACGGAAGATACAGAAAGAAAAAGCAATTCTGTTGTTCAACTCAAACTCAGAAGCTCTTTATGAAACGCCAGGTGTACTTTCAATCGATGTATCCAAAACCGGTTTTAAATTCGGCGTCTCAATCGAAAGATCTGGAAGTCATGGCATCAGCAATATGAAAATATTTTGCTATGATCTTACACTTGCCCAAATTTGGGCACAGAAGCAACCTTCACCCGGCTTTCTTATTCACGACAGCATCCTTTTTGCAGATGTTGATGAGCGGCAAAAGGCATTGGCTCTGGAATTAGCTGCAAAAGAGTCAGAACGGCTAAACTTCCAATATATCTGCACAATGAATTCTGACACAATACCCAGGGCTGATTTCAGTAAGAGTTTTGCCTTCGACAATTATGTCAGATTGAAATTAAGTGATGCGACGGACGATGGCGGGCTTTTAGGCATAAGGTTTTAAATTACGATTTATTATGTGTAATAGTCACTACTTAACCTAACAAACCAATTCCATCTCCTATCCTCCGTGTCTATTGCCGACTTGTCCTATCTATAATCCGGCTGATTTGATTGAAATAAACCTTCGAACTCCCCGAAATCATGCTGGAAACAGTGTTTTATACCCCTTTTGGTATGCATCATTTTTGATTGACCAAAAAAATTTACAGAAATTTTCTTTATCTTTTCTGTACGCCGAACGCCGTCCGCTGTCCGTGAGTCCTTGGGACTCCTTACGGAGGACTCCATAGAAGAACGCCGTCCTTTCGTGTCTTTAGTCTTTGGTCTGTTGTCTTCCGTCTTGTGCCCCCATTTTGATTGACCGAAGAATTTTAAAAATTTTTTCAAATTTTTCTCCACGCTCTACGCTACCCGCTGTACGCTATTTTTGCTTTTCAATCAAAATAGCAGGGGGGTGCGCAAAAAATAACCAAAACGTACTCTTTTTACTACGTTTCTTACTCTTTTTGCTCCTTTCTTTACTTTTTTTAACACGTTTTTATCTCTTTTTGACCGTTTTTTACCGAGCGCATCGTTTTTGATTGACGCTTTTCACCGTTTCCATCTTGCCCATCTTACCCAAACGTCCCAAGCCAACCCCATATACGCTATACGCTGTACGCTGTTTCTGCCCCCAAAAATACCCCTCCATTTTTAAAATTTGCATGTATTGACCTTGATTATATCCTTTTTGATTCCCACAATAAAAATAGGCTGACGACTTATAAGTCTCGTCAGCCTATTGACTTAGAACATTTTCAGCTTATACTAAATCTATGTTTAGCTATGGCCTGTTTCTATTATACAAACGATATTGCCACGCCGATATTAGCATCTTTCAGCATATTATTTCGTTCTACTCTAACCACTTTACCGCTTTTAATACGGGCATAGCTGCCTTTTTGCCGTGCCAGGGCTTCAGTTCGCGGAAAATTAATTTCCAAAATATGCCCATTCCTGACAGGCGTTGTCAAAGGAACCATCAGAAAAACACCTGTTTTGCTGATATTGGTACTTCGGCCGTTAAAAAATCTGTTGGCTTCCGGCAGCCAAATACTAACTGGCCAAGAAAGATCGGTTCTGGCTTCCTTACGCTGCTCTACTAAAGTCTCCATAATTCAATTCTCCATTAAAGAATCGTTCCATCCATTGATAAATTTATCGGCAATGTTAAAATGGATAGATTAGCGTATTTAGGTAAAAAGGCTTTTTTTAGAAAATATTTTTTTCTTTGAAAATATCATTAAATCCTTTCACTTTTTATCGGTCTTTCAAATACTCATATTTAAATTGCGGAAAAATTCCTCAGGCACATTTATTCCACATGTCGGCATTTTAATCAGTTGTTACTAAGCGAATATGAATATAGAAATCATTAATCACTGCTTAACTTCAAGGAAGTTATCTTGCCAGTGAAGCTGGTTTAGTGTATTTTTCTAAATAATGCAGACAAAAGTTATAAAACTCGACGCTAACAAACCTGATGAAAGCATAATTAAAGAAGCAGCCGGCATAGTGGATACCGGCGGGCTTGTGGCATTTCCCACAGAAACCGTTTATGGAATTGCCTGCCGAGTCAAAAACGACTCGCTAACCAAACTCGATAACCTTAAAGTCAGAGGCCTCGAAAAATACTACACTTTACATATCAGCAAAAAAAACGATTTGAAGAAGTATGTGCCTACTGTCGGCCTAAAAGCTCAAAAACTGATTAAAAACGCCTGGCCTGGACCATTGACCATAGTCTTCGAGTTAGACCACAACGATATCAATAAACAGCGAAATAGTCTTGATAACGAGGTTTTCGAAGGTTTATACAAAGATAATTCGATAGGCATCCGCTGTCCTGATAACGAGATAGCTTCAATATTGCTGCGAGAGACTAAATGTGCCGTAGTTGCACCAAGTGCAAATATAACAAACCACCCACCAGCAGTGAAAGCCGAGCAGGTTCTTGCTCAGCTTTCAGGCAAAATCGATTTATTACTGGACGGCGGACTATGCAAATACCAAAAAAGCAGCAGCGTTGTGAAAATAGGTAAAAAAGGTCTTCAGATTTTAAGGCTTGGTGTGTATTCAGAGGAACAACTGCAATCGTTATCAGAAGTAAAATTTCTGTTTGTTTGCACCGGCAACACCTGTCGCAGCCCCATGGCTGAGGGCATGTTCAGGAAATATCTGGCAGAAAAATTTTGCTGTGATATTGACTATCTCGATAAAATTGGTTATAAAATATCATCGGCGGGCATCATGGGTATTACAGGTGTTCCAGCAAGCCGGGAAGCAATAACAGCTTGTGCAGCAAAAGGGATAGATATAAAAGCTCACAGGAGCACCGCATTGTCGCAGCAGAGCGTCGATGAAAGTGACGTTATATTTGCGATGGCCCGAATGCATCGTGAGAGCATTGCTGCCCTAAGCTCTGAAGGTGCTGATAAGTGCATGCTGTTAGCAGAAAATGAAGATATACCTGACCCTATAGGTCAGTCGCAGCAGGTTTATAATGAATGTGCAGATTTGATAGAAAAGGCAGTGATAAAAAGAATTGGTGAACTTGTAAAATGAAAATAGCAATTGGAAGTGACCATCGCGGCTATGAAGCCAAGCAACTAATCAAGGCAATAGTCACTCAGATGGGCCATGAATGTATCGATGTCGGCACTCACAACAGCAATCCCGTTGATTACCCGGACACAGCATATCTGGCAGCAATGGCAGTGTCGAAAAAAAAGGCCGACAGAGCTATTTTAGCATGTGCAACCGGCCTGGGAATGAGCATAGCTGCCAACAAAATAAAGGGAATCAGAGCGGCATTGTGCCATGATGAGCTGACCGCACAGATTTCGCGCGACCACAATGATGCAAATGTTCTTTGCCTGTCCGGAGACCAGATTGGGGAGGTATTGCTGCGAAAAATAGTTGAAGTCTGGCTGAATACCGAATTCAGCGCAGGCAGACACCTCAGAAGGGTAAAGAAAATCTCAGCTATTGAGGAAGGCAAAGACCCAAAAGAAGTCACTAACGGATAGAAAATACTTATTATCACTACAGTTACAAAAAAAGTAGTATAATCCTTTCGAGGAATATTATGTTCTACAAAAGTCCCGAAATATAGAAGACCGAAGATTTTTGGGATATTTTTTGGGGGTGGGAAAGGTGGATTTGTAAGGTTTGGGCAAGATGGGCAAGATGGAAACGGTGAAAAACATCAATCAAAAACGATGCGCTCGGTAAAAAACGGTCAAAAAGAGATAAAAAGGTAGTAAAAAAAGTAAAAAAAAGAGCAAAAAGAGTAAGAAACGTAGCAAAAAGAGCGCTTTTTGAGTACTTTTTGAATACCCCCTGCACTTTTGATTGAAAAATCAAAAGTGCAGACAAATCCGAATCTCTAAGCCCAAATTTCTAAACAAATTCGAATTACCAAAATTCAAATGTACGAAACGAGGAGTGCAGCCCACCGACAGAGAAGCGAGTGAGCACCAGTCGAGGGCAGGAAAATTTCTGTAAATTTTTCTGTTCAATCAAAAACGATGTGCCCCAAAAGGAGTATAAAACACTGTTTCCAGCATGATTTCGGGGAATTTGGGGGTTAATTTCGATCAAAACAGCCGGATTGTGGATAAAGCAAACCCTAAATGCTAATATCTAAGCTCTAAACAAATTCGAATAACCAAAATTCAAAGGTATGAAACAAAGAATATTTATGGTTTGACGGATTGGGGAATTTGAGGGTACAATTGGCTGAGCAACTTCGGAGAGGAAGCATCACGGGGTTAATGTTTATTATTTGATATTTAGTTGGCGGGAATTGTGATTTTGGGAGTAGAATTGTAAAACAAGAAAAAAAAGAAATTATGGCAGGATGAAAAACGGTAACTATCCCTAATATTACAAAGGATTTTAACATGAAAGCATCTTTCACTGATAATATGGTCAAGCATATCTTAAAAAATGAATTATCACCAGGAAGGTTTGAACAATTCTGTTGTGCTCTTTTCTCGAAAGTAGATGGGTGCACCTATGTCACAACTTCGTGGAACTATGACCAAGGTAGAGATGGTCGCACAGCAACTCTTAGAAAGGCGCAATATCCACCTGTAATTTGTGTTTCATTGAGAGATAAAGCAAAAGAGAAAGCTGTAGAAGACGCAGAGAAACTTTCGAAAAAACCATTTGTTCCCAAAGAGATCAGATTTTGCACTAATCAGGAGGCAACCGAAAAATTACTAGATGAGATTAAGCAAGTGTTCATTACTAAAATAACAGGTTTGAATAAGCCTTAGCTGATGGGATTATTCAGATTTCTCAGATTGCGGTGAAGTATCCAGAAATATTCGAGCGGTATTATTTAGCAGAGTTAAACAATTTGAAAGATGCTCTTTCAATACAGTCAGGAGAATCCGATAAAGTACAACTAACTGGTATGAGAATAGCACTTACTACGCAGTTTTCAGAAGACGCTAGACAAATCAGAGATGATTTGCAAAAAAACCTCATTCTTTCAGCCTTGTCTAGTGGAGGTAAAACGCTTGAGAAAATATGTCTCCATGTTACAGCTTCTTTACACCTTCCCTATTCATTTCAGACAAGTTGTTTATATCATTCACTACAAAGACTGCGCGAAATAGGACTTATTGACGAAAAGCATGGAGTTTACAATATTACGGTTGAGGGGAAAAAAGAACTGAAGAAACGTACTGAAGATGGTGCAGAGATTCTTATTAATGGACAACAACTGTTTCGTGAGATTTTACAAGAATTGACAGGTGAGCCGATCAATCAAGAAAATTTTACACGCGTGTGGGCTATTGTTCAAGATGAAATTGCCAATATGTTTCTAACCAATGGAATCTACATTTTTCAGTCAATTCAATCCATCATAACTAATAGTTCTGTCGTTGCGGAGGAACATGACCTACATAGCTCTATTCAACAACTTGCTAAAAGGGTTGCAGACTTGAATCTTTGGGGTAATAGAAAAGAAGAGATTTATCAGGCTATTACCGACATATTTCATGAAGTAGGTTCGAAAGCTTTTAAGTGGCTAACACAGATTGGCACGATATATGTTTCTCTTTGTTCTTTAGGATTAGAATCTACTGCTCAACAACAAATAGAAGACCGACTTAGCATGCTTGATTTACTCCTCGATACTGATATAGTGCTATCGTTCCTATCTCCCGGAGAGATGAAGCATACAGCGATAAATGAAGTTGTTCGATCGTGGCAAAGAATCAATGGACATATATATGTAACCCCATGTGTCTTAGAGGAAAGCGCTTATCATGCTTGGATATCAGAAGCAGAATATAATGATATATGGAAAGACCTCCAAAAATACGATGACCAATCAGCGCAGAGACTTATTAATAATGCGTTCATCAGAGGTTTCAGAGTAGAATGTGAGGGGAAATATGACCCAAAGCATTGGGGATATTACATTCAACAATTTAGAGGGCAAACACCTTATGATTACATTAAAATTGAAGCATTGCTTAAAGATGCGTACATCTTTAAGACCTCCGCTGAGTACCTTGACCCTACATTAGCAGACCACGTTAAAGACAACTTAATAAAGCTTATTGTCAATAGTGGGGTGTCAGAGAAAGAAATAAATAGCGAGGAACGGGATAAATTTCGAAGAGATGGTTTACTAATTTCCGTGTTACTGCAGCATCGAACAAGAGAGACTAATAGAAGTGCATTGGTTGTATCATCTTCGACAAAACTCTCTGAGGCCTGTAAAGATTTAAAAAATAAACTTGGACCTCTAGATCCGGTTGCTCCAATAGGAGCTGTGGCCTATCTTCTCACTATGATACCGGGGGTGAATATGAATATGGGTACGCTAAGAGGATTGTTTTTCGATACTGGGTACTCATGGAGAGTCAAAGGCATTGAGCGAGTTGCACTTCGAATGATACAGGCATCTGAGGAATATTTAATACCCTACGCCCGAAGACCGACTCTTCGGCGAAGAATGGATGAAAAGATAGGTGAGTTGGCAACGCAGTTGGGGCTCCCAAAGACACAAATAGCAGATGACCTCGAACAAGGGCGTCTGGGCCCGGAATATGCAAGTCACATCCTCGCAGAATCAGTAGACCAACTTGTTCAATCGCGATCTGATAAAAAGATCCGAGATTTAGAAAAGGAAATCAAACGGCTACAGTCTAGAAAGTAGCAAAGTCGATAGGAGAAATGTACCAGTTTTTCAAAGAGAAATACGCGGGGGAGCGAAAATTTTACGACCTGATACCGGCATTGT
>Ga0209777_10009825_pt1 | contig 10242 bp, 9 predicted proteins | sample FrelakmetHBP12HB_FD_187147 | JGI IMG/M metagenome (GOLD analysis project Ga0209777, IMG submission 187147) | Freshwater lake sediment microbial communities from the University of Notre Dame, USA, for methane emissions studies -HBP12 HB (SPAdes)... | ecosystem: Environmental > Aquatic >...
ATTGCATTCAAAACAACCTAAATCAAACGTTTTTATTATTTTTTATCTACTCATTGTACTTACCTATTTTAGTCAATCTGCCTATTATATCTTTTATATAACCTCATTTTTGTTATTAATCTTTATTTCATCATCATATTTCTTGAACTCCAAGAAAACAAAGCATTATACAGCAAAATTGCTTGCATTCAGCTTTGCTATTATTACAGCAAGTCAACTGGTTTTTATCTTTGTAAAAATTAATCCAATATTATATGTCATAGCACAGCTCATCCAACTGGTTGGTTACGTTCTGATGCTCATTACATTTACCTTGGTGCTAAAGCATGGACAGAAAACGAAGTAGAAGTGATATCATCGGTGATATGCTCGCTTCAATCAGGCAGAAGGGAGGTGAGATAAAGCCAACACATCTGATGTATCGCTCTAATTTGTCTCATACACAGATGGTATCCTATCTTGAAGAGCTTATCGAAAAAAACTTTGTCCAGAAAATCAGTAAAAAAAAAAATTATGAATACATAATCATAACTGATAAAGGTTGTCAATTTCTGCAGAAATTAAATGAAATGAAAGAATTTGAGAAAACATTTGGACTATAAGGTGATAGCATGAACCAGGACATCAAAAAACTAAATGCAAAAGCGGAGCAATATGCTAAGGAACTGCAACATATCCTGGATGAAGTTAAAAAAGTCATTGTTGGCCAGGATGAAATACTTGAACGATTATTAATCTCCTTAATTGCAGATGGTCATATCCTTCTTGAAGGAGTTCCAGGTCTTGCAAAAACCCTGATGATAAAAACACTTTCAGATACCATTAATGCAAAATTTCATCGGATCCAGTTCACACCAGATCTGCTGCCTGCAGATATAACTGGAACAAAAATATATGATTATAAAAATCAAAGCTTCTCAACAAAAAAAGGTCCTATTTTCACAAATTTTATTTTAGCTGATGAGATTAACAGGGCTCCGCCAAAAGTGCAGTCTGCTCTTTTGGAAGCAATGCAGGAGCGCCAAGTAACAATACAAGGTGACACTTTTCCCTTAGAACGGCCATTTTTAGTCATGGCAACCCAAAACCCTATTGAAACAGAAGGAACCTATAAACTGCCTGAAGCGCAGGTTGATAGATTTATGTTTAAATTACTCATTACGTATCCCACAAAAGAAGAGGAGAAAATAATTATCCAAAGAAATACTCAAGGTCATGAGTATAAGATAAGTAAGATCCTCAACCCAGAAGAAATAAATGCTATCCAGAAATTCAACCAGCAGATATATGCTGATGAAAAAATAGAGGAATATGTTGCATCAATGGTTGATGCAACAAGACATCCGAAAAAGTATGGTCTAGAGTTTGACGGTCACATTGACTTTGGTGCTTCGCCACGAGCTTCCATTTGGCTAATCTTAGCAGGAAAGGCACATGCACTTCTGAACTCTCGAGGTTATGTGCTCCCTGAAGATATACAAGCTATTGCTTATGAAGTTCTACGGCATAGGATAATTCTAAGCTATGAAGCAGAAGCAGAAGAGCTGACAACAGATGATATCATAAAGAAAATTCTTGAAAAAGTAAAAGTGCCATAACTTACCATGTCTCAGACAAAAGAAATTCTTAAAAAAGTAAAAAAGATAGAGATAAAAACAAGGCACTTAGTTGATGGCCTTGTACAGGGTGCTTATCATTCTATTTTCAAGGGACAGGGAATTGAATTTTCTGAGGTGCGTGAATATGTGCCTGGTGATGACATCCGTTCAATTGACTGGAAAGTCACAGCTAGGATGAATCATCCCTTTGTCAAGGAGTTCATTGAAGAAAGAGATTTAACCCTATATATTCTCATGGACATATCCGCATCAAATGAGTTTGGCTCTGAAAAAAGTAAGAAAGCAGCAGCATCAGAACTTGCAGCATCACTTATGTTTGCTGCTCTTCGAAACAATGATAGGGTCGGTTTATGTTTATTTACCAGCAAAGTGGAGCTTTTTATTCCTGCAAGAAAAGGAAAGAAGCATGTCTTAAAATTAATTCGAGATATCATCGAATTTCAGCCAAAGGAAAAAACAACAGATGTAAAAGAAGCATTGGTTTTCCTATCAAGAATCGCAAAAAAAAGAAGCGTTGTCTTTATACTGTCTGATTTTTTTACTGACACTTCCTTTGAAAAGCAGCTTAAGATTTTAAAAAACAGGCATGATGTCATTGCCATAAATATACATGATACCAGAGAGCATGCAATTCCTGACATAGGATATATTGAACTAGAGGATGAAGAAACGGGTGAGCAACTGCTCATAAACACCTCTGACAGTAATTTTAGAAAACAATACGTTCAGTTAATCGAAGAAAAAAACCAGAGCTTGCTGAAAAAACTAAGAAAGCTAAAGATTGATTTAATTCAACTCAAGAGTGATGAGCCTTTTGAGATTCCGCTGCAAAAATTCTTTAGACTTCGGGAAAGAAGAATGGTAAGATGATAAAAGCGCTGAATATTTTTTCAATAGGATTTATGGTTATCATTATAGGTTTTGTTATACTCTTTATTGGAGTATTACTTGCAACTTTACAGTCAAAGGAATCATCAAACAATGTAAAAATATCTTTTTTTGGTCTCGTTGGCTCAATACCTTTTGGTTTTTCAAATGATAAAGGATTGTTTATATTCAGTATTATATTGACCATTATCTTGGTTATACTTACGCTATTTCTTAGAGGTGCAGCATGGCATTAAGTTTTTTAAATCCGAACTTGCTGTGGTTTTTACTAGTAATTCCCTTCATATATTACTTATATGTTCTAACTTCCCGTAAAAAAAAGAAACAGGCAATCCAGTTTAGTCATCTTGCGATTATTAAAAAGGCAATGGGTGAAAAAAAGCATTTGCCATTATCAGAAATTTTATTTTATCTCTTGATTCTTACGCTAGTCATTTTAATCATAGGTTTAGCTGACCCTCATATTCCTTTAAAGCAAACTAAACAAGGTGTAAATGTTGTTTTGGTCATCGATGATTCAGGAAGTATGCAAGCAACCGATTATAAACCAACAAGGTTAGAGGCAGCAAAAAGTTCAGCAGAGACACTTATTAATAGTTTAGAGACAAATGATTATATTGGTATTGTTGTTTTTGAGTCAGGAGCAACAACCGCCGCCTATCTAACGCCATTTAAAGATAAAGCACTGGATAAACTGCGCTCAATCGCACCACGACAGGGACAAACAGCAATAGGTGATGGCTTAAGCCTTGCTATTGATATGGCATCATCAATTCCAAATAAAAAAAAGGTAGTTATTTTATTGAGCGATGGTGTAAATAATGCAGGCGTTATCACTCCACCAGAGGCTGTCTTGTTTGCAAAAACTAACAAGATTCAAGTGTATACCATCGGATTAGGCTCAGAGCAGCCAGTAGTTCTTGGATATGATTGGTTTGGTAATCCACAGTATGCTGAACTTGATGAAGCAACACTTCAAGCAATTGCCCAGCAGACAGGTGGTAAATACTTTAAATCTGTGGATGAAAAAACTTTAAGTGAAATATATAAGAATATCAGTAAAGACATTCAAAGAGAAAAAGAGCCAACCAGCATCAAAGACTGGTTTATTTGTTGTGCAATTGTATTGATATTAGTGCAACTCTATCTGCGTTATGGAAGATATAGAATTATCCAATGAAACAAAAAATTGCTCTGTTTATACTATGTTCATTACTGTACGCAAGTTTAGTAACTGCAAAAGATATAACCCTATCTGTTAATCAAACAGACTACTATTTTCTAATAGGAGAACAGGCAGTTGTTCCTCTATATATTGATAATAGTTATGGAAAGCAGATAGATGGTATGATTAGCTATACAATTACTCAGGAAATGGATCAAGGAGGTATGCATTTTTCATCGACAAATACCCAGTCAAAATCGTATACTGCTGAAATTGGTAATAATCAAATTAATATGGGTTTTGGGACATCCGAACAGCCTATGACATTAAAGGTAAGCTTGAGTTTTAACTATAATGAAAATGAATCAAGAGTGGTTAATCTGGATGAAATTACAATTCATTTTGTATCTGATCAATCCCAAAAACAGAATCAGCAGAACCAGAAGCAAAGCTCTTCACAACAGGCAAGTCAACAAAACCAAAACTCACCATCGCAACAGATGCAAGACCAGATTAACCAATTGTTAAATCAAGAACCACAGCAACAGACAACTCAGCAAAAGCTGCAGAATAATCAAATGAACCAGGACAGCACTGCTCTAAAGCAACAAATGCAAAAACAGATGCAGGATGAGCAAAAGCTTCAAGAAGATTTTGCACGTACCCTTGGCCAAAATCAGGAATTCCAGCAGCAGCATCAGCAGATGTTGCAGCAGGGTTATCAGCAGACACCAGCGAATCTCAACCCAGTCACAAATAACACAGGTGATTTTGAAATTAACTATCAAAAGGGAAATGAGACAGCATCTTTAAAGGGCTCCATGCAAAATGGAAACTTAACTGAGCTTTATAAAACAAGTTCTGAAGACACAAGAAAGCTTCTGGAACAGCTTGAAAATGATTCTCGTTTCCAGAAATATAATACAGAATTACAACAGGAACTGTATACGCGCCAGAATCCTGAGCTTACGCAGGAAGACAATGCAACCATAATCAAAGTGCCTTATATGAATCAAAAAAACGAATCAGCATCAATAACTGCACGATTTCAAAACAGTACTATTAAAGAAATAACTCTGGTAAAGCCAGAACAACAAACATATTGGTGGCTCTTATTGACAGTACTTTTTGTGGTATTTCTTTCATACTTTGTGTATATTAAATATTTCAGAAAAAAGGCTCAAGCAGACCTGGAAAAGCCAATAGTAGAAAAACCAATAGACTATACAAAAGAAGCTCAGAAAATGCTCGAAGAGGCAAAGTTGCTCTATAGTAACAAAAAAGAAAAAGATGCTTATGGCAAGGCTGCAGAGGCACTTAGGTTTTATTATAGTTATAAACTTAATGTGAAAATCGAAATAACCAATTTTAAGCTTCTTAAATTATTGAAGAAAAATAAAATTACTTATAAAAATACGCAGGATTGCCTTAATCTTTGCAGTCTAGTTGAGTTTGCAAAATACACAGCTAACCAAAAAGACTTTGATGAAATTGTCAGATTGGCTGAACAGATAATTGTGTAGAATTCTAATAAAATAGAACATTTTGTTATTGGTTTAATCTCCATAAGCCAAAGTTTCATATATAGCTATTCAAAATATTTAAATAATATACGTTAATTTCTAGTATGTAATGATAGACTTAAATGCAATTGCCTTGAAATGGCAAAAGAAATGGGAAGAAGCAAAAATCTTTAAGGTAGCTGAAGATGCAAAAAAGAAAAAATTCTACTGTTTAGAAATGTATCCCTATCCTTCTGGCTCTGGTATTCATATGGGTCATACCAGAAACTATGCAATAGGAGATGCTTATGCTCGATATAAAAGGATGCAGGGCTTTAATGTGCTGTATCCTATGGGCTATGATGCCTTTGGTCTTCCCGCTGAAAATGCTGCCATAAAAAATAAGATTGATCCTGAAAAATGGACGCTTACTAATATTCACACCATGGAAACCCAGCAGAAACTATTAGGATTAAGTTACGACTGGGACAGAAAGCTTGCGTCCTGTGATGAAAATTACTACAAATGGAACCAATGGATTTTTCTTAAATTCCTGGAGAAGGGATTGGCCTACAAAAAGAAATCAGCAGTGAACTGGTGCCCCGACTGCAAAACAGTGCTAGCTAATGAGCAGGTTGAAGATGGTAAATGTTGGCGCTGTCAAAATGATGTAGAAAAAAAAGAACTTGAACAGTGGTTCTTTAAAATCACTGAGTATGCAGAAGAGCTTTTAAATGATATTGACAAGCTTGAGCACTGGCCAGAGCGCGTTAGAATAATGCAGCGTAACTGGATAGGAAAAAGCCAAGGTGTTGAGCTATTCTTTGATATAGTAGATGAAACAGGAAAAAAGATTGATAAGATTTCAACGTTTACAACAAGACCCGATACTGTTTTTGGTATAACGTATTTAGTTCTAGCGGTAGAACATCCAAAAGTTTTTGCATTGACCAGTGGAACAGCATATGAAAAACCAGTCAAAGAGTTTATTGACAAGGTTACAAAAGAATCAATAATCGACAGAACAGCAGAGGGTAAGGAAAAAAATGGTATGTTCATTGGAAAATACTTTATCAATCCATTCACAGGAGACAAATGTCCATTATGGGTAGCTGACTATGCGTTGTATGAATACGGCACAGGAGCTGTCATGGCTGTTCCTGCTCATGATCATAGGGATTTTTCTTTTGCTAAAAAATATAATCTGCCAATCAAGGTTGTTATCAATCCGGATGAGTTTGACCTTAATCCAGAAAAAATGACCAGAGCTTATACAGATGATGGTACCTTGGTAAATTCAGGAGAATTCAATGGATTAAGCAATACTGCTGCAAAGGAACAAATATCAAAATACGCCGAGAAAAAAGACTTTGGCAAGAAAACAGTAAATTATAAACTTCGTGACTGGTTAATCTCACGCCAGCGTTACTGGGGAACACCCATTCCGATTATCTATTGTAAAAAATGTGGCATGGTTCCTGTACCCTATGAACAGTTGCCTGTGAAATTGCCAAAAAATGTAAAGTTCACAGGTTCGGGAAACCCATTATTGACTGCTAATGAATTTGTCAATACCACCTGTCCAAAATGTAAATCTCCTGCACAGCGGGAGACAGATACCATGGACACGTTTGTTGATTCTTCATGGTATTATCTGAGATATTGTTCACCAAAATCAAACGACGTTCCCTTTGAAAAAAAAGCAGTAAAATACTGGATGCCTGTTGATCAGTATATTGGTGGTATTGAGCATGCTATTTTACATTTATTATACTCGCGATTTTTCATAAAAGCACTCAGGGACATGCATCTTCTTGACTTTGATGAGCCTTTTAACAGGCTTCTCTGCCAGGGTATGGTCTTAAAAGATGGAGAAGTCATGAGCAAGAGCAAAGGCAATGTAGTTGACCCGCGAGTGATAATCGATCAGTTTGGTCCTGATACTGCCCGGTTATTTATCCTATTTGCTGCACTCCCAGAAAAAGAGCTCGAGTGGAGCGATACTGGTGTTAATGGCTCATTCAGATTTCTTAACAGAGTTTTCGCACTTGCTGAGGAAAATATAGAGAGCATTTCCCTGGAAAACATCGATGAGAAATCTCTTACGGATAAAGACAGATACATCTATGGAAAAATGCATAAGTACATCAAACGGGTTACCGAGCATATTGATGCATTTGAATTTAGCTTAGCACTTGGCACAATCATGGAATATGTGAATGATCTTGGCAAGTACAAAGAGAAGAACAAGCAGATTTTTGGTGAAGCGATGCGAGTTCTTATATTGCTTCTGGCACCATTCACACCACATATAGGTGAAGAAATCTGGGAGAAGATTGGGCAGAAAGGATTTATCTCACAGGCACAGTGGCCGAGCTATGATGCAACAAAGATAGATGAAAAAGCAGAGGCTGTTCAGGAACTTGTTGCTACAACGACTTCTGATATACGCTCAGTGCTTGAACTGACAAAGATGCAGCCAAAGACAATAACACTATTTGTAGCAGAACCGTGGAAGTATGAATTTTTCAGCAAAGTAAAAGAGCAGCTTGCAAAAACCTATAATGTTAGTGAAATCATAAAATCAGTGATGGACAAGGAGCATAGTAAAGAGATTGCACAACTAATTCCAAAGATTGTCAAAGAACCAAGCAAGGTTCCAAACGTGGTTTTATGTCAGGAAAAGGAATATGAGACCTTAGAGCATGAACAAGAGAAGTTCTCAGCAGAATTCCAGTGCTCAATTTTAGTTGTAAAAGCACAGGACTCAAAGGAGCAAAAAGCAAAGCAGGCACTGCCTGGCAAGCCAGCTATTCTCCTTCAGTAGTTATCACACGATATACTAATTTTGAGGTGCATATATGAAAAAAATACAAGCAGGTGTACTCGGCGCTACTGGTATGGTAGGTCAGAATTATATCAGATTACTGGAAAATCATCCGTGGTTTGAGGTGACTTATGTTGCTGCCTCTTCACAAAGTGCTGGCAAAAGCTATCAAGATGCCGTGAGAGGAAGATGGCTTATGGATAGCGATATTCCGGAAAATGTAAAAACACTGATAGTAAATGATGCAAACATGACTGAACAGGCAAAAGGAAACTGTCAGTTTGTTTTTTCTGCAGTTGATGGTGATAAAGAGACAATTAAAAAAATTGAAAACAGCTATGCAGCAGCAGACATTCCTGTTGTTTCAAATAACTCTGCACATCGCTGGACAGTAGATGTTCCTATACTCATTCCTGAAATAAATCCTGAGCATCTTGACATCATTAGAGATCAACAAGGACATTATGGTTGGAACAAAGGTTTTATTGTTGTAAAGCCAAACTGCTCTATTCAGAGTTATATGATTCCATTGTATGCACTCATGAAAAAAGGCTATGCACCCACAAGAATAATTGTGACAACAGAGCAAGCTCTCTCAGGAGCAGGTTATCCAGGAGTTGCTTCTCTTGATATCCTAGATAATATTATTCCGTACATCACTGGTGAAGCAGAAAAGACCGAGAAAGAGCCATGTAAGGTTTTTGGTAAAATATCCGAAGGTAAGATAATTCCGTATGATGGTTTAACTATCTCAGCAACCTGTACTCGTGTTAATGTACAGGATGGTCATACCTCAATTGTCAATCTAGAATTTGGCGACAAAAAACCAAGCCTCGAAGAAATAATCGATATCTGGACTAACTTCAGGGCATTACCTCAAGAATATGAATTACCGTCTGCTCCAGTACATCCGATACTCTATCGGCAAGAAGAAAACAGGCCTCAACCTAAGAAAGATAGAAATATGGAAAAAGGAATGGCAGTATCCGTTGGAAGGCTCAGAAAATGTAACGTTCTTGATTATAAATTTGTTGGGCTTAGCCATAACACGGTTCGAGGAGCAGCAGGTGGTGGAATACTCAGCGCAGAGCTATTAAATGTATTACATTATTTAGAATGAAAAGTGGGTGAGCGTGCCCAAAAATGGATATACTTCTAAAATAGCAGCTACCTTGGTTTTTCCTTGATTCCGCTACCCTTTAAGCATCAATTCAAAAAGAGTGAGCTGCTTCATTCCTGACCTGACTCGTTGTCTTTAAGAACCAATCCTGAAGGACAGAATCTCATTGTCCAAACCAAGACTACTATCCTAAAAGTATACCTCTTCCTGAGCTTCGGCCCCATCTAAAGCGCATTTATGGTGACAGGAGAGCGCTAACCCCCCAGCCTATCTCACCCGATAGCTAGAAAGACAATATGCTTTTTAAAGGTTTTGGAAAAAAAGATAATAATCAGCAAATCTTTTTCTTGATTGAAGAAAAAAATTATGTACCTGTCCGCCAACATGTAACATGGAAGTTAGTGCAGGCGGACTAACTTATACAAAACACTAAAAAGCTAAAGTGACTACTAATAAAAATACCAAACGAATATCAATCTCCGAATTAGAAATTAACAAAAGAAATAAAAATAGAACATTTGGAAAAATATTTAAAGAGAACAAATTTTCTTTGCACTATGATTAGAACTAATATTTGTGTGGTGGTATTTTGTTTTTTATTACTTTTGCTTTTAGGTTGTGCTGACCAGTCAAAATCTTCTTCAACCATAAATCCTGTGCCAATGGATACTCCTGCATCACAGAAATGTGTGCATGACGGCGGACAAGATAAAATGGTATATGGTCCTGATGGTCAACATGAACTTTGTCTCTTTTCCGATGGTAGTGTCTGTGAGCAATCAGCCTATTTTCAAGGAACATGTGCAAAAGGTGCGTGCATCAGGAAGTGTGATGCAATTGGTACCCGAAGCGAAGGCTGGTATGACTGCAATGGAAAGCTTCTATTTTGGGACAAATGCTCCAATGAAACCGCTGTTACAGCTGGAACGTGTTAAGCGTATAAAAAATAGATACTGAATCGTTTTCTGCATAATACAGTATAATTTTTAATTTTTCATCTAAGAAGTATAATAAAAATAAAAAAAGAAATAGTTTTAGTTATAAAGCCTAAATTATTCTACCTAGAATTTTTTATGCTTCTGGTAGCAGTCTCTACAGTAGACTGGCTTACCTTCTGTTGG
>Ga0209777_10009826_pt1 | contig 10242 bp, 10 predicted proteins | sample FrelakmetHBP12HB_FD_187147 | JGI IMG/M metagenome (GOLD analysis project Ga0209777, IMG submission 187147) | Freshwater lake sediment microbial communities from the University of Notre Dame, USA, for methane emissions studies -HBP12 HB (SPAdes)... | ecosystem: Environmental > Aquatic >...
CCAGCCAATCGCGCTTGCCCCATGCCTCGAAGATGGCGTCCATCTCGTCTTCGTCGTCGCTGTCCCAGCGGTAGGTGTAGCCATTGACGGTGACGGAATGCTTGGGCTTCTTTGGCTTGAGTCTCTTGGGCATCGAACCGGCCTCCTGCTTCCCCTCCTGAATGATGGACTGGCAGCGGAGGCTATCATGGACTGCGTTCTTCCGCAACGACGCCGTGAGGCGCGACCTGTAGGCGCCGCCAGGCACCGCCGTCCTGCCTTCCGCTAACTCAGAACGTTCTGACTTAAGAGGAAACGGCAGGCGCGGGAATTGCGCTCCCGTTCCCGCCCTCGCTTGCAATTTTGCAAGCCCGACGCCAAAGGACTTACAGCCACAGGACTTACATGACCAATGGCAGGAGGGGAGGGGGCGCGGGACGCCCGAGCAGGCGACCCGCCCGGCAGCCTTCCTCCTGCCGGGGATTCCAGCCGAAATCGGTTGGACGGCATGGCCCTCCCGCCCCTATCATGCCCGCATGGAAAGCGATGAGCCGCTCCATCCGGTCGTAGTAGCCATTCTGTTGACGTTGGCGGCATGTGCTACCTTGCCCCTGTCCGCTGGCGAGCCCGCCGCCGGTGCGGCAGGCGACAAGCAAGCGCGGCGTCCCATCGTCGGCGCCATCCGCTGGGATGCGTGGTACGGTCAGGGCGGCCCCGTGGCAGAAGTGGAGAGAAGTCTCGGCCCGAAGAAGTTCCACTATCGCCTGCCATTCTTCGCCTCGGTGAAATCCGACTCCGAGGTCTCCATCAACGGCGATTCGCAAGAGGTCGTCGACCAGGAAATCGCCTATGCCAGCGATGCCGGCCTGAATTACTGGGCGTTCGTTGACTACTGGGACGATGTCCAGCTCTCCATCGCATTGAAGCGCTACCTGGCGTCCGTGAACAAGAAGGGGATGCGCTACTGCCTTATTGAGGAAGGCGGGCGTGTTGATGCCCATGGGACCCCCGGATGGCCAAGACTGGTCAAGCATTTCCGGGATCCAAGCTACCAGACGGTGCTTGAGGGCAGGCCATTGCTGTTTGTCTTCGGGCTGCCAAGGAAACTGGGGAAGAAGGAGTTTGCGGAACTGGCAGACGCCACAGTCGCAGCCGGGCTGAAGAAGCCCTACGTAGTCCTGATGGGGTGGAAACCGAAGAACGACGCGCAGGACATCCAGGCGCTGGGATTCGATGCCGTCTCCGCCTATGCCGCAGGAGGACAGTACGCCGGCGAAATGTGGTCTTACCAGCAGTTGGCTGACCACGTGAAGCACAACTACTGGCAGGCGTGCCGCCAGGACAATATCGCCACGCTCACCTTCGCCACGGCAGGCTGGGACACGCGGCCACGCATCGAGCACCCGACGAAATGGACGACGTGGGTCAAGGCCAAGCCCGATCCGACGCCTGCCGCCGACCAGAAGCCGCTTATCGACTCCGTCACCGCTACGCCCCAGCAGATCGCCGCGCACATCAAGGACGCCATTGACTGGACGATGGAGAACCGCGACATCAACCCGGCCGACGCGATCATCATCTATGGTTGGAATGAAAACGACGAAGGCGGATGGCTCATCCCGACGTTGAACTCCGACGGTTCACCCAACGTGGAACGTCTGAATGCACTGAAGCCCGTATTGCGCGAAGATCCCAGGCCGTAGGCCCGCTGTAGGGCGAGGGGCACGTCATGGGCTGGCTGGGCGCCGAGAAGCGCCCGGAATAGCCGCCCGCCGTCCCGGAACAGGGGCCAAAGGGGACGGGGGCAGGACCAGGAGGCGACGGCGATCCCGCATGGCGCGGGCAGGAACTGCCGCCGGAAACGCCGTCAAGCTGCTTCCAGCCGCCCTCCCAGCCCGTTCCAGGTCGTCCCAGCCGTCCCAAAAGCCGCCCCCGGCATGAACTGCCCGTTTGGCCTTCCAGCCCTCCAGATTGGCAACGTTGCCAAAATCTGGCTAAGCCGGGACGCTCCCCGTCCCCATCGCCCCTGCATGTTGCCGAGGGCGAAGAATCCGGTACGATCGCCATAGCCTCCCTTGTACCAGTTCGCTGGTAGCGCTATAAGCCCGGCAATGATTTCCGAAACGGATACCTGACGGAAGTACGTCCTGCCGCGGCTTGCTTCGGCGGGCTGGGAGACCGAGCCGCATTCCGTCAAGGGAGAACCAGGATGACTGACAGTCTACCAATTGTAAGGCGTTCCTCGCGCAAACCCATGAACAACGGCCTTCTTATCCGCGTAGCCATTGACTCAACCTCCGGCGGCTGGAACGGCCCATGCGACGATAGGTGCGGCTTTTGCTACGTCCCGATGGGTGACTCCGACGACCTCACGGAAGACTACGACCGTGCTTATCGCCCTTATCGCCGCTCAGTCTCGGCGTTCCTGCCCGAATCGGCTCATTCTCGCACCCATTGGCCTCGTCGGCTGCCACGCCAGGGCCACTTTGACCCCGATTTCGAGCACCTGAGCTTCCAGTTCTCCGCGTACCTGGCTGCCATCGCCTTGTCCCGGATGACCAGCAGGTTCTCGGCATTGTGCTCCTCGGCGGCTGTCGTGAAGTTGAAGGAGCCGGTCAGGACGGTCTCGCCGTCGATGACCATGACCTCGTTGTGCGCTAGCCGGCGCCCGTACCCGCGGCGGGGCGCAGCCAACGATCGGCGGCGCTGACGGTGAAGGCTCTAGCGTCGTTCTTCGTTTGATGATTCGTCATGGTCGCGTTCCTACTCGTTCAATACTGTGCCGTCACGGCGACCGTGCCGGCCAGGCCCGTGAGGGTGATGGTCTCCTTGGCTGGATCGAAGTGCTTCCAGTCCTTGCCGTTGACGGTCACGCTCATGAGCGAGGCCTGCTTCGGATGGCGGAAGCGCAGGATGACTTCCTTCAGCGCCTTGCGCGAGGGCAGTTCGACCTTCGCCGTGATCTTGCCGTTGTCCACATCGGAGACGATTTCGTAGGCCATGGCGCCGAAGTGTGTGGGCGCATTGCGGATGGCGATGGTCTTGCCCTGTTCCAGCCAGGCCCGCGGCGTGCCCCGGGCCAGCCACAGCGTCGTGCCGTCCTCCATGACCAGGAGGTTGCGGAAATTGTTTAGAAACCAGCCCGAGGTGCCGTTGTCGGGACTGTCACAGGCCGCGAGGCTGTCCACGCGGCAGTGCTCCCAGAGCTTGCCGTTGGATCCGGCCATGCACACCGATTCATTCACCCAGAAACGCAGGAAGTTGGGAATATCGTCCTGGAGCAGGTAGAGATTGGCGTTGCACGAGGCTTTCGCCAGATCGATGTAGATCATCCAGAACCAGGCGTCATCGGCCGCCAGGCCCTTCTTGGCGCGGGCATCGCCCAGTTCTTTTGCGCCCTGGAGAGTTCCCATCTCCTCCGCCACGTCCAAGCTGTCGATCAGGCGGGGATCTAGGGGATCCATCACGGAAGGCGCCAGGCCCAGGGGCAGGCCGCTCATCATCAGGTCCGGTGGCCGGCCACCGCCGTAATTTGGGGCGCCCAATTCGGTGTACATCAGGCCTCGTGCATAGGCCCGAATGGGGATGAAGCTGCGGTAGGTGCCGTCGCGCACCAGACGAACCGGGGAGAGGGCGGCATCGCGTTCCGCGGCGCGGCGAACATCGGCGCAGAAGGCGTCCGCCTCGTCGCGGTACTTACGGCCGGCCGCCGGGTCCAACTCCATCAGCACATCGGCGAAGCGACTCAAGCCCTGAAGGGAGAACACGTTGTCGACGTAGTACCAATGCCAGTCGGAGGACGGCAGGGCATAGTCCCCCAGCATGCTGGGGGGCATCAATCCGACGGCAAAGAGATCCTTACGATTGGGAATGTCCTTCAGGTAGGAATTCCGCTCACGGATAATCCAATCAGCCGCCGCCTGCAGGCGGTTGCGGTGACTCAAGAACCATGCCTTGTCGCCGGTCAGGAAGTAACGCTCCGCCATCGAGAACAGGAGTCTTCCCGTCGAGCAGTGCGTGCCCTCATGGCTGTACCCCATGTCGTGCCGCATGTGCTTCGCCCATTCCAGCGATCCCTTGGGATCGGTGAAATCCCCATCTGACTTCACCCCAGGGGAAGCCAGGAAATAGTCGTATATCTTGGCGGCTTCGGCATGCAGGCCGATCATCTCCATGGCATGGGTGACCGACGCCACTTCGAACGCGAGATTGCCCCACATGTGCTTGCCCCGGAGCTGGTCGGTGGCCGCGCGCCACATGCCGACCCAGCGCGGGTCAGGAACCTGGGCCTGCATGGACGGTTCCGGCGTGTCCGGGAACGGCGGCAGGGCCGTGCCGTCGGGGCAGCGCCACAGGCGGACCTCGCGGATCGCCTCCTCCCAAGAGCCTGCCTCGCGGTGCTCGCGCACCATCTGGCGCACGCTCTTGAGATTCCTGGCTGCCAACTCCGAGGCGAATTGCTTGCCCGTCTTGCCGCTACCGGCTTTGGCCACGAACAGGCCATGGCGCGGCAGCAGGACCGGGCCCTTCTCCAGATCGCTCAGGCGGATGGTTACGCCGGTCTCCTTGTTCGTGGCGTCCTTCAGCCACAGGGCGAGGCGGCTGTCCAGGCCGGTGCGGGCCTCCGGCGCATACACCAGGGGAACGCTAATCCCGCGGCGGCCTTCCCCGACCCGGCACGAACGCCAGGCGCCAGGTCCGACGGCGGTGGTACCGCGATCGGTTGGCAGAACAGCCAGCGAGGCAGCCAGGGCGGTGGATGGCTCCAATCTGCCCTGGATCTCGCCGCCTGACACGGCTTGGAAACCCCATTCGATCTCCACGTCCATCCGCTTCCAGGCGCCCAACTGCGGACCCGTCACCCGGATGACCGGCACCGCCGGCTTGGCGCCCGGCGCCGAACTGGCGAAGACCGCCACCATCTCGGTGGCCGCGGGCACGCGCTGGCTGTAGGCCCAATCCATCGTCGCCCCGGGTTCGGGCTTGTAGATCCAGGTGCGCCGATCAGCCGAGATCTGCGGCTTGGCTAGAATCTTGTCCACAGTCCAGCCGAACCAACCCCAGGCCGTGGGATAGACCCGGACCTCCACCGCGTCCGGCGAAGGAATGTCCTGGACGTTCGCCGGCCAGTGCAGTTCGACCTGGTATTGCGACAGTCCGCCGACCCACAGCAGGCCGACCGTGAGCACTCCCTTGGGGGGCGGCAGCAGCGGCTGGAGCAGATCGTCCTGTTTATAAGCGATGCTCTTGATCCCGCCTGGCCCCAGGGCACCCAGGGCGGTCCGGTACACGGTGTCGATGCGCTTCAGCCGCCGGGGGATGAAATAGGCTTCCGGCTGCGGCTGGACGGTCCGGTCGGCCTGCCAAGTGTAGGCCCAGGGCGACAGATCGACCGGTTGGCCGGCCAGTCTGTCCAGATCCGCCGATGAGAGGTTCTGTGGTTCGCCGGCCAGGACGCTTAGCGCCAGGCCCACGGAGAGCGACGCGCTCGAAATCAAACCCTTGCTCATTGTGTTCATGTTCATGCCTGGTTCCTTTTGTGCTGACTTTTCACGCCATCAACTTGCAGGGCTGCATTCCCCTCTGGCCTATTCCTGTCCCACCCATTTCAGCGGCAGAGTGGCCGGCATCGCGGGACGATTGACGATCTCGCCACCTTGTGCCCAGCGGGGTCCCGGCCGGGGGAATTTCCAGGTGTCACCCAATTCGATGGCGCCCAGGTCCGGGGCCTTGCCGTGGACCTCGTGATAGTAGTCCTTGTTGTCTCCCTGTCGTTCTATCATGGCTTCCTGCCGTTATGGCGTCTTCTTCTGGTGGGTCTCCTTGATCTCCTTGAGGAATGCATCGAAAATCCAAGTCCAGTAGGGGACCTACTGCCGCGCAAGGAACACCAGTTCCGATCTCTCCTTCTCCGTCAGCTTCATCGTGAGGCCGTTCTTCATCAACTCCGCGCCGGTGGAAGTCACGAGTTGGCTTGATCCGTCTTCGCAGGTGAGCTGCTACCGCGCTGCAGGGTCGAGCCCCTTCAGTTTGAAGACGTGGCTGCCCTCCTCCGTCTTGCCGCGGAACGCGAAGAGCACGCCCGTGCCGGCCTTTGGGTCTACGTACAGCATCCCGTCCCAGCGTTGCCCGTCGGCGCGTTCGGAGACGTGGTACAGGTTGGCGTTGTTGATCAACGGCCGGAGCTTCTCCTTGTACAGATCGAACTGCCGCTTGGCCGCATGCCCAACGGGATGGTCGCGGATCATAGTGAAGATCTTGGGGCAGTTCAAGTGATGGCATCGCGGGAACGCGATGGCTGCCTCATCTGAGCCAGAACGCGCTCGCTCAGCGCCCGGTTCCAGCTCCAGCCAGGCTTCCCAGCGTCCAGACCGGTCAATCAGCTCCCAGATCAGGTCAGACAATGAAATCCTGACGGCTCCAAGGTTCTGGTCGCGCAGTTTGGCCATGAAACGCGGCAAGGCCTGTTTCATGGCCAGCATCTGGTCAGGCGGATATGGATGGGATCGCGGCCTGGCTCTGCTCGGCCCCGGCAAGTGCCTCTGCAAGCAGTGCGGGGACAGGCTCAGGGCCGAGGGCGGCAAGGCGCGGGATGGCGCATGATACGCAAAAACCAGAGGAGGGGTGCGGGGCTTACGCCAACCCGACGGTCGCCGTCTTTACGACATCGGCAAACTTCGTGTAATGCGCCAGGCCGACTTCGGAACTGTGCCCGCCCATTACGGGTATCAAATGTCCCAAGCCCTTGCTCCGCATTGCCGTTTCCCAATAACGCCGAAGGCGCCGCGCGGGTTCCGAAACCTTCGCCGCCCCCGTCGCCTTCTTGAGGGCGTCCTTGAACTGACGGACAAGTTCCGTCGCCCTCGCCTTGCCCTCATATTCCTTGAACCAACTGCCTTCCCCGTGCGGGAAGACCAACCCGCCGGTCTTCGTTCCCTTATGCGCTTCCAGGACTTCCCAAAATTGCGCAAAGGGCTTGATATCCCGCTCCGACATTGCGCTCTTAAGTTCGTCGTATTCCTCGCCGGCCCTGACATGGACGACCCCCGCATCGAAGTCCAGGCTGTCCCATGTCAGCCCCGCCGCCTCGCCAAGCCTCAGTCCCGCCAGCCCGCAAGCGGCAACAAGGGCTTTCCAGTAGGGGGACAGGTTCTCGTTTTTCAGCAACGCCAGCGGGTCAAGGGTTTCGACTTTTCCGTTGCGCCGCTTGCCCGTGCCGGGTCTGATTCCCATTGCCGGGTTGGGCAGGTTCAAGCCGTCTGCTTCGGGGGGCAGGGACAGAAGAAAAAAGAATTTCTTGGCGTCCCGTAACAGGTAGCTTTTCTCCGTTTCCGTCTTCGCGGTCGCGGCGTCCGTGATTGACTTTTGGGTGATATCGGCGTGCTTCTTGTTCTTCCCGATCCTGTTGACTATCGTGGCGACGCGACGGGCAAGACGCGACCGCGCTTCCTCGCTCTTGCAACTGACATGCTTTTCAAAATGCGCTTGGCATTCCGCAAGGGTAATTGATTGCGCCTTCCCGATCCTTTGTCCAGCCGCTTGCCAAGCTGCCTTCGCTTGCGCTTCCAGTTCCCTGACCCTTAGTTCTGCCATGATAAGCGCTGCCGTCGTCTTCGCCAATTCGTGGTCAGCCCTGACAAGCCATTTTGAGGGAACTGTTTCCCGATACAGGAATTCCCGCGCAAGAGGCATGCTGATGTCGGCGCCGCTCTCATATAGCGCCAGCCGTTCCCGTATCCCTTTCGCGGTCGGCGTTTCAGTCCAGACCTTTGCGGGAACCCAGTCTTCCCCCTGTCCCAAGGGCTTGAACCAAGCGTCAACGGCGACAGCGTCCCATTCTATATCTTTTGGAAGTTCGCTTGGCGTCCTTGGCAACAGACGCAACAGGGCTTCCAGTTGCGCGGCAATCCTTCCCGCGCGTTCCTGCCCCAGTTTCGTTACCCCGCGCCTTATGACCTTGCCCTTGCCGTCGCCTTCCCGCGCCAAGGGGTGCCTAAACTGGATTAGACCATCGTTCAAGATTCCCATGCCTGTTGCCTCCCTGTTACCCGCCCCTTTTTGCCCGCGCGGGTAACAAGGAAAGTAACAGATTCCTCATAGATGTCAAGGTCTTTTTCATAGGTAAAACGGGGATTTTGAATCCACTGCGTCTGCCATTCCGCCACTCCGGCAAAGGACTTACAAGAAGGCTTTCCTCAGTGTCTAGCCTTGTCTAGCCATTTCTCACTTCATTAGGATCGGCGTGACAACTCCGAAATCTGCCCTCCACCACGGGACTTCCACCTACAGCTTTGAGCTACCCGACAACAATACCACACGCGAGAAACCTCGCCAGCGTAACTGGGGGCAGCCGAGCGCCGGAGCAAGAGTGCCGTCTACTGCGATCAAGCGTGGACAAGAGCCAGATGGCTGATGCGAACTAGAACATCACGCCGGGACCTGTGAAAGGCTGGTACAACAAAGACCGTTTCCCTGGCCTACACGTTGTAGTACTAGGGACCAGGAGCTAAGCGCCAAGGGATGTCAGGGCGTCACTTGGCATCCAGTTTCTTCAGCACCTGCGCGATGGGTTCCTTGCCAGTGTACTGCGGCTTGCGGTCGCTGAGCGTCTTCAAGCGCACGTTGCGGAACCACAGCAGCGCTCCCCCGTAATTCTGCAGGCCAATGAAGCCTTCGCGAGGCAGAGAGCCGATAGCGTGAGGGAACTTGTTGTGTGCGCCGCCGGGGTTCTGGCCGGCGGTAGTCCACTGGTTGAGGTCCGCCTTGACGATTTCCTTGCCGTTAAGCTCGACTGAGATCAGATTGTCATTGACTGTGATGCGGTAGTGGTTCCACTCGCCCAGCGGCTTGTTGGCGTCTTCGGATGGATGCACCAGGTCGTAGAGCGCGCCGTTGGCGTTCATCGCGTCCCACTTCACGTTGTAGTCGGCGTCGTCGAGAATCTGGACCTCCATGCCCGTGTTCACTTCATCATTGTTGTTATGCACGCGGATGAAAACGCCGCTGTTGGCCTTTTTGTTGCCGGTCATTTTGAAGTCGAGCTCAATGACGTAGTCGCAATAACGTTGCTTGGTGAAGATGCTCCGCCCGCCCTTTGCAGGGTAAAGCTCGCCCTGCTCGTTGATGGCCCAGACGCCCTGCGGGTAATCCCAGGCGTTGAGGTCCTTGCCGTCGAAGAGGATTTCCCAGCCGTCCTTGTCAAGGCGCGGCTGGTAGGCGCTCTCGGCCTTCGTCTCCCCAGCCATTGCCATCGAGCCCAACAAAAATCCCAAGAACAATCCGAGTGCCATTGTTTTTCTCATTGTTCGCTCCTTCCGCAGACGCGGCCCCGTGCAATTCCGATGGACCTCTGTATGATGACATACACCAGTTGCTCCGCGGGGGCCTATGCGATAGGCTGAATTCATGGGGATGAAAGTGCGGGACCTCCTCAGATTACTGAGCGAAGATGGCTGGTCTGTCGTGGCCCAAAAGGGTGACCTCCAGACGCTCAACCACGACCAAAAACCAGGCAAGATAACCATTGCCAGCGATCCCTATGTGGATGTGCCGCCCCCCATCCTCAACATGGCACTGAAGCGGGCAGGTCTCAAAGGACAGGAGGTGCAGCCATGAAGCGCACCTTCACCATCATCGTAGAGCAAGGTCCTACGAGCCACGGCGCTTCCGTCAAGGAGTTGCCAGGCTGTATAGCCGTGGCCTTGACGCCAGACGCAGTGGTCAAACTCATTAAAGAGGCTATCGTCTTCCACTTGGGTGGACCCGAACAGGCGGGCAAGCCGGTCCTGAAGCCGCAGCCAAGGTGAGGTACCACGAGATCCCTGTTCCCGCATAAGGACGATCATGCGCTTTTTGGCCGCGACTCGCGCAATCCGTATCTGTGCCCTGGCGCTCTGGCTGGGCGGCGGACTGGCCATGCTGGCAGCACTCCCGCTCATTGCCAGATACGGCGCCGCGGACCAGATGCGGGCTTGCGAGCTGGTGAACACACTCATCCTTAACGTTGGCACAGCGAAGCTGGCGATCGCGCTGGTCGCTTTGGCTGCGCAAGCGGTTCTGTTCTACAACCGTTCCGCGGCGCCTTCCGGCTGGCGCCGCTTTGCTTCCGCCCTGCTGGTTATGGCCGCACTGGCCGCGGCCAACGCGGGCCAGTTCTCGCTCAGCCTGACGCTGTTGATGAGCCCCGCCGGCGCTGCCGCAGGCGCCGCGCCCCAAGCGCACCTCAGGTTGTCGCCCGCCGGCATGGCGCTGCTGGTCCTGGAG
>Ga0209777_10009827_pt1 | contig 10242 bp, 5 predicted proteins | sample FrelakmetHBP12HB_FD_187147 | JGI IMG/M metagenome (GOLD analysis project Ga0209777, IMG submission 187147) | Freshwater lake sediment microbial communities from the University of Notre Dame, USA, for methane emissions studies -HBP12 HB (SPAdes)... | ecosystem: Environmental > Aquatic >...
CAAGAAGAGTTTTACCAGTGCCGGGAGGTCCAACAAGCAGTATACCTCTGGGAATACGCGCTCCGAGAGAAGTGAAACGCTCCCGGGTTTTCAGGAAATCAACTACCTCACGAAGCTCTTGTTTGGCTTCATCGACACCGGCTACATCATTAAAAGTAACTTGCGGCTTATCACCGGGGAACAAACGGGCGTTACTTCGCCCGAAACTCATTGCCTGATTATTGACACCTCTGGCACGGAAGAAGATAAAGAAGAACAGTGCGCCGAAGATAATTAGTGAGCCATAGGAGAGAATAATGCCCCACCAGTCAATACCACTCGGCGTAATATCATATTGCACATTATCCAGATTCAACCCTTTAATATCAAAAAGGCCAACATCACCTATATAACTCTTCAGTTCTCTATTATCTGTAGTGGTTATGTTGAGCCACTGACTTTCAACATTAAGCGTTTTAATTTCACCAGCCTGAGACATAGTAACGACCTGACTAATGGGAATTTCCTGAGGAGTTACTTTAGGAGTACGGAATACCCATGCAATTAGGACAATACCACAGATAAATATCAACAGGGATATTAAACTAATACCACTAATCTTTAATTTTGGCTTCATTTTTACCTCTATTAGCTACCAAGCTACAATTACATTATAACAAAATCGTTATAAATTAAATAGCTTAAGCGTACCCTGGTACTTTAGTACAGGCTCCTACCAAGCAGAAATCATAACATCAGGCTATGGATAATTTACAGTATGGACTCTACAGGATATCCTGTTTAAGATGTAATTCTGAAAGATAGCATACATATACAATGGATTGCTTTCCTAAAATCAGGCACGCTTTATAAGCCAATAGTATTTGTCCGCAACGACCCACCGCTTAATCTCCTCCCCTAATGGAGGAGATGTCAGGAGATGGGGCGCTGTGTTTTACTATGATTACTTAACAGAACTGTATTGTCCAATAAAGAAGCTAGTGTACAAACCTACCAAACCTGTTCATTTATTGATTTCCCTTGGTTGAACTGATATACTTTATCGTGTAAAGGCGTTGAAGGAGAAGAGTAGGAGAACCCCAGACACCAAGCGAGTCTGGTTGAGTGCGAGCAGACGTGTTGACTCTCTGAAAATCCCTCCTGAGCTACCAAACGAAACCCCGGTTATCCAGGATATTAGATTTGGTCGGTGCCGTCAACCGTTATCAGCGACGGGGGCATCTTATGTGCCCTAAAAGAGAGCCTCTTCACTTGTCCTTTATAGGAAGGATTGGAGGGGGAAATAGGGTGGTACCGCGGGTTATTAAATCCCGTCCCTAAGTGGACGGGATTTTTTATATATAAAATCATATAGGAGCACTATCATGTTTGAACCAGTAAATAGTCGGGTTAACTTCCCGCAAAACGAAGAGAAACATCTGGAATTCTGGAAGCAACGCCACATCTTCGAAAAGAGCATCCAGAACCGCATCGGCAAACCCAGATTCGTTCTTTATGAAGGACCTCCCACTGCTAACGGCAGTCCTGGTATTCATCATGTCCTGGCACGAGCTTATAAAGATATTATCGCCCGTTACAAGGTGATGAAAGGCTACTATGCACCACGCATCGCCGGCTGGGATACACACGGCTTACCTGTCGAGCTGGAAGTTGAGAAAGAACTCGGCTTCTCCGGCAAAACACAAATCGAAAAATACGGCGTAGAACAATTCAACGCCAAGTGTCGGGCAAGTGTCTTCAAGTATTTGAAAGAGTGGGACTCACTCACAGAAAGAATCGCCTATTGGGTCGACCTTGAAAATGCCTACATCACGATGAATAACAGCTATATCGAGTCGGTCTGGTGGGCAATCAAACAGATGTGGGATAAAGGATTTATTTATCAGGGCTACAAAGTTACCCCTCACTGCCCGCGTTGTGGCACATCTTTAAGTTCTCACGAGGTTGCGCTGGGTTATCAAGATGATACCGAAGACCCTTCTGTATATATCAAATTCAGAACTCACCTCAAATCGAATCAGAAATCCGAGGTGTTAGAAAAATTACGCAAGTTGGCATCAAAGAAAGAAACTTATTTGCTGGCATGGACAACCACACCCTGGACACTACCGGGCAATACTGCCGTGGCAGTTGCCGCCAATGCCGAATATGTCATGGTAGAAGTCGATGATGAATATCTGATACTTGCCGATGCGTTACGAAAGCAAGTCGGACTTGGTGGCAATGTCATTATCGAGAAATTACCTGGTAAAGAACTGGCTGGTGTGGAATACGAGCCGCTATTTAACCCGCATGAGTTCGGAGTAGAGAGACGGCGATTTGAATCAACCACTGAACTGAAAGTACAGAAATCCGATAATAAATTGACATATCATGCTATCACCACTGATTTTGTCTCAATGGAAGATGGCACGGGCATCGTGCATATTGCTCCTGCATACGGTGAAGCCGACTATCAGGCAGGACGGGAAAATGGGCTGAATTTTGTCCATAATGTCGATTTACAGGGCAAAATAATCGGCAATTACCCCTTTGCCGGTAAATTCATTAAAGCTGCCGACCCGCTGGTACTGGAAGACCTGAAAAAACGAGGGTTATTATTTAAGAGCGGTACTACTCGCCATACTTACCCATTCTGCTGGCGATGTAACGCCCCACTGGTTTATTACGCCAAGCAAAGCTGGTATATCAAAACCACCGCCGTAAAAGAAGCCCTTATCGATGGCAACAAAGAAATCAACTGGTATCCAGAGCACATCAAAGCCGGTCGGTTTGGTAACTGGCTGGAAAACAATGTCGACTGGGCCTTTTCCCGTGAGCGCTACTGGGGCACACCTTTACCTATCTGGAAATGTGAAAAATGCGGCGCTTTTGAATGTGTAGGTGGGATTAATGAACTAAAAGCTAAAACCAGCTTCACCGGACTGAAAGAACCACTCGATTTACACCGTCCCTTTGTCGATGACACCACCTTCGCCTGCGCTAAATGCGGTGGGCAGATGAAACGAGCACCCGAAGTAATCGACTGCTGGTTCGATTCCGGTTCGATGCCCTTTGCTCAAGTACATTACCCCTTTGAGAATAAGGATGCATTCGATAATGCCCTGAATCAAGCCGATTATATCTGCGAAGGAGTCGACCAGACGCGCGGCTGGTTTTACAGCCTGCACGCTATCTCGACACTCCTGTTCGATCGGCCGTGTTACAAAAACTGCATCTGTCTCGAGCTCGTGCTTGACCCCAAAGGCGAGAAGATGAGCAAAAGCAAAGGTAATGTCGTAAAACCGATGGATGTGGTCAAACTGCACGGAGCCGATGCCCTACGCTGGTACTGCTATACCTCGGCGCCGCCCGGCAGCGTACGCCGCTTCGATACCAAAATGGTCGGCGATATCACACGGCAATTCCTGTTGACGCTATGGAACGTGTATTCTTTCTTTGTGATGTACGCCAATATCGACAACTACAAACCCGATCCGAGTAAAATGACTGCGGAACTACCGGAGCTTGACCGTTGGATACTCTCCGAGTTGAACCAACTGATTCTGGATGTCGATTCGGCGCTAGAGAATTTTAATCCGACTGGAGCCGCCCGTAAGATAGAGGAATTCGTCGATATGTTGTCCAACTGGTACGTACGACGGAGCAGACGCCGTTTCTGGAAGAGTGAAAACGATACCGATAAATTGTCCGCCTACAATACTCTCTATCATTGTTTGGTAACAGTAGCCAAATTGATAGCGCCGTTCACACCATTTATCGCCGAAGAAATCTATCAGAATCTGGCGCTTTCAGTAGATAAGCAATCACCTATCAGCGTTCATCTGACTGATTTTCCGGTGGCAGATGAGAGTAAAATTGACCATGACCTATCGATAAATACGCAACTGGCAATGAGAGTTTGCAGTCTCGGCAGAGCCGCCCGCAGTCAAGCAGGTATCAAAGTACGTCAGCCTCTAGCTAAGGCAATCATAAAGGTCACCTCAAAGCGTGATAAAGAGGGATTGGTACGATTGACCCCGCAGATACTGGAAGAACTCAACGTTAAAGTGTTGGACTTTACGGAAAACGCTGACGAACTGAACTCACCGCAACTGTGCGTCAATTCGGAAGGTGAGGTCTCAGTAGCAATGCCTACGGAAATTCCCGAACAACTGGCAATGGAAGGGCTGGCAAGGGAAATTGTGCACCGCCTACAAACAATGCGTAAAACTGCCGGATTCGAGATTGCCGACCACATCACCACCTACTATCAAAGCGATGATTATGTCAAGCAGGCGATGACTGATTTCGCCGACTACCTGAAACAGGAAACTTTGTCACGAAGCATTATCGATAGCAAGCCTGAAGAAAGCGTTTATACCGAGACGTTCAAACTGTCAGGACATTCGATAGTTCTGGGCGTGAAAAAACTCTAAAGTTAAAGAGAGCATAACCATTGCGAGTCCTCCGATAGAAAGACATGGCAATCTCTGTGTCGCTTCGGATTTCAGCATAAGTGAGATTGCTTCGGGTACTTCGTATCCTCGCAATGGGGAGATAATATTTTCTTCTATTACGATTGCGGATTGGGAGTTTCAATCAGTGTAACTTTAGTTGTTAACTGATTGGAATCACGCCAGTACACTATTTCCACTTCACTCCCGATTTTTATTTGCTGGATAGCCTTGATTAATTGTGCAGAAGTAGTGATATTCTGGCCGTTAAACTTAACTATGATATCTTTTACCTGCAAACCAGCCTTCTCGGCAGGACTACCGGAACCAACGGCTGTGACTAATGCCCCCTCACTAACCTGCAACCGATACCAGAAAGCATAAGAGGCATTCATTGTCTCGCTATCGACTCCCAGATATGGGCGAACGATATAACCGTTAGCAATCAGTCCCTGTACAATGGGTATTGCTTCGTTAATACTGATAGCATAACCTACTCCCTCCACCCCTGTTTCTACTGTTTTAGCATTAGTGATACCAACCACTTCACCCATCATATTAACCAGGGGACCGCCACTGTTGCCGGGATTAATAACTGCATCAGTTTCAATAAGACCCGATAGTTCTTGCCCATTATCACCTGTTATTGAAACATCCTTGCGGCTAACAATTCCCTGCGTTACTCTGATACCCTCTCCCAGAGAATTACCGATAGCTACTACCCAGTCGCCCTCTCTCAACACGTCGGAGTCACCGATGGTAACTGCAGGCAAACCCGTAGCGTTTACTTTTATCACTGCCAAATCGGTAACGGCATCAGCTTTTATACTACTCATATCAACAGACAAACTTCTACCGTCATTCAGAGTCACCATAATACTGGTTGCACCTTCTATAACGTGAGTATTGGTGACAATCAAACCGTCGCTACTAATTATCCAACCTGAACCCGCACCTTCCTGTTCATATGAAGAAGGTCTGCCAAACATATCGTAACCGGATACAGTTGCCTTTACATTTATAGCTACTACGGACGGTTTCACCTTAGCAACGACTTCCGCAATACTGGAAAACGGCTGCCCGGAACCCACCAACAGAGATAACCCGGCACTGGTATCTGTAACCGAAGATTGCGTCCCCGTGGCTGTCGTATTTGTTGTGGTTGTTACTGCGCTAGCAGTTTCGGTTCTTTGCAGCAATTGACACCCTGTAGTCAGCGTCAAAGATAAGATGAGGAATATCGAGATGATAGGAAGAATCCAGCGCTTAGTATTCATAGCATATACCCCCAATAATAATTATATGATAACACCGAAACTACTACTTACACTTATTACTTTTATCACACAAATGTTTGGAAATTATGAAGTTCTAAAGACTTCATAAATAAAGGGGGCTGGTTTCACCCAGCCCCCTTTTTATCCCACCTTATTAAGGTAACCTTATTATTTGCCAGGTATCTGAGGTAATTGCGATAGAGCTTCCTTTATCTTCGCCTCGGGATATTCAAAATCTTCCAGTTTTCCGGCAAGATAGGCATCATAAGCACTCATATCAAAATGCCCATGACCGCTGTGTGCCAGCAGAATTGTTTTGGATTTGCCTTCCTGTTTGCATTTGAGCGCTTCATCAATCGCTACCCTGATAGCATGATTAGTTTCAGGAGCGCTGATGTAGCCTTCCGTCCGGGCAAATTGAAAGCCGGCTTCAAACGTAGCCAATTGTGGCACTGCCTTAGCCTCCAGATAACCCAGTTTGACCAGGTGGCTGATAATTGGCGACATGCCATGGTAGCGCAAGCCACCTGCATGAAGTGGTGCCGGGATAAAATTATGCCCAAGTGTGTGCATAAAAGCAATGGGCGCCATGCCCGCCACATCACCATAATCATAGGCAAGGAGTCCCTTCGTGATAGAGGGAGAACCGGTCGGTTCGACGCAGATAAGCCTCAAATTCTTCTTCTTGCCCTGAATCTTATCTTTTACAAACGGCAGGAACATACCGCCGGCATTGGAACCACCGCCAACACACCCAACAATGATGTCAGGATAGATACCCATTTTTTCCATCAACTTTTTGGTCTCCAACCCGATAACCGTCTGGTGCATCAGGACATGATTCAAAACGCTACCAAGCGCATATCTGGTATCATCATGAGTTGCGGCATCCTCCACGGCTTCACTGATGGCCATACCCAGACTACCGGGATGATTAGGATTCTCTGCATAGAATTTTTGACCTATTTTAGTATCCGGGCTGGGACTGGCGACACACTTCGCTCCCCAGATTTCCATCAAATTACGGCGGTAAGGTTTTTGTTGATAACTGATTCTGACCATGTAGACTTTCAGCTCTAAGCCAAAGTACATACAAGCCATTGCCAACGCGCTCCCCCACTGTCCGGCACCTGTTTCAGTAGCGATGCGTTTAACACCGGCTTTTTTATTGTAGTATGCCTGCGCCACCGCAGTATTGGGTTTATGACTACCGGCAGGGCTAGAATCCTCAAACTTGTAATAGATTTTTGCAGGAGTGTCCAGTGCTTTTTCCAGTCTGTGGGCACGGAAGAGGGTGGTCGGTCTCCACTGACGATAGATTGACTGCACCTCTTCCGGAATATCAATCCAGCGTTCTTTACTGAACTCCTGTTTGTTCAATTCCTCAACAAACAAAGGTGGTGGCAAAATGGTTGGTTCTTTTGTTACCGGGTGAAGCAGGGGCGGCAATGGTTCCGGCAAATCCGCCTGGATGTTATACCACGCCGTAGGCATATCCTTTTCATCTAAAATATATTTGGTCTTTGATTCATCCATTTGAGTGCTCCTTTTAATTTTATTTTCAGAACCCAATATCCGGCTATAAATTTCAGATTTTAACCTCTTACGTTATGGCCCACCGGGCCAATATCTTGAGAGTTTAGTCATGCTACTAACCTCCATCAGTTTCCCCCGATATATAATAAAAAGCTTCTCAGCCCTTAAAGGGGCGAGAAGCTTCAATCATCGCGGTACCACCCTTCTTCAGTCAATCATCTGTTGAGAAAAGACTGACTCTCATTACAGGTACATTTCTTGTTAAAGAGAACTATACCTTGAGAACGTAACGCTTCTCTTTGCGTCAAAGCCTACTTTTCAATGGCTCCCGTATCAGGTACGGGATAAATTTCGGCTTGCGGCTCCCAGGACCATTCAATCTTTGCGCTGATATCGGTTCACACCTGTCCCGACTCTCTGAACCCCGCTAAAGACCTACTATTCCCGTTCATAGCCTTTACATATTCAATTCCGATGAATAATAAGAAGATAACACGGCTTATAAAATTTGTCAACCGCCCGGGCTTGTCATCATTCTGAATAAGGCAGGGAATCAAAGATTTTGTCAAATCCTTCATAAATGCTATAATAATTGTGCCAACATAATTTAACTCGCGGTAAAGACAAATCTGAGATGAATTCGATTGATTTAATTTTCGCTCCTGAATCTGCGGCGGTTGTCGGTGCTTCCAATGACCCTACTAAATGGGGTGCTGGCATCTTTGCCCGTATATTAAACTCCCCGCTGGCTAAAAAACTATACCCTGTAAATAGTAAAAACGCCATCGTCCAGGGGGTCCAAGCCTATCCGTCAATCAAAGACCTCCCCGAACCGGTCGATTTTGCAGCAATCGTTGTGCCATATCCATACATACCCCAGGTAATTCGCGAATGTGCTGAAAAGGGAGTTAAAACCGCACTCATCATCACCGCTGGATTGAGCGAAACTGGTGAAGAAGGCTCCCGAATCGAGCGCGAGATTGTCAGTATCGCCCACAATGCCGGTATGAGGTTGGTCGGGCCCAATTGTATGGGGCATTTCAATACCGCCAATAATTTCTCCACTCTGCGAATGAATATCCCGATTCAACAAGGGAAGATAGGAGTTATCTCACAAAGCGGTGGATTTGCCATGCACATTCTGATGTGTGGGATGGACATTGGTGTCGGTTTCAGTAAATTTGTCAGTGTCGGCAACGAAGCCGACCTTCATTTTGAAGACTTTCTGGAATACATGGGACAAGATAAGGAAACAAAGGTAATTACCGGCTACATCGAGGGTCTTCGCAAAGGTAGAGAATTTTTCAAGTTAGCCAAGGAAATCAGTAAAGAAAAACCGATTGTCGTCGTTAAAGTCGGCAAGACAGAAGCAGGCGCTCAAGCCGCCCGTTCTCATACCAGCGCCATCGCTGGTTCAGATATGGTCTACGATGCGATGTTCAAACAAAGCGGTGTCATCAGAGTAAATGAGGTCGAGGAACTCTTCGATGTCGCTTCTGCTCTTCTCCGACAGCCCCTACCTAAAGGGAATAGAATTGGGATTCTAACAGGTGGTGGCGGCTTCGGTTGCATCGCCTCCGATGCCTGCGAAGAGAGTGGCTTAAAAGTAGCACTGCTATCCAAAGAAACAATCAGGAAACTGAATACTGTTTTGTCAGACCGATGGCCTCACGGCAATCCTGTCGATATGGTGGCAACCGGAACAGACGTTGTCTACAAGTGTCTCTGGCCTCTCCTAGAAGATGAAAACATTGATGCCGTACTGATAGTCGGCGGCATCGGCATGGCATCGACATACCCACTTTTAAATGTTAATAACGCAAAAACCCTCCTCCAGCAAGCCGATAATCCGCTATCGGCATTAGATTATACCCAGCAGCTATTAAAGAAATTACAGGATGAAGAACTGGCGTCGATTGATAAACTTTCCGAGTATATGGACAAATACCAGAAACCGGTCATTATTTCTACATATGTAAACGAAGCAACTAAAGCTTCTCCTGTTTTTGAAAAATTAAAGAATATCGGTGTGTTTATATATCCTACCCCGGAAAGGGCTGTTAAAGTGCTGGGACACCTGTACGAGTACAGCCGCTACCGGAATAATTTATAATCTACATTAGGAAAGGTAAAAGTGAGTACGGAAACCGCTTCATTATCCGTTACAGAGTTACAGAACACCGCCAAAAGATTACGACGCCATATTATTTATATGATTGGCACAGCAGGCAGTGGCCATCCAGGTGGCTCGCTTTCTGCTGTAGAGATTATCACTACTTTATATTTCAAAATAATGCATCATAAGCCTGGTGCTCCTCACTGGACGGAGCGTGACCGTTTTGTACTGAGCAAAGGGCATGCCGCGCCTGTGCTTTACGCCACGCTGGCGGAATGCGGATATTTCCCGAAAGAAAATTTGGCTACCCTGAGGAAGCTCGGAAGCGATCTACAAGGACATACCGATTGCAATGGTACACCGGGAGTAGAAATGTCTGCTGGTTCACTCGGACAGGGTTTATCATTTTCCATCGGCATCGCACTGGCGGGTAGACTAAACAAACAAAACTACCGTGTCTATACTCTACTCGGTGACGGCGAATGCGATGAAGGTCAGGTCTGGGAAGCAGCAATGTCAGCAGCACATTTTAAAGTAGATAGCCTGACTGCGATAGTAGATAAAAACGGTCTGCAGATAGATGGCTGGACAAAGGATATTATGAACAGTGAACCATTTACTGATAAATGGAAGAGCTTCGGCTGGCATACTATCGAGGTAGACGGACACGATTTCAATCAACTGATTGATGCCTTTGAGCAGGCAAAGACTATAAAAGGCAAACCCACGATTATCATTGCTCACACCATTAAAGGCAAAGGTGTAAGCTTTATGGAAAACAAGGTTGATTTCCACGGCAAAGCTCCGAATCCGGTGCAAGTCGAACAAGCCTTGAAGGAGTTAGCTTAGAATGGGAAGCACAGGGTCATTCCGTGAG
>Ga0209777_10009828_pt1 | contig 10242 bp, 11 predicted proteins | sample FrelakmetHBP12HB_FD_187147 | JGI IMG/M metagenome (GOLD analysis project Ga0209777, IMG submission 187147) | Freshwater lake sediment microbial communities from the University of Notre Dame, USA, for methane emissions studies -HBP12 HB (SPAdes)... | ecosystem: Environmental > Aquatic >...
CTTTCAACTTTTTGGCTTCTTCCTCTTTCAACTTTTTGGCTTCTTCCTCTTTCAACTTTTTGGCTTCTTCCTCTTTCAACTTTTTGGCTTCTTCCTCTTTCAACTTTTTGGCTTCTTCATCTTTCAACTCACATTCCTCCTTTTTTTTGTTTATGTCAGCCACGTCGCCTGCACTGTCAATTAGGTCTTGCAACTGATTACATATCTCTCTCAATTTTGCCATTCTGTTCCCTGAAATGGCTTTCCCAGCTTTTGTAATTTCCTGTAATTCTGCCGAGAGTTGATCTGTTGATCCTTGCAACAAGTTCTCAATTGATTCAATTCCTTTATACAAAGAAATTTTTGCGTCTTCTTGCGCCCCGGCAACCACAAAATCAATCTTGTGGATATCGCATTGTTGCAATTTTGTTTTTTTCCCATCTAGCCCCATTTTTTATATCACCTCCTTTCTAAGCGCGGAGCCCTCAATGCTGAACGCTTTATATGTTCCATTTTTTACCTTTTCCCAAACATCTGCATCTTTAATAAAAAAACCACACCACCAGCCCACCGGAAGTACCCCTCGTGGAATCTCCCATATTTCTTGCTTTTCCATTGTTGTGACAACAGATTCTATAAGAACCGCGGCTCCTGCTGTCAAATGCATCTCGCCTGAGTCCCTGTAAAACTTTACGTACCTATACGCAAGCTCTTCAAGATCGTCAGGATCGATTCCGTCATCTTGAAGATCAAAAACTTCTGCTCCATATGCATCTCGAGATATCAGCACCCAGCCAAATGCAAGCTTTTTTTCGTCATTTGCTTTCTTGATTTTGAATTCATATTTTTTGGGTTCAGGTTCTCCGAGAGGTCTATTAACATGTACATTACCTGCTGTCGGTTGTTCTTTTTCTATTTCCCTTTTCTTCCATTTACCATCTTTATCCTTGTCCCAGCCAATATTCCGAAGAGCTGCCCATGCCGTGGCAAATGCTTTACCTTCGTCACTATATTGACTCAATGCATTATTTGCAATTTTTCTCCAAATTGTTTGCGCCTCGTCGGGCAAGCTGTTTTTGACGCCAGCTGGCAATTCTGAATTTTTTGACCAAGGCATGCGTCAAACACCCCCTTTCCGTCGTTTTTTTCTATGAGATCTCATCATGACACAGCCCCCTCCCTATCTGTTAATCTATTAATTTACAAATCTGAATGGAACTGTATCTGAGCACCATCTTTCTACAAGAGTAGGACTTTTCTTCTCTTTTCGAACAATATCCATATATTGGTTAAATTCATCCTGAATGTCGCTTGGCGCTCCTGGTTTCAGGTGCCAATTTCCAGGCTCCATGACAAAATATGGAGATTCAATAAATTTAGGAACTGGCTTTTTTGCCATAAAACTGCGCCTCCTGCCATTGCAAAGCTTTTTCGTATTCGTTGAATTCATCAATCATCTTTTGTGGAGCTCCTGACTTTAAATAACCGCCACCAAGCTTAGGGACGTACCATTCAGAGTCAAAAAAATCAGGCCTCATAAGCTGCATCACTGTATACCTCCTTTATAATCTGCACAACTTGTCTTGTCATTGTGCAAGACATGCCCGCGCACGCATCTGACAAGCATTCCGCAAACATCTCTCCCGGGTCTTTCGTGGCATAAATGCTTAGGCTGCTTGCAAAATAAATTGGATTTTTTTTATATATATTCCAAATTGCCAGTATGGCAGTTTCGAATATTGTATTTTTAATTTTTTGGGCATACAAAACATGTCCATACTCATGAGCAACAATAGATTCAGCCTCCAACCCTTTCTTAATTATTGGATGCCAGCCAATTTCAGTGGCCTCTTGAATAGATTCAGCTACTTCAATGTTCGATTGAAAATATAGATAATTAAACAATATTGAGCATGTCGCTGAATTCGTCAATGCCCATGTATGGTCATCAATTGTACCAAATTTTACATTAATATTTTTTTCTACTGGATATTTTTTTTGCAAATATTTACAATATAAAATCATATGTTCATGTAAGCCGATTGATTTTTTGACAACTTTTGGCGATGACGGCTCTTGAACCTCTTTCAAATCTATATAAGTAGTTCCATTTTTTTCCTTTACGCTGACTATTTCAAATTTTGCATTTTCAGAAACCAAAACTTCTTTTTCTCCAGGAAATTGACTTAAGTGAGCAATTGAAGTTGATTGCTCCACTTCTGGGACTCTGAATATTATACCTATTTTATCTTGCCGGGTTTGCGTAAAGTCCAAAGCAACTTTTTTTGATGAGGAAAAACTTGAAACGCCATGCATATCAATGACGCGTCCTTTCTCAAACTGCGTCAACACGTCTTCTGTCACGCTAATGCCCCTATAAAGCACCCCGTCGTACGATGGGCTTGCGGCTATATATTTTTCAAGCAATGTTGCATTATCAGGATCTTTTCCGGCCCTAATCGCCGCATCACCATGATAGGTCCATCTATCAACAGCGTTGACCATTTCATACATGTCTCCATGGATAGGCATACCGGCTTTATTCCAAATTTCTCTTTGTGTAGCAATATCACCCTCTTTAAGCTTTTTTGAATGTCCTGCTTTTGGCTTCATGGGCTCCAGCAGCATTAATGACGGAACGGCCTTAGGTTTTCTCAATGTTGATGCAGGAGCCTTTACGCGATCTTCTCGTATTATCTTAAGGTATTTGCCAATTACTTCCATAACAGCAATAGCCATAGGACGAGGACTTGGACTATAATAGTATTCTTCAAAAGCCACTGCTACCATTTCTAAGGTATCTGCCATTGCATACTCGGACAATCCATATTTCATTTTTTGCTCAGGCGTTGAGTTCTCAAGCCCCTTGTCTGGCACTGGATCTGCAAAGAGAGCGTCAATTTCTTTCGCGTAAAAATCAAGATTTACGGGGGGTAAATTGTCTCTAATCCAAAAATCCACCACGTGCCCAAACTCATGTGTTAACGTGGAGGCAAGCGCGGTTGAAGTTCCAGAAGGATGCCATTTTACATCCTCTTCATGTTTTTGTCTTTCCAAAACTTCTTTTGATGTATAATCTCTTATTAGTACCCGAAAATTATTATTTCCTTGGACTACAGTACATCCAGATGATTTTCTCAGTGTGTTAGAAAAAAATACCATTTCTTTATAACTTTTTATTTCAACTTTTTTAAGCACTGACGCAATTTCTGGATATAATTGATATAATTTTTTAGTTTGAGCGTTTATCGCGTCTCCGAAACGGACGTCTTTCAATGATTTAACTTTCCATTCGTCCGGTATCTCTAATTCTGGGACTTCTGTAGCCGGTTGATTAATTGCCGGAACTTCTGTAGCTGGTTGATTAATTGCCGGAACTTCTTCCGGCTCATTAATTGCCGGAACTTCTTCCGGCTCATTAAGAATAGCGTCTAATTCTTTTGTGGACAATTCCTTTTCCTGTAATCCTATAGCGCATCGACAATCCGGGTGTGCCGCAGGAGTATTGTCCCCGGACGAAAAAACTCCATCAATTTCAGTGGCTTCGCCATCCATGCCGGAGCACTCTTCACAAACCCGATCATCCGGCGTCGCAATCCATACTTTTTCCATTTCGGTTTTGTCAATTAATCCCTCTTGAACCATTTGATTCCAGTGCAATTGCTGTCCTTGACATGCAGCCGTAATCGTTTCAGTTCGTGCGATTACTTCAGCGCGATCTCTTATTTTTCCATTCACAAAACTGTCAACCATTGCGTCAACAGCTTTCCCACTTCTAGTTCCTTCAGACAATAATTTTTCTTGATAATTCGAAACAGATTTCATTTGATTTTCAGTCAAGCCTATCATTTGTCGTATTTCGCGGGCGGTTTCATAAGGATGGCCACCTTCTTGGAGAGCTGTTGTAATTATTTGTTGAACAGCGCTCTGAGTGGAAGCGGTCACTTCCTTAATCATTTCCCCTGTATGACTGACCGACCATTCAACAGCCATGGGATTTCTCATATTGAAGCTTCCAAGCTCTGCTACGCCTGCTCTTTTTTTAATATCGTGACGCGCCTTAAACGATCTGTGCCCAGGATGTTGGAGCACTTTCAATGGTAAATATTCATCTGCAATTTCCATTGCGTCCCGAATCAAAAGGCCAGTGATAACATACATTTCATCTGTATCGAGATGGCTATAATTGATAAAATTTCCCATATCCTTTAGCTCGTAATGCTGCAATGATTTAACGTCTACAGAATTTCTCAGTGCTGTAATGGCTGTCATGTAAGCATCTACAAATTTCTTCTCATACCGCCGCGCAAGTTGATCAATCGATTTCCACTCAGGTTGAATTTTCCTGATAAATTTATCTAGCAATTTCAACATTTTTGCACGGCCTCCTTTCATTTCTTCCTTAAAATGTATGTTGCTTGCTGAGCAGACCATTTTTGGGGGTCAAATAATATAAGTTCAACAAGCTCAAAATCTACTAAATTTATCAAATGCGTCATCTGCCGAATAGTGGGAACAATTATATGAAAAGGAAATTCAATCCAAGATTCGCCGGGGATGAATATTACTGCAATTCCTCCTGAGATTAATATTCTTTTCATCTCACTTAAGGCCGTTAACATGCTTGAGCAATGCTCCAGACTGTCGAAAGATATGCATGCCTCAAAGCTGCAATCATCAAATGGCAATTCATGCATATCGCCCAGATATATATAGTCACGTCCCAAAGATTCCGCATAATCAACTTCTTTTGCTTGGTAAGTAATTCCAAAAGCGTCATGGCCTTTATCTCTGCAAAAATGAGTAATATTGCCTGTCCCACACCCTAGATCTGCAATTGTGTGACAATACTTAATTCGCTCATATGCGTCAAGCCAACCGACGACTTCTTCGGCATTTCTATCGCTGGGTTCGTCATTATTTCCATTCCAATATTTGGTAAGAGCATTCATACATTACCTCTTTTCCATGCTTTCCAATATTTGCTTCAATAGCTTACGCTCCTCTTTTTCGTCTTTTAAATGTTTCTTGATTGAAACAAGCTCTAGCATTACGGCGTCATGTATTTCAAGAATTATTTTTGATAATATCTTTGACTCTTTTTTATTCTGATACCCCAAGACATTAAGCGCGACTAACTGTATCAACGTTTGAGAAATATAGGCCTGCCAAGCGGTTGCGCTATTCGGCAAACCATACGCAAGAGGGAAAATGGCAATAATTATAAAAATAATAAATGCCTGCTTTGACGCAAGCGCGTCCGCAATACGATCCATTACTTTATCAAACATTCTCAAATTCCTCCTTGCCAGCAATGTTTTACAGCCCCTCAGTTTTTTGAACCAGACAATAGCAAACCGTTTTTTGTAATTTGCCTGTAATATGATTCTCGAACCGCTACTGCCGTAATACTTTTAAGCTTTTTACAGTATTTTCTTTACAATTTTTCCCTTTTACTTGGGCGAAAACGGGAAATGCGTTTAGTGTTTTTACACGATTACTCTTGCAATAGTTTCAAGGCTTACAACTTTTACCTTACGGCTGATTAAACTTAAATAATCCCTCAGGATTATCATTCAATATCTCACGCCTAATTTCCTGACCCCAAATTTCGCAATTGGGATCGTCTTTTTTTATCCTGTCGATTTTATTTTGTCTGTCAACTGCTGTGAGCCATCCAAAATGCTTATCGACAGTCTTTCCAAAAAAGACTCTGTCCTGTTCCTTGGCGTCTTGGATGATGGATCTCGGAATAGACAAACAATGTTTTACCGTTTTCTGCCATTCGTACGGATTGCTTAATGTGCTGGCACGCATCATTCTAGGCGAATAATAAGGCGCAAAATATGCATCTTTGCGATATGTTTGCCTATCATTCCAACAGTCAAAAATTTGTATAAAAGCAACATCAAATTTATCATTGTCCATAATTTGCCTTGATTCTTCAACAAACGCAATGTCCAATAAGTCGTCTGCGTCCATTAACAAAAACCAAGTTGATTCAGATTCCGATTCCGATTTCATCCAATCAATTAACTCTCCGCGTAGTCGCCATTCTACAGCCCATTCGTTTTCAGCGTTTTTGACCTTGCATCCAAGCTGTTTGCAAATGGCAAGAGTATCATCCGTCGAGTGATCATCAAGTACAAATATTTCGTCGCAAAAAGTCCAACTATTGTCAATAACCTCACAAAGGTACTTGTCAGATTCATTGTGGACAATCATTCCTAATGCTAATTTATGCTTTACTTCTATTTTTTCATATATTACCATTAATTGTTTTCCGTTCATTTCCAAATTCGGTCCGTCCAAAATTGCTTTTTGATAAATTTTCTCAAACCCTTGACATGCCAAAGGAAAAGAAAAATCGTTAAATTCAATAATATGCTCGCCTGTAGCAGGCTCCATATATGGTACCAAAACAATAACATACTTCGCTGCATGCCCCAAAAGTCCATTAAAGCAAGCTTTCCAATCTTTGACATGCTCTAAAACATTAGAGCATACAACAGCATCCCATTTTCTTCTAGATATATCGTTAACAAATTCAATATCTGGATAATTTTCCCTAGCCTTTTTTAGCGCAACGCCCGAAATGTCATATCCGGTCAACGTGTTTTTTGAAAGGTCCTCTTCCCAAATATGACAAAGCTGACCTTGTGCACCGCCGTAATCCAAAATCGTACATTCATTGTTCGCAAACCAACTCCATATACTTTCAGGCATACCGTATATTAACATATTTGAGTAGTCCTCTGTTTGCTTTGCGCCTCGCTTGCCCCATTCGTCCGGGGTCCCATCCGTATGACGATTATCCCAGTATTCCTTGCTATTCAAAACATTTTTTGTTTGAGATTTTTGGATATATGCTTCAATGTCCGACGTCCGATACAAATGCATTGCAGGGTATGTCGTATCCACAAAGATGTGGGCCCCTGCTACCGCTGCTCTAATGCAAAAATTCCGATCCTCCCCCCAATAACTAATATTGGAAATTGGGTCATACGACGCTCCTGCCACGTAAATATTCGTCGAAACCAATATGCATGCTCCTGTCCCGCCTATCTCATACACTCCGGGTTGCTTCCATTTCTCAATTTCGCCGTCGTAAATAGTATATTGGTCACAATTCCAGCAATTAGGACCCGCAGGCGTGTCTGGTTGCCAGGCTGTCCAAAATATTTCCGCAACAATATCTTTTCCAAGACTTACCAAATGCGTCAATGTTTTTGGGTCAAGGATCAAGTCGGAATCTACCCAAAAAATATAATCATATTCATTTGAAATCGCATATTTAACAATATGATTTTTCATACTTGCAACGTCAGACATGCTGCCGCTTGTCCATCGATGCGTTACATTGTCAACAGAAAATGCATTATTTGACATGAAATTAAAAACAATATCTGTTTGATTACAGCATTTGCGAAGGTCGAAACAATTGTGGAACACGAAACACCTGTCTATTTGAACATTGCCTGGTTTTTCCAGTTCATCTAATGATTTTAAGTATAATCTGAAAACTTCCTCTGATTGTCTAATTGGAGCCGCTATCAATATTTTCATATTTTTATTTCTCCCTTAAAAAAATATTTATTCTTTCTGCTGGAATCATGTATCCGATTCCTTCGCATTGTCTTAGGTTTACAATCCCCACTAATTCACCTTTTTTATTGAACACGGGACTTCCGCTGTGACCTCCAATTATTGCCGCATTGAGCTGTATAAGATTGTCTCGAAATCCGCTTATATATCCATGCTCGACAGTGTTAAATGTGCCACTCGGAGATCCAATTATCCAGATATCGTCAGTTACCCCAGGGATCTTATCGCTTACTGACACATCTCCTGTAAGATTACAAGCAAGGAGGGCAAGATCATTTATCCTGTCCTCCTTTAAAACTGTGCTGTAAATATCTGCCTTCCCGGAATCTGGCTTGACATAGAAATATTTGGCATTTCGAATCACATGAGCACAAGTAAGAATTTCATTTTTAATCAATACACCCGATCCAAAAGCTCCTTTGTCTGGGGATTCAGGGTTATAAGCGTATATCATTACGCAATTACTTTTAAGCGTTGAAGAAAATGCCTTATCTGCGCCATTGCTGTTTTGATATACTGCCCAAAACAGCAATATGCCTAGTATTAAATATGTTATTTTTTTCAATATTACACCTCATAGAATCCAGTAATAATAACTTCTACAGCCTTTGCGTTTGTACAGACGGAAAGGGTTCTAAAAGCCAATCCCCCGCTGTCATCATCGATGAAACAAAGAGGATTGCTCCAAGTAGTATCTACTTTTTGCTGAGATGTTATCGAAATGATTGCGTCATTATCTTTGGGGGTCACCGGTAATGTAATTGTCAGCGAATTTGCATCATTTCCGTCTGTCGCCGTATAGGAATAATTAAAATAACAAATATTTCCTATTGTTGTATATCTTGCTGTTTGGGCAACAGAACCTTCAGGAGTTGCCACCTGTTATCCCGGAATCGTTACGCAATTGATACTTTCCGTTAACAAGCTGTATTCCATCATCACCAAGAGGGTAAAAATTGATATGTGACATTAATACTCACCTCCGACGGCAATCTTGTCCGCGGATGTCCCCCTTATATACAACAAGTTTGTATTGTAAACCGAAAAATCCATGCTGTTGCCGGGATTTAAGGCGGCCATATGAGTCGAAGTCGATACGTTTGAAGTGCCCACGTACATGGTCCCCGAATTTCCAGGGTTTGCTTGCAATGTAAACTTAACGCATAACTGACTGTCTAATTGCCTTCCCGCCGTGTTTGTCAACGTATAATTTTGGCAAAAAACGGTTTTATTTATCGCCCTCTGTCGAGAGGGGTAGCTTGCGCGTTCCATAGCCGTGAAATCAGTCATATCAAACGCCTCCTTTTTTAATCATTTCTTTTCTTAATTTCCTAATTTCTTCGATATATTCAGAAACCTCTCCTTGCGCCTGTTTTTGAATTCCCAAAAGCTTATTCTCGGTATTAGAATTATCAATAGGTAATGAAGGAGTGTCGAAATAATCCGGTCGTTTTGGCAAGCTCGCCGCCTGTCTCAGATAATTTTCTAACTCTTCATCGCCAGCGGATTGCATGCTGCCAACCGTAGTCAATCGTTGTACATAATTACTTAATTGGTCAAGATTTACTTTTTCAATTTCATCATGGACTATTTTTGGGAAATCCGTAAGCCCTTGGAAATTATTAAGCTTAAACAGCCTTGGCACAGCAAAGGTATTTATTGTATCACTTATGTTTTGCAAAATTGTGCCTAATGCCAATTGGAACAAAGATGTTTTATTTTCACCCAATGAATATGAGCCGCTCTTTTCATGTCCCAGTGTCAAAAAATCAGCCATAATAGTCATGGCTATTCTATTTTCATATCGCTGGATAATTTGGTTTGTGTCAAATTGCCTTCGAGCTCCGCCAGTTTTTATCATTTCTAATTCATACAACTTATTTCCAGCATCATCGTACGCAGAAGGCAACATAATTCCTTCTTGTTCATCCCGTTTAATTCGAGTTATTAATTTTCTCCAGGAATTATACGCGGAAATTGCCTCTGCTGAGCCTTGCTCAAATATTTCCGGCGGAATCCTTAACATGGGATATCCTGCCAAATCTCTCTCTATTCCAATTGCTTCAATTTCTTCAATTCCTTTTTTGATGTACCATGATCTGTATGCATTTCTAAGAATGCTTCGTCCCTCGGGATTATTTTTATTTGATTTCGTCCTGAACAAAATGGCTTTTTCGATTGGAATGTACCGCAGTTTATAATCAGGAGGCGCAATTTGTTCCATTCCCCGGATACTGCCGTCAGCATCAAATCTCCATCGCCACAATGTTTCCTGAGCTCGAATAGCCCATTTACGCCAACCAATTCGCTTATCCTCATACTTTGACCTATTCACGCCAGATGGTTGATCCGGACCTTCCCGGATTTTGTAACACAGCTCCATATAACACCAACCAAAATACATAAAAGTCAATATTTCTGATATCATGTCATGCCACGTTAGAGACATATCGTCCATGCATGTTTCCAAAAACTCCATGGCCTCAACATCTTGCGGGGTTTCGCCTGCTGCCTCAACACGCCAATTAACTTGACGTATTAACATTTCGATTGCATACATTGCAGCGCCTATAATTGCATCATTATCTCTCATTTCTCGATATGTCAAGGCGCCGCGCCTTCCCTGAAGTTCTGTAAGCCATTCTTCGTATACAAACC
>Ga0209777_10009829_pt1 | contig 10240 bp, 19 predicted proteins | sample FrelakmetHBP12HB_FD_187147 | JGI IMG/M metagenome (GOLD analysis project Ga0209777, IMG submission 187147) | Freshwater lake sediment microbial communities from the University of Notre Dame, USA, for methane emissions studies -HBP12 HB (SPAdes)... | ecosystem: Environmental > Aquatic >...
TGTCGATATGTATAATTTGGCTCAGCTAGTGGACCGTGTAGGAGAGAGTATTGAGCGTATTGTAGTAACGTTAGATAATCACAGAGTTATGCATATTGCTCACCCCTTGTTTTGGATTGATAAGAATAATGAACATCCTAAGCCTTATACCCCTATTACTCTGGAAGACGTTGAGAATGGCGTTTGGAGAGCATCTGTAGGCGGATTTTATCAAACAATAGCTCTAGATTATGTTAGAACTTTGAAGGCTAAAGGTAAGACTAATTTTATTTGGCCTGAACACGCAATTATCAATACTACAGGTGCTGCTATTTATCCTATTATTAGCGATGCCCTTTTGAGATGGGAAAGGAAATATCATACAGTTGACTATTTGGAAAAAGGTATGGCAATCAGAACTGAAATGTTTGGGGCATTTGAATCGGAAGTTCCAGATATTCATGACCCTAGTACTCAAATGAATATGGATGCTATTAGTAAGTTTGTATCTGCCGATGAGATTCTGATTGCAGGCGAAGCTCTATCTCATTGCGTAGCTGAAACAGTCAAACAACTAGCTAAATATGTCTGTCCCAGTAAGTTTGTATTGCTTTCAGATTGCACCTCTAATGTTCCTAACTTTGAATTTCTAGGGGATGCATTTGTAAAGGAACTTACTGAGAAGGGTATGAGGGTAGCTAAGTCTACGGAGGTTGTATGAAACTAATAGCCCTAACTTATAAATGTTCTTTAATAGAAGCTCAGATTTTTATCGGTGGAATAAAAGATGGGACAGATATTAAATCAAAAATCCTTAGTTCTGGTCATGTAGAGTGGACTAACCATTTTAGCGATAATGATAAAGAAATAATTGCTAGTTGGCGTGAAATTGAAGTTAAATTTTCACGTAAAAAGGGCAAGGTAGGACTTATGGAGATATCTAGCAAATTTGCTCCTAAAAAGTTCTATAGTAAAATAGCAGAGGAATATTAAATGAAAATTCTAGTGGCAGTTACAGGTGGAATTTCAGCATATAAAGCTGTAGACGTAATTTCTGCTCTTAAGAAGAACGGGCATTATGTTTCAGCTATGGCGACAGAAAGTGCTCTTGAATTTGTTAGCGAGAATGTATTGAAGATTACTGCTGATAAATATTGGGAGCATAGTTGGGCTGAACCTATTCATATTAACGCTACAGATGACGTTGAAGTATTCACAATAGTACCAGCAACTGCCAATATTATAGCTAAGATTGTTTATGGACTTGCTGATGATCTAGTTAGTTCTACGGTTATTGCATTGCCTAAAGATTGTCTTAAAATGATATTTCCATGTATGAATTCTAGGATGATAGATAACGTAGTTGTTCAGAGAAATATAGAATGTCTCAAGAAAGATGGATGGGTAGTGATTGAGCCAGATGTTGGAATGCTAGCCTGTGGAACTGTAGGAAAGGGGAAAATACATCCCACTAAATATATAGTTGAGAAAATATTAGAAAATCAAGAATTATTTTTAAAACAACCACTGGCGTAACACTACATCTAAAACTTTAAATTTAGTATAAGGAATACGTATCATTTTTATGCCATTTTCCTTACAATAAGCATCTTTAGTTTTATCATTTTCTAGGAGTTCTAAACTATAAAATTTACTATTTTTGTCGGAATGTTGTTTGCCATCATATTCTATACAAACATTAAGAGAGGCAATAAAAAAATCGAATGGAAGTGGTTTACCTTTGGGTCCACGACAATTTGGAAATTTATGTTGGGGAATAAAATCTATATTGAGTAGATCGAGTATTCTTGAAATTTTAGATTCACCATGAGACAACCTGCATTTCGGGCAACCACTTTCTTCGTAAATATGTCCCCTAGGTAATTGTTTAAAAACAGTATTGCATTTTTTACATACGATTTTTACTTTAATCTTTGCCGTTATATACTTAGTTTTGGAATAGTCATATTTATCGCCATGTATTTCTCTAGCCATTTTTATAAACTCTTCCGTAGTGACTCTTTGTTTTATTATTCCACATGTAGGACAACCCGTTTTTAATATATGATTAGATGGTGTTGTTTCAAACTGAGTGTGGCACTTTTTACATATTATTATTACTTTAGAAACATAATTTTCATATTTAGTTTTGGAATAGTCATATTTATCGCCATGTTTTTTAATGGCTCTAGCTATAAATTCTTCGGTTGACAGCTTTTGCCTAATGTAATTATTTTTCATACATTCTTATATTCATAAGTAATCAATGAATATCCTTTAATTATTTTCTTGCTTTTAATTTATTAATTAGTATAATATAAGAATAATATAAGAATAGGAGATTAACTATGAAAAAAATAATGAGAACAGAAAGTAGTGATAACGGTGATTTTTACCATCCGCCTTTGAATCGTATGCCTGATATCCCCTGTGCTAATCATTATGGGGCATTCGGTGTTAAGAGAAAGTTTGACTCACACCTTGGAATTGATTTGTATTCTCCAGAAGGCGCTAATGTTTATGCTATTGAAGATGGTGAGGTTGTTGCTATTCGTCCTTTTACTGGAGAGGTAGCCGGGACTCCTTTTTGGGAAAATACTCAATGCGTAGATATCGAAGGCTTTACTGGAACTTTTGGCTATGGAGAAGTTACGCCTAGACAGGGGCTTAAGGTGGGTGATCTAGTTAAAAAAGGGGATTTTATTGCTCAGGTTAAAAGGGTATTAAAAGAATATAAAGGTAAAGCTACTTCTATGTTGCATTTACAGCTACATAGATCGGGCTGGAAACATCTTTATAAGGATCAACAAGATCCAGAAATGGAAAGTTTTTATGATCATCCTTTAGACATAACTAATTTATTAATTCAGTTAAAGAATAAGGCTGATTTGGAGAATCTAAGAAGGTTAATACACATTCATCAATAATACTTGACATTCTAGTATTTACCTGTTATACTGTTTCAAAATAAAGGAATAATTCAATGAAAAAACTTAATGTAGTCATAAGTGCAGGGGGTACGGTAGAAAAAATAGACCAAGTGAGAGTAGTAACCAATATTAGCACAGGTAAATTGGGAGCTAAAATTGCTAATCTTTTTCTTTCACATGGGCATACAGTAACATATGTAGCACCATCATCTGCTGTTCAACCACAAGGTAATGATTTCAATAGAATCATAGTGACTAACACTCAATCTGTAGTAGAGGCGACGAGAATGCTAGTTCCTAAGGCTGATGTAGTTATTCATAGCATGGCAGTTAGTGACTTTACTTTTAATATTGAAGAAGCAACAAAGCTTTCTAGTGATAGTTCTGATGCTTTTATAGAGCATATTAGCAAGACGATTACTAAGACACCTAAAGTGATTTCTTATTTTAGAACTTGGAATCCTAGTGCTATTTTAGTTGGTTTTAAGTTCACAGTAGGTAAGACTCCTAAAGAGCTTATGGAAATTGCAAAGAAACTTATGGTAAATAATAATCTTGATATGGTTCTTGCTAATGATAAAACTCAAATGCAAGAAGCTGGAGCACACGTTGCAACTCTCATTATGAAGGATTGGACAGATAGGCTTCGTAGTAAGGAAGAAATTGCTCAAGGTATTTATAGTAATGTTGTAAGATTGAAGGGCGGTTGAGATGGATGACAGTATAACGATTATAGATGTCTCAACTACGGATTGCTTGAAAACCATTACTTCTAAAAGGTTAAGGGCACAAATTATGGAAATATGTCGCCCACCAGAAAATCGTTACTCTTATTTAAAGTGGTATCCTCCTACGCAAATTAAGGTAGAAAAAATTGAGGGTCGATATTTTTTGACCATTCTAAAAACAGCAGAGGTGCCTGAATAATGGATAAACGAGACATAGATTGTGGCGATTTGAGCGGCTTAGATTGGGACCAGTTAAAAGATAGGCTAGAGATGGTGAGATTTAAGCGTAAACAAAATATGGTTATTCAAGTGCTCAGTCAACTACTCGCAAAAGAAGACAATCCTTACTGTGAAGAGGAATGCCGAATAAAAATGGCAATGTTTAATAGCCATGTGAAAAAGGAATATTGTAATGAGAAATCTTAAGATAACAAATAAGGCATTGAAATACTTAGAAACCGACACACAATATCAAGAGCATATAATAGATAAAGTGGTTGATGCAGATGATTCTTGGGAAATATGTGTTCAGGACGGTGGATGTCTTAATATCCCTAAGACTGAATTTACCCCTAGAGCTGGCATGATGGCTAGGTTTTATGGCAAAGGATTCGGTTATTTTGTTAGAGGTGTTACTATCTGTTGGACTCCTATCTTTTACAGAACCCCAGAAGAAGCAGATCAGGATCATAAGAATTGGTGCAAGAAAAACGATAGAGAAAAGGCTCGTAATCTCAAGAAAAACCTAAAGTCTATGGATGCTGACTATAACTCTTTACCTGAGGTATTTAAAAAGAGAATTGATAGGTTTAGAGAGGCTAACCCTAATTTTAGAAGAGATTTCGAAGGTTATGAAATGTTCACTATTAAGGAAGCCATTAAGATTGCTAATGCCGTTAAAGACCCCGATAAGATTGATGAATTCTATAAAAGGCCATTTGAAGAACAGGTTAAAATAGCGAACATAGACGAGGGACATAGTGGTAATACCTTTGGTTGTGCATGCAGTTTGGCTATGTGGTATTTACAACAACCAGAAAATGTAATTAAAGTTCATGGCGCAATGGCTAATCTAGTGGGGTGTGAAGCTTATGGATGCAAACATTAAAAGAAAAAAGGTCGGTATATTGGGAGGCTCGTTTAATCCAATAACCAAAGCACATATTCAAATAGCTAGACATGTATTTGATAACTCTGCCATTCAGGAAATTTGGTTAATGCCAGTATATAACCATTTGCAGAAATCAGGGCTAGAGAGTTATACTCATCGTTTTAATATGTGCAAGATTGCTGCTGAACCATTTTCTGAGTTCATTACTGTTTCTAATTTTGAAGCAGAGCACGAATTGTCGGGTTCGGTATTTGAGCTAATGGAAAAGCTTAGGGAAACACATAAAGATACTGAGTTTTACTATATAATAGGGATGGATCAAGCTAACAATTTCCATACTTGGAAGAATTGGGAGTTGCTTAAAGATACAACTAAATTCATAGTGTTCCCAAGACAAGGGATAGAAGAGGATCTTTTAAAGGCGGATTGGTATACTAAAGCCCCTCATTTGTATTCGCCTCCCTTAATTGGATATCCTATCATGGATATATCTTCCACTAAAATTAGAGAGATGCTTAAGGAAATAGATACGGATTATGCCAAGCTAGAAAAAGTATTAGATGGGCATGTTTTAAATTATATTTGCTATGAGGAATTGTATGAGGGATAAAATATGAATATACATGATAAGAAAGAATACGCTGAGTTACTAGAGGATGTGTGTTGTGATTATTGTGAGCCTAAAAGATATTGTATTCTCAAGGAATTTTTAATTTCGTCTCACCCTAGCAAAAGAATTTTATTCCAACTTAAGGCGATTGATAAAATTAAATTTGAACTAAGTAAGGAACGAGGAAAAAACGTAGAATGGCAGGGAGCTATGGAATTTTGGGTCGAACAGGGTTGGGCCAAAAAATTTGCAGATGTATATGAAGACGATATTAAGTTTAGCGTTTTATATAAAAAACTTAGACATGAAGATCCTAAGAATCGGCATGGAGATTATAATAAATGATTTATGATGCCACTAAAGTATACGCATGGCTAGAGGGAGAAAAGGCCTATATGGAAAATAAGTCTGATACTGCTTGTCCTTACGCCTGTGATACCTCGACTAGAAGCATGTGGATACAGGGCTACCAAAACATTAAGAATATTAAAGAAAACCATAAAGAGTCATACTGTAGAATAGAGAATACATGATTAAAATAACTCTTGACATTTCTCTATAATCTGGTATACTCTTAGAAAATTAAGGAGAATAAAATGAAGTATGTTTTTGTTAGTGGAAATAATAAAAAATTCGAACTATCTCAAGCTACAAATATGTCTGAAGCGATTAAGGAAGCATTGGTGTATAAAATAATAGACCGATGGGGTTTTAGACTGATATCTCTGCCAATAGACTTTAATAATTTCGATACTTGGCTTATTAATTGGCTAAAATCTACTAATTTTTGGGAGATTCCTGCTATCAATAGTAACGTTGAGAAGAATAAGGATTTTTATGGCAATCTCAGGGAAAATATAGTTGAAAATCTAAATCTATTTGATTATGGATCTCGTAATGCAATTTATGAAATATCTGAAGAACGTAATATTGATTATGATTTAGTAGTAATGAAGAATGATATCGTAGGCGAGGCGGTACTACAAGAAATTAATAAAATTCAAGAAGAAAAAGAGAAGAAAGAATACGCAAGGTTGAAAAAGAAATTCGAGACAGCGTGAGGAACTAAAATGATTAAATATTTAATGATTCTATTGGTATGTCTATTTTGCGGATGTTCTGCTTCTAATGAGGATGTAACAAGCGAGTTCAAGCTACCCAAGGAACTAGAGGACTATAAAGTTATGATGCTCGAAAAGGAAGCTGGAACCACTCTCTATGTATTAGTGAAGAAAAATGGAGAAGATAGAAACGTAATAGGAACTTCTAATCCACAAGGCAAGGTCATTAATCATACCATTGTTGTAGATGATGTAGAATATATTAGAAAGGACTCGAAGTAAATCCATGAAACTCTCAACTATAGCCGAAATTAATGAGTGGGCATCGGATAACGGCTTAACTAATGCTGCCAAGGCTTTAGAGAAACTTCTTAATGATAACAAAAAGATGGCTCAAAAGATAGAAGAACTAGAGGGCAGGTTAAAACCATTTGAAGACGCTAGAGATCGTGAAAAATATAGAAATATTTGGAGTCCAGTGAGGATTTAGATGAATAAGAACGATAAGTATATTCAAAAGCGTAATTATCAGATGCATCGAATGTGTTGGGATAAGATTAAGTATGATACAGAACTAGATGCAGAATCTTATGGTAAACTCTATAACTACAGGCATAAAGAGAATCTTCCTTATAGGGCTTATTTTTGTGAGGTCTGTCTAAAGTGGCACCTAACAACCCAACCTAAATATGCGAGAGAGATGGCAATATGAGTGAAACATTGAATAAACTAAAGGCACAATTCAAGAAGATGCGATATGAAGCTTTAGAACATCTAATGGCACAACTAACTATTGAACAGCGAGAGAAACTTTCTAGAATATGTGGGGGTAATGGTAAAATACCTGAATCTAAAATTAATCAAGCTATAGAACTTTGTGAGAGAACCATTAAAGTTAATAAAGAAACAGTTACGATTAGGGGTTGTGAACATAAGGAAGTAGTTGGTCATAAGTTTTGCACAGAATGCGGTAAATCAATGTGGATAACTACTAGAATTGAGCCTAAGATTGAGCCTAAGATTGAGCATCGTAGAATATGTGGATGTACTGGTTGCGACTGTAAAAGCTATAGATAAATAATATGAACCGTCCCTATAACTGTCCTGAACATAATTGCTGTCCTATATTTCAAGCTAAAGACAGTAATTGGGATATTTCTACACCTAAATCGGGGGAATCTTTCTTTTGCTTCGGTAGAATGGAAAAGCCAACAGTATTTTTGTATAATGGAGTAGAACATAAAAACAATCTTAGTACATGTATTTGCACTCCACTTAAAGGTGTAATTAGATTTCAAGAAAATAAGAATGATTGGGTGTGGATGAAGGCATCGTATGAAAGAGCGTTAGAAAAACTTAAGGAGATAGAGAATGAATCATGAAGCATGTGAGGTTCCATTGTTTGAGCAACTAAGAAGAGTTCATAGGGATCATAGACTAAAGATAAACCGAAGTCCAATTGATTGCACAATAATTCCTATTGGCGAATTATGTCATAAAGCTGCGGATAAACTTGAAGTAATGTCGCTAAAAGAACGTTACACTTCAGACCATATGTGCGTTTGCGGGTATAGTTATGGAGAACATTCTAAGGGCGATTCATTTTGCCCCATCCTTGAAAGCGTGTATGGTTATAAATGCGAAAGAACAAAATTTAAATGGAATGGCTGTATGAAAGAAAAAACGAAGAAATCAATTAAAAATACCCCTCAAGAAACTAATTGCGCTATGTGTGGCGAACTTAAAGAAACCCCATTACGCCTTGATTTTCTAGGCGGTTATGTTTGTCTAAGTTGTATAGATAATTATATAACTATGAACCACAACATGAATGAAATTACAGAAGAAAATACCGTGAAGGCCATAAAGTTTTTTGAAGATGAAATAGAATACCAAAAAGAAAAGGTAATGGAACTTGAAACCTCTCTAGCAGATATTACGGAAGAAAATAGAGAGATGTGTAAAAAGATAGAAACAATGAGTAGTCGCAAATTTAATACAATAGTTAAAGAAGAAACTAGAGTAAATAAGTGTAGCTCCTGTTGTGAATTTAGAAGAAGAAAAGATGTAGATTGTGATTCTAATATAAATTGGTTATATTGCAAGGGTCCATTCGCTACTGAAGAATTTATCCCAGCAGAGTTAAGGGTAAATAAGGCTAACTGGGAATGCGATAGATGTTCTTGCGTAGATAATCCTTGGTATCATGCTCATTGTGATATTTGTGGCAATCCTAAGGCAAAACTCATTAAGTCTATAGAGAAGGATGACTCTGAATTAGTTAAGGAATTCGAAGCAAAATACGGGAAACTAGCATTTCTAAAGACCTGCATATCTACAGTGAATGAAATACTAGTAAAAAATGGACTGACATAAAAATCTGAGGTCCGCAAGCTACGGGGTTTTAACCCCTGTAGATAGGACCGAGCAGTAACTTATTATACAAAGTCCTACTTAAAAATGAAAATATATTTAATTATTTTAATGCTTGACTTTATTTAAAAATCTGCTATACTATCTAGAAAATTAAGTAGGAGAAGAAAAATGCGTAAAATGGCATCAATTCAGAAAATTATTGATATTAAGGAAATAACTGGGGCTGACCGAGTAGTTCTTGGGACGGTTCAGGGTTATGAGGTCGTAGTCGGTAAAAACGACTTCAAGGTTGGAGATCTAGGAGTATATTTCGAGTGCGATGCTCTTTTAAGTGAGAAACCTGAATTTGAATTCCTTAGGAGCGTTAAGTTTAGGATCAAGATTCGTCGCTTTAAGGGTCAGATTAGCATGGGACTAATGATGCCTCTAACTATTCTTCCTAAAGGGACTAAGGTAGAAGAGGGGCTTGATGTCACAGAATTACTAGAAGTGAAGAATTATGTAAAGGCAAAAGAAGATGCAGAAGAGCTTTCTACTATTGATAGTATTAATAATAAGTCAAGATCTAAGACACTTAAGTTCCTAATGCAGTTTTCTTGGTTTAGGTTCATTTATCTTAAGCTCAATCATGTAGACAAGGGTAATTGGCCTCAGTGGGATGGTGCAAGTAAGTCGGATGAAGAACGCATACAAAATTGCGCCAAACTGATTGCAGATCATTTTGATGAGGAGTGGTATATCTCAGAAAAAATTGATGGAAAATCACAATCAGTGTTTTTGCATCGTTCTGTTAAGTGGGGTATTCCTTGTTGGATATTCGGTATTTGCTCTAGGAATATTTATCTCAAAACGGCTGATAATTCTGATTACTGGAGGGCTACTAAAAAGTATGAGCTAGAAAAGAAGCTCAAGGCAATGAAGACTGAGTTGTTTTGCCAAATGGAATTAATTGGCGAAAAAATTCAGGGTAATAAGTATAAGCGTGATGAGCTAGAAATGTATGTGTTTACCATTGTAGAGAATGGCAAGAGGGTATCACTAGAAAGGCTTAGGGAGATTTGTAGCAAATTTCAGCTAAATACTGTGCCAATTTTAGATGAGTCCTTTGTGCCGTCAAAACATATCCCATCTAGTGAAATTAAGGATATTGTAAAATTCATGATTGATAAGAGTATGGATAAGAGTAAACTTTACGATACCGATAGAGAGGGCATTGTAATGAGGCTTAAGTTAAACCCTTATGTCTCGCTAAAAATTATTAACCCCCTGTTCTTGCTCAAGAACGACGAATAAGGAGATTAACATGAACTTTTGGGATATGCATAGCGGTTGGTATATATTCTTTCTATTACTATTTCCTCGAATTTCAATGCTTGCCATGGGTGTTTGCGTAGCACCTTGGGCATATCCGGTATTATTTTGGCTAGGATGGATATTCGCTCCTA
>Ga0209777_10009830_pt1 | contig 10239 bp, 7 predicted proteins | sample FrelakmetHBP12HB_FD_187147 | JGI IMG/M metagenome (GOLD analysis project Ga0209777, IMG submission 187147) | Freshwater lake sediment microbial communities from the University of Notre Dame, USA, for methane emissions studies -HBP12 HB (SPAdes)... | ecosystem: Environmental > Aquatic >...
CGGAGCCCATTCCGGTGCCGAGTTCTTCCATCGCCTGGCGAGTGGCCTCCAGCAGGAGCTCCCTCCGCTACTTCACAGGTATTCCAAGGTTGCCCCTACGCACGTCGAGTTCCTGGTCAACCGCGTGATGAAACGGATGGGTCTTCCGCCCTCGTTCGTTGATTTCGTCGCCGAAGAAGCCGGACGCATCGGCTCGAAAGGGGCCGAGTTTGCTGATCGCAAGTTCCAAGAACGCTTCTCCGGCCGTGGAGCGATGGGCGGCGAGGTCGATGGGGGCGCAGCGCTGGCCGAGCTGATCCGCCCGATCCTCAAGTATGTCGCCAGCAAAGCCCTGCACAAGATTGGACCCGCCCGCGCTCTCTACAAGAAAGCCAAGGAAATCATGGGCTCGGCCCAGAGCGTCTACGACTTTACGGAGGATAGCCCGTCGACTGCTGGGCCAGCGACCGGCCACGGAGGGGCCCCGATAGGCAAATCGCCAGCCTTTGCCGCGTCAATCGAGCGCACTCTCCCGTCCGACAGGGGGGCCATTGTCGCGCAGGAGGACTACGACGACGAAGTGATCAAAAAGCTCCCCAAGAAGAAGGGGCTGTTCGGCCGGATTGGCCAGATGGCGCGCAAAGTGCTGGGCACAACGCTTGAAAAGATAGCCCCAGCCGGCGCAAAGGCTCTAGGCCTGGCTATCGATGCGGCAAGTAATCGGGTCCTGGGCACCCAGAGCACTCTCGGGCGGGACGTCGCCGAGTCGCTGGGCGAGTCTGCTTTGTCGACCGTGGGCAAGATGATCCAGCCCGAATTTGATCGGCCCGACTCGGACGAGGAGGAAGATGAGGAGGACGACGATGAGGACATCGCGACCGGGAAGAGGTATCCGCCCCCGCCCGTCAAGCAGAGGCCAAAGAAGACGACCAAGGGCGCAACAAAGAAGAAGTCGGCAACGACCAGAAGGAAGAAGACAGCAACTCCGATTCCACCGGCAGTCCCGCCCCCGCCCGAAGACCCGAGGGCCTATGTCAGAAGGCGATCCGGGGGCCAAAAAAAAAGTCCAGCCGCCCCGAGGTCCCGCGGAGGAGCCAAGGTCCTGATAAGGGTCCTTTGACCCCATCCGAGTTCGAATCTGTCTTTGCCGATCGCAAAGAGATAACGAGTATAGATATCGAAAAGAACGGAGTGAAATGGGCCATGATTGACGACGTCGGGCGGGCTGTAGCGAGGCCAGGGAAAGCTTTCATAAGCAACACGGCAACAAGCGACCAGGATGGAATCCACTGGATAACAATCCGGCGCTACGGACCTACTGCTTTTATATTTGACCCCTTAGGGCCCCGCAACGTTCGCCCGAACGACAAAATGATGGTTGATACACTCCGCGCTGCCGGCGTGAATAAGATCGCCTGGTTCCCGCATGCCGTCCAAGATAAGCAGACAACCCATTGCGGTTGGTTTGCGTTGGCCGTAGCCAAGCTTATAAATAGCCAACGGCCCAGGACCGCACTCGGTGCCTCGCGGCTGGTCGCCCAATACTTCGGGCCGGCCAGATCGGCGTCCCGAGAGAACGTCGCACAGCTCTTGCGCTCGGGGGGATATGTTCCCTGAGGCAAAAAAAGGCTGAGCCGAATTCTTTTTTTCGCAAGACGTGGGCCTTAATACCGGTATCCGAGCGACTTTCGGACATTCCGAGAGCCCGAGGCTTCGTTCCCATAGGGCGTCATTGCGCGGCTGGGGTCAAACATAAAAGTGCCGATGCTTCCGGCCCCCTGAATTGCGGCGAACTGGCCCCCTCGTTTGGCCCTGTGGCCCTGATAAACGCTGCCGGGCCCTCCGGTCATCATGCCGCCAATGACCTGGTGTTTGTCCTTTAGCTGGACCTGCTTGAATTTCTGATCAACGTAGTCGTCGACGTCCTCGAAGTTCGAGAAGGCTTCTTTGCCCGCTTTTTCCTTATCCATCATTATTGCGTGGCCGAGAAGATACGCGACCTTCCCAGAGAAGCAACCACGGCTTCCCTCGTAGAATCCCGTGCCTGTCATGTCATCTCGATCAAAGATCTCGGGTGCTTCGACCATTCTCGTGATTTGCGATATATTTATACCGCCACGGAAATATTTGTTCGGGAATGTATATTCAACTCGCTCTCGAGCAGAAGAACCATGTCTCGCCTTGACGAAACCCAAGCATTTGTCCCCGAGCCAACGTGGGCCTACAGTGCCCTAGCCAAGCCACTCCCGGAGAACGTGGATGTCCTTAACCGCACGATCACCAAAGTGCCTCCCGTTGGTGGAGTAGTCGGCACCGTCCTCGCCCCGATGAACACGGGTGGTGCTCCGACTGTTTTTAACGTCCAGACGAGTGGAAACTCGAAAATCCTGTTGCATCAGACCGCCATCGAAGTTGAGCTGGTGTTCCACGACGGCATTGGAGCAACCATGGTGCAAGCTGTCCCTGTTTGGGACGTCTGGGCAACTCTTGTGAATACCATTTCGCTGTCGGTCAATTCACAGGCAACGCCTATCTTCACCAGTGCGCAGGGCCTTTTCACGGAGAGCCACGAGGCCTACATGCTCACCTACTTCTCCAATCAACAATTGGAACGCTTACCGTGGTTATTCACCCCGTGCATATCGGGAAAGTATGCGCAACTATATGAAACAGGCACTGCAAACACAGGACTTCATGGTCCGGGCAACGAAACTTACTTGGATCGAGCTAGTAGATGGTTCGCGGCGGAACCTGGTCTCGGAGCCATGGTGGGGACGGAGAACCGTCGGTTCAAGCTAGTGATTCCTCTGCGGGACGCATTGGGGATCAGACTGCCTGACTGCAGTCCGAATAACCTCCGTTCGATGCAACTATCCATTCAATGGAGCGATGACCGCACAGAGAAACCGTTTTGCCGGTTCCGCTATCTTGGAGTTGCCCCGCTTCCTGCTGTTCAAGTCAACCCTGCGTGCTCTGTCTCCGTTGTGAGCATCAATCTCCTGGTCGCGAGCAATGTCATGTCCGGCTCCGAAACGGCATCCTCTGTCCAAGATAAAATGGCCGAGAAGATGGATATCCTCGGCTTCCTTGCTCCCCAGCCGATGAGGCTCAACCCATCAACCGACATGATATTCGGATCGGTCGCTAACATGCAGCACGTCTTCATTATGCAATCTGCGTTCCAAAAGTCAAATGGGATAGCAACTCCCAACAAGATCGAGAATTCAGACTGTTTGCAGCTTGTACCCTTCAACGCCTATCGGTCGGCTGTTCCGCAAATAATTGCCTCGATAGACTCCACCACTATCGTCAATCCGCCTCAGGGAGTCTCGATTGCCTATGGTTCGATCGCCCAGTTCCCAACGCCACCCATTAACCTCTCCGGAGGCACATTGGGCATACCGATGGACGAGGCGAAATACCAGTATGATATGGTCATCGACCGCGTTTCGAGACGCGATCTGGTCGCCTGTGTCGATAAACGCGACATGCAACGGACAATGTTCTTCATTGCCCTAAAGCCCTTTTCTAGCGAGAGCTTGACCCTAACTCGCGTCGCCAAGGACCTTCTGGTCAGGATGACCTCCTTGTCCGGCGTGCCCGCGGGAGGGTATGCAGGAGACGATGGCCGCATTGTCGTCATTGCTTTCCGCGCAGTCGTCTATGGGCTCGCCGTCGATGGCCAGGTCTTCCCTCTCCAGTAAAACAGCTCAGCGCAGCTCAGCGCAGCGCAGCCCCCGCATCGCCTTCTTTTTTTCTATGGGCCTGAATATACCACCATGGAAGCAGAAAGAGTCCCCGCAATTTGCACCAAGCCAGAGCATACGACTATTCTCGATCGCATTGTTGCCCTCGAGACCGCCTTCGAGCGACTGGACATCGAGTTTCCCTCCCGCAAGACCGAGCTCCTCGTGCGCGACCCCGAAGAGTTCCTCGTCTTGCTGCGGATTCGCCAAAAAAAGAAGGACGCCCTCATACGAGATTCGCGTCTGCTCGTCGCAGAAGCAGAAGCCAGCCCCTCGCTAAAGCGGTTCGGCGGCGGCCCGTCCCCACAAGTTGATAACGACACGCAGCGCCCGTCGGTCTGATGGGCTCCGGTTCGCAAACGATATGAAGACAGCACCCTCCTCTATGCTCGAAAGTGCCCAGTCTACGCCGGATGGGCCCGCCGGCGCCCCGAGGACAAGGACAGATAACACGGCGAGGTTCCCTTTGGGGATTGCAAACCGGAACAGGGCTAGATCGTCAGGATCAACGACGACATTGGCCGACTGGGTTATCAGCCCGGCCGACTCGGCCCCATGGCCCGACGCCAGGACTATCTTCTGGCCGAGGTCCCCGAGGGCCAACCTCATGTTGCACAGAGACTCCTCTATGCTCTCGAGGCGATTATCTTTTTTGCTGGGAGCTTCCCTGGACCAGGGCCATGCGACTCTCACGGCTTCGGCCGGCTCCACCTCTGTAGCCTGGGGCCCGGCCGCGGGTAGGGGGCTCGCTTGCTCGACAACCTTGGATGCTGGACGGATGATCTTGACTGTCGACATTGTGTTGCTCTTGATATATTGTTCTTGACAAAGAATGTCCAGCTCTACTGTTTCACCGCGCGATCAGCGCTCGGACCCAGCCCGCGCCGTCTCGGATGAGGATAAGACGCCCATTTATGCCCAGGGCGTCCTCGGGAAACGCATAAATATCGAGTATGGAAAACCGATACCCCATAAATCCCCGGTCCTCAAGCCAGGATTTAACTCATGGATTGTCTGCGGAGCTTCGGGGACTGGAAAATCGACCTATGTGTTGTCAGTGCTCCCATTCATCGCCCGACTGAACGCGGTCATCTACGCGACCCGTCTCCCAAACGAGGACCTGTTCACGGCCATCGCGCGCTGGTGCGCGGCGACTATGCGAGATGAGCTTCCGCCTGACGAACAGCCCGAAGACGACGGTGATGGCCAGGCAGACGACGACGACGAACCCAAACGGATTCGGTTTCATGTTGTGAACGACCCGAAATCCCTGATGGCGGTGTGCGAGCCCATAGCCAATTCGCAGAAGACGGGCCGTGATCGCGGATATTGGTCGATTGTTATCTTCGATGACTTCTCGCTTCATAAGGGTCCCTCCGACCCGTTTGTTCAGGCAGCGGTCTCCGCATCCGCAATGTTGCGGAATATGTGCTTCCACAACATGACTATTGCCCAGCAGTATAGCAAGATGATAAACACATCGATTCGCGCCTCGGCCAACAACGTCGTAGCATTCGCCATGCATGATCGCCATGCAATACAGGCGCTCCTCTCAGACCTTGCGCCCCTCAACAGGCAGTTTACCGAGGAAGGGGTCAAATACCTCTACAGTGAGGTTTGCCGAAGCAACCACGGATACCTATGGATGGTGCTTGCGGACGGCAAAGCAAAGCTGTATAGATACCTCGACGACTCGACGGGGCTTCAGCGCATCGAAACGCCAGGCGAGAGGGAATCGCGCGACCAGGAGGAGGAAGCTATCGATGGCGGCCGGGGCCCTAATGCTCCCCTTGGGCTTGCGGTCGGCCGAGCCAAGATGGCCAAAGTGCGGGCCCTGAAGGAGGAATACGACCGAGCACTTGCCCAAAAAAATAACAGACTGGCGACTGCGCTATACAGGCGCATGTGGCGGCTCGCAGAGAAGCTCGCCCTTGCCGGCGGGGTCCAAGGAGGGCCCGAGGAGGTTATCGACTCGGTGTGAGATCAGCCCTTCCCATACGTTGCTATTAGGACCTTCTTTAGCTCGCTTTTGGTCAGATGCTTTACTTTTTTGCCCTCAGCCCATTTCCTCTGAAGGGCCTCCTGACGACGGCGCAGAACATCAACGGCTACTTTCTTGAGCCCGGCGACAGTCAGAGGCGCTTCGCCGGCTTCCTTGATGATCTCGAGCTGCTCACCCTCCTCCAGGCCCCCATCCTTCGTCAACTGAAACATCGTGCCGATTATCGTCGCGCTGCGTGTCTCGGACATCGTCTCAAACAGAGCCTTCTCTTTGCCCGTCATTTTCATGACCGAATAGCCTTCGGCCAAGAGATGTTCAATTTCCGGGACATCCATCGCGGTCCCTGACTTGACCGGATATCCACTTGGGGACAGCACAACGAGGGCACTACCTCCCTCAGGACCAACATCGATGAGGGCCTTCTTGCGTCGGGCCGGCATGCTGGGCTCTTTGGGCTCCTCCGGCTCCTCTATCCTGCCTTGCCGTTTGGCTTTACGCCGGCCCCGTTTGCCTCGGACTTTGCTGGACGACGCCGGGTCGTCGCCCGGCATAGGTTCCTCGACCTCGAGCTCCTCAGGCTCAGACGTGATTGGTTCCTCAACGCGAGTCGGCCGCAACGGAGGGGACTCGGCCCGTTCGGGGCTCGTTCCGACTATCGAACGCTCCATTGCATCGGCCAACATGTCCGTGCTGACGTTTCGGATCCGGCCTCGCTCCCACTCAGTCTCCGATATGTCTCCGGCCCGTCGAATCTCGTCGTTGGTCATGATGGCGTGGGCGACCTCCTTGCCCTTGGAGTCCTTGAAAGAGACCTTCCATTTGCCCACAGACCCTCGAGCTGTCTTTCCTGCGATATAGGGCCTTACGGTCGCGGACCATTTGCGCGACTGGGCGATACTCGTAGCGACCTCGCCAAGAACAGCACTCGCCTTGCGTGTGCCTTCCGGCGGCTTATAAGCTTTCCGTTTCGCGGGCATGAACTATATTAGTGCCGGCCAAGAAAGATCCCCGGCCCAATATATTCAAACCAAAATGACACTCCCTTTGCCGGTTGATTTCACGAAATATCTCCTCGCCGACGACGTCTACAGTGGGATGCCCATCCATGCGGATGCGCCACTCCTATTTGACATCCCAACCCAGACGATGAGCATTGCGCCGGCCAGCCTGGTAAGTGCGGGCTCGATGACCACTGGGGCCCAGTCATTCTCGGGCATAAAGACCTTCGCCAGTTGCCCGATCAGCAGTGCTGCCCCAGTCAACGCCGATGACCTGGCCCGGAAGGGCTATGTCGACGACCTGGTGGCCCGCGGCCTCAGCTGGAAAGACAAAGTCATCGAGTTCCATGCCTTGTCTACTGTGCCGGTCGTCGGGCCCGCAAACGGAGACCGGTATATCAGCACGGAAACGGCCGGGGGCTTCACCAAAGACTACATTTACCAGTGGGCCAGCAGCGTGCCTGGCTGGGAGGAGACAGCGGTTGGAGAGGGCGATGCCCTGTATGTGATTCAGGGGGCCCTGTTTGCGGACTCGACCATTGTTTACAACGGAGCCGCATGGGTTTCGCTGGGGTCAAGTGTGAACCACGCCGATCTAGTCGGGGTCCCCGTTGGCTCAATTCCTCATGCGACCCTCAACAGCTATCTGGATCAATCTGTCAAAATTGTCGCAGACGTGCGCCACAATAGCGTCCGCACGACAACCCAATTGGACGCCGACGACAGCTCGTTCCCTCTCCTCAACCGGTGGTACCGCATCATTACACCCGCAGCAAACTTTCTGCTTGACTTTGAAGTCCATCACAGGCCCTATGGCCATATCAAATACGAGGCGTATGCTTACGGCGGAACCACATACAACCTGACCACGCAGCATCTCGTTCGCGCAGGGACGTTCACGGCTCGAGCGGCGATTTACACCACGACAAGCACTGGCCTCGCCCATCTCTACGTTGCAGCGACAGGGTCTTATACGATTGGCCTTTGCATCCTACGCGGATCAACAGCGAATACACTGGCCGTTGTCGACTGCGGACCCGTCGCTGCCGACCCGACGGATCTAACCCCCGGCGATTTCACTCTCAGATTTGATACCGGGACCAGCAATCGCTACGTGGGACAAGGCCTGGGTCAGTGCGTTATCTATGGAGACGGCACAAATCCAGGCCTGTATCTTACGGCCGACACTGTTCCGACGAATTACACAACTTTTACGACCGATGCAGCCGGCGATCTAACCATTAATTGCTCGGGAAATGACCTCAATCTTGCCTCGACCGACAAGGTTCACGTCCTGAACACATCGGCCAGCACGGACCCGTCTACCGGCGCGCTGCAAGTGTCGGGAGGCGCTGGTGTCGCTGCGACCCTCAACGCGCGGAGCCTGAGAGGAGGAATGATTTCCCTTGTGCCGGGGGCGATGCCCGCGACCAACACATGGTATCGCATGTGGGCCCCAGCGCTGACCACGTTGAATGCGATGTTCCATTTCGAGAGATACCCTTACGGCCGAGTCAAGCTGACGATGCACAGTAGCGGAACATGCCTCAGCCAAAGCCCAGATTATGGAAATGTCGCTGTCAGGGGCCTCATTGCACGGGAGACGAGCACCTGGCTTTACCACTATTATGTCGCGAGCACCGCCGGATATGCTATGAGCTTGGAGTCCATGCATTCCGAGAACACATATGACAGCGCTATTACATGGACTGCCTGTGGCCCTGTTGGCGCCGACCCAACCGACTTGACTCCGGCCGATTATACCATCGTGGCCGACTCGGACACATCTGCGGACAATCGCAGCATGATGATGACCGGGAGGCTATATGCCTACAGCTCAACTACGCAGTTGATCCTGTATCAGGACCTGGCTGGCTCGAAATATCTGACTGCATCAGTCGACACAAATGGGGACTGCACTTTGAACTGCTCTGGGAACGACATGAATTTCCACAGCACTGATGCAGTTCACGTCCTGAACACAACGGCGGCAACCAGCTCCATTACAGGAGCCCTGACTATCTCCGGGGGCCTCGGAGTTGTTGGTGATGTCTACGCGGCCAATTTCTACGGACCCATGGCTCCATCCGGCGCCCTGTCGATAATAACGACGACGATCCCGCAGCTCACAGTTGGATACAGCGGCACCTTCAAATCCACCCACAGTGTCAGCGCAACTGGAGATCTGACGCTTGCTGCGACTGGCGGCGCGCCGAGCCTCGTCAAAATAGCCGCGGCCAACCCTCTGCGAGTCTTGAATACGGACAACTCGACGAGCTACACGACCGGGGCTCTCGTTGTCGGTGGGGGAATCGCAGCGGGCTCTGATATCTTCTCAGCAGGCCTGCGAGTCGCCGGGGTGTCGAACCTGCCGAACGACGCGCCGGTCGCGACTACCGGCCCGACTGGCGAATGGTATGACTTCGCGTATGGGGTAGTCGCCGGGGGGAACCGGCTGTTCGTTGGAGTAGCAAACTCGGGAACCTCTGGATTGCGTGTTTGCGCTTCGGCGGACGGAATATCGTGGGGCGCCCAAGTCTCGCCCGCCGATAACCAATGGCGCGGGGTAGCGTTCTCGCCGACGCTCAAGCGATTCTGCGCCGTCAGCGCCAATAGTGTTGCCGCAACCAACGACCAAGTAATGACCTCCGACAACGGCTTGACGTGGACCTTACGCACGTCGCCAGGGGCCGTCAACCAGCAATGGAGGTCGGTGTGCTGGATGCCGCCGAGCGGCGCGACCCCCGGCGCATTCGTTGCGGTCAGCATAACAGGCCATCCCACGCAAGCCGCGACCAGCGTCGACGGCATCGTATGGGTGTTAAGGACGACTAACATCAACTCGACATGGAACAACGTCTGCTATGGGGCAGGAACGCTCGTCTCCGTTAGCTATGGGGGCGTCATTATGTCGAGTGAGGATCGTGGCGCGACATGGGTCCAGCGCGATACGGGAGGGTCGGATTGGCGCTCCTGTTGTTATGGAAACGGCGTCTTTGTCGCCTGTTCTCTGGCTGGAGCAAATCAGTTCACGGTCAGTCTGGATAACGGCCGGACATGGACAGCATACTCGGTTCCCACGACCAGCCAATGGGATACTCTCTCTTTCGGAGGAGGCTATTTTGCGGTATCGGCACGCGCTACCGGCACAGTCGAGAGATTCATGATATCGACCACAGGCCTGTCTGGTTCGTGGGTTCCAATGGGCGTGTCCACAACGCAGCAGGTCTATGGCCTTACCTATGGTTTGGGAAGATTCACATGCTTGGAGCGCCTCAACGCGACTGGATTCTATTGGGATGCTCAGGGCACCTATCAGGCACGAGTTCCGGCGACCTTGGCCGTTGGAGAGAGCTTGCAGACATGCGCGCTCAAGACATGCGGACAGTCTTCCTTCTCGGGAGACGTCTTCGCCTACGGTAGCATTAACGTTTGCGGACTGGTCAAAAGCACGAACCAGCAGAACTCGACAACGTCGTGGAATGGAGCAATTCAGACCGCGGGCGGCCTCGGA
>Ga0209777_10009831_pt1 | contig 10238 bp, 3 predicted proteins | sample FrelakmetHBP12HB_FD_187147 | JGI IMG/M metagenome (GOLD analysis project Ga0209777, IMG submission 187147) | Freshwater lake sediment microbial communities from the University of Notre Dame, USA, for methane emissions studies -HBP12 HB (SPAdes)... | ecosystem: Environmental > Aquatic >...
GAGCGCGGCGGTGGCGGAAGTTCTGCTGGCCCACGGGGCCGAGGTCAACGCCCGGACCAACTCCGGGAGCACTCCCCTGGCCCTGGCCCTGACCAAAAAACACCCGGAGGTCGCCCAAGTGCTTCGTCAGCACGGCGGGAAAAAGAACTGAGCGCTTCAGCATCTTCAGAGAGGCATGAGGAGTGCTTGACCTCTAAAGTGTTATTTTTGTACCTGACCCCAATCTTTCTTTAAGCATCGTATCCAGCAATAAACTTCGCACAAAGATACCTTCCCTGGAAAGCTCCCGAGCCTGTTGGTCAAGCTCCGCCTCGGTGGCTTGTCTATCCTTACTTTTATGTATTTCCTTGCTAGGGTCGCCGTCGTCCCAGGCATCGCAACGGAACCAGCCGGTTAAGTATAGTCCATGGAATAAGCCGTTTTCCCTTAAATAACGGTCAACGAGTTGGCTCCTCATGGCTGTGAATAATTGATTATTCCAGCAGCCCTTAACTTCGATTACTATTGTGAGAATTTCACAACTGTCGGGAGCACGACTATCGGGTTTTACCGCCTGAACATGAATGTCAGTGAAACTTCCCCTCCTGACCTGAACTTCCCTGTTAACGATAATTCCTCTGCCTCCAATGTCCCTATCAAAATGTCGTTGAATATAATCTGAAAATTCCATTTCACATATCGGCTTATATTTGTCATTCCCAATCTTATCCCAAATTTCTCGATTGGCACCTTTTTCACTAAGATCTCTTTCTAATCTCTTTAGTGATTCAATAATTACATCAAGTAATTGATCTTCGTCTTGAACGGTTCTCTTTGCAGCATCACGAGCTATCTCGATGATTACATGGGGAGCTAGAGGTTCCCAGCTTTTACGGAGGGCAATTTCCAATGAAATCCTCAGGTTTATCTGAAAAGTTTCTATATCCGGAAAGATTTCGATAAGATTACGAATAGCTTTTATTGAGTCAGGTGTTCCCTTTGATATGAGAATACTTATAAGGCGGCTCTTTAACATCGTTATTTCCTCTATAAGGCTTATTGCATGAATGCCCCTAATCGGAGGACCATCAGAATGAGGATATAACGATTCAAGCCATATAAGCAAATTGCCAAGTTGATTCTCTTCAAGCATACTTATTGGGGGCTCATTGATATAAGAGAGCCCCAGCACAGTCTCTACTATTTCCTTACCAATAGAAGGATCAAGGGAAATAAGTTCCTGAAATCTAGGCCAGGTTTCTTTCGTAGGAAACCTGAATAGTAACTTGCCGAGTTCTAAGGCCCACTGCCTTTCCAAGCCACATCTGGGCGGTGGAATATTGATTTGACTCATTAAATAGTCCCGAGCTTCTTCCATACCCCGCTCTATTAAAAACTCCAGGATAGCTTTCTTGCATTTGATCCCCAGACTTGGATCGTTCCTGGTCTTATCCAGCAAGACGGCCTTTATTCTATCATCCAGGCATGAATTAACTCGATACAAGATATAATATATTGAGCCCTCAACTTTATTATCGTGATCGATTGAATAAAGCAATGTCTCAATGACAGTCGCTGGAGCTTTTTGATAAAGAGTTATTATTATTTTGTCATCAATTCCCCTCTCTCCATTAGGAGGGTTAATTGAATCTAAGATTATTGGACCCCAATTGGTCCACACCTCTAAGGCTAAGCTCTCATATATTTCGGGACGATTGTGAAACAAAAGGCGGAAGGCAAGATATCCGACTTTTCGAAGCAAGTGCTGGTCTATCGATGATAACTTATGGAGCGATAAAGCAATATCTGAGTTAGATATATAGATACTAGCAGCATCGTGAATTCTTTGTTTGGCTTTGTCCTCTGCGACTAGCCAACCCGGCAATTGGTCAATATCGGATTGTATGCTTACCCGATCGAATCTGGCGTTTTGTTCGAGAGCAAGCGCACTAACAATATCCAACCAAGCAAGATTATTTCCGCTTTCGAATCTGTCTAGAGCTTCCAGAACCCTTTTAGCTGGTGGTGGGTTAAGAAGAGGCAGATCTCTTCTGTTCTCCATGAACATTTTCCAATCTTGCTTTGCCTGCCTTGCCAGCTCGGAGTCAATTTCAATTGGGTTCACCCATGGTGAGAGCAGTCTACCGAGCAAGGAATCCTTCTGGCCTGCCATAAGAATGGCGCTTGCCTGATCAACATTATCGGGATTAATCAGTCTCAAAAGGATACGAACCCAGGTTTCATGAGCCTTGGGAGATGTCTCAGATAGCATGGTTTGGATTATCCATTCAGTATCTTTATCATCAATAAGGGCTGGCCTTAAGCCTATTATATGCGAAGCATCACGATCAGTGCCTTCCATCATCAACACCATATTTCGAGCAAGAGTTCTTTTTTGTTCTGTAGTTAGTTCTGGAGGGCTGGCCTTTCTTTCTCTCGGGCTCTCGCCGAAAAGCGGCACATATTCCCGACTCCGTTTCAGAGCAATAGCCGCCAACCTTTCTAATGTCCCTTCCTGACCGATAAATTCGAAAGCCTTAATAACGATATTGTCGCTAAGTCCTTGAAAATCACTGGATTGTCCTCTATAGTTTTTCATACTAAGCACCCAATCAAGGGCGGTATGCATATCCTCAGCTTTCAAGTGTTTAGCTAGCGCATATTCCAGGAATAAGCCGTAGCTACCAATAAAATTGGGATCGCTCGGTAATGTAATGGATTTAAATAACTCCTGGGCTGTTAAAACGGCAGGCCAAAGAGCCTCAAAAACGATACCCTTTATCTCATCATCTTTGTCTTCTGGATGAGAATCAACTATCAAAGGTTTTAACTTTGCGCTGGTTTTATGGTCTCCTATTCTTGCTATAGCGGTTGCCGCATATTTTCTAATAATAACATTCTCTTCTTTATCAAGTGCAATTATAGCAAGCTCATCCATAAATTCTTCTGGTCTAGAAGCTTCGGCCATTTTGAGGGCAACTCTTCTTGCTTCGATCATCTTTCTCTTGTCCAGGATATAATTTCTCAATAGCTCCGCGATACCGGGATAGCTCAACTTTTGATATTTTCTAATGTCAATCCAGGTATATTCCGTTTCCTCCTGTTCATATAGGCAAAGGATGGCCTTGGTAATTCTTTCCTTGGTCAAATTATTGATATTAGTAAGGTCGCTATCAATTAGCAACACTGGATTTTTATTAAGAACAAGTTCGAGAATTTCCTCCTCCATTCCTGCCAACCAAGCAATAGTTTGACGAAGCTGTGGAATGAGGGTGGGGCCTCGATCAGTAGAAATCAAGATCATGTGCATGATCTGCCCAACTTTAACCTTGCACTTCACAAGGTAACGTGCAGCAAGAAATTCTGCATAGGTCTGATGCGACCAGCCCAGTTTGTTATCTCCACTGCTTGTGAACAGACCTGTCCATTTAATTGCTTCTTCAACAGCTCTCTCAGTAACAATAAATCTATCCCCGGAAACTTGTTCTTGGCCGCCAACCAGGTCTTGTATAGTAATTTGAGCTTCGTCTTTATCTTCTCTTTCCAATCCCATGTTTATTGCGTTCTTGTTTCCAAAGATCATTACAGCGGCGGCTCTGCTGGCGACTTGTAAGCGTTGCGCAGGACTGAATTGTCCAGTTGATTTAACCTCCTGGCGCTTTTCGTCATCCTGGCACATGAGTAAGAGACCTTCTTCATAGAGCTCAGTTTGTGAAGACGGGAGATGTCCTTTTTCTAAAACAATATTTATCAAAAGTTCAAGAGTAACCGGCTTTATGGCAAGCGGCACGGCACCGATGGTTTCAACTTCATTTTTAAAGGCATTGGAATCTAGGCCGTATTCTTTGGTGGCATGGTCAATGTCATTTTCCCGGAGGGGAGCGAGCTCATGTACAGCAAACTTGTCCTTGCCCCACAATTTTCTCAAGTTATTTTCAAATCCACTGGGCCAGTCACCGGTTCGGCATGCTATTCGTAAGAACAGGCGATCGGGAGGTAATTTCTTGATTTCATCTTCTAAAAAACATGTAACAGTGTTTATTTTCAGGCAACTCTCGTCCAAACTATCGAGAAGAAGATAGAGGCGGCCATTGCCAATTTTCCAGCTATTGATATCCTCATGTTGGAAAATGGTTTTGTCCAGACGATCTTCACTTGAATATCTTCGGAGGTCAAATCGGATCACTTTATCTTCAATACCATGGAGGTTACTTTTTAAGAATAATTCCAGATCCTCCATTGCATAACTTTTCCCCATCCCTGGCTCGCCTAGAAGTATAAGGCATTGAAAATAGTCAAGATTATAAAGATCAACCAGGTGAGCATTTAATTTTAAGAAAGACTCGTCCTCAGGATCCATTAAATACCCATCCGAGGACAAATGGTATGTGCCCCCTTTTTCTATCCAGAACCTTTTCCAATCGATTTTTCTCTTCATGCCATTAAATCTCTAATCAGGAAATTTGGAATTTGTCACTTATTTTCCTCTTCTATTACCAATTAGTCAATCACTGAATTTTGAATAATATCGAGAATCGCGGTTATTTCTTGCCATATTCATAAACTCCCCTCCCCGTCTTCCGCCCCAGCCGGCCGGCCCGGACCAACTTGACTAGGAGCGGCGCGGGGCGGTATTTGTCGCCGAGTTGATGGTGGAGGCTCTCGACGCATTTCAGCACCACGTCCAGGCCCGAGGCGTCGGAGGCGGCGAGGGGACCGAGGGGGAAGCCGAGGCCCAGGGTGCAGGCTTTGTCAATGTCTTCGGGTTTGGCCACGCCCTCGGCCAGCGCGAAGAAGGCCTCGTTGAGGAGCGGGATGTAAAGACGGTTGATGGCGAAGCCGGGCGCGTCGTTCACGGTGACCGTGTCCTTGCCCGCGGCCTTGAGGAGGGCGACCAGGCGGTCATGGGTCGCGTCCGAGGTGGCGAGACCCCGGGTGACCTCGACCAGGGGCGTGAGCGCGGCCGGGATCAGGAAGTGCGCGCCGATACAGCGCTCGGGTTTTTGGGTGGCCGCGGCGATCTCGGTGATGGAGAGGGTCGAGGTATTGCTGGCCAGAATCGCCTCCGGCCGGGCCAGGCGGTCCAGCTCGGCGAACACGGCCCGCTTGACCGCGACGTCCTCGAACACCGCTTCCACCACCAGGTCGGCTTCGGCCACCGCCGCGTCCAGGTCGAAGACCGCTTGCAGGCGCGCGAGGGTCTGGTCGCGGAGTTCGGGGGCCAGCTTGCCCTTGGCGACTTGTTTTTCTAAAAAGTCGCGGACGAGCTTGCGGCCCTGGTCCAGACGGTCCTGGTCCTGGTCAAAAGCGAGCGTCTCGAAACCGGCCCGGGCAAAGACGATGGCGATCTGGCTGCCCATGGTGCCCAACCCGATCACGGCGATTTTTTCGTGGCCCATTGTTTCTCTACCTCCTTGATCTGCGGCTATAGATTAGCAAGCCTGCGGGTCGGGGACAAGAAAATTCTTGCACTCTTTTTTAGGCTCGCTATAATGCGGGGCTGGGGGAGGATGGGGAAGATGGAAAAGGAAGGACGGTTGCGCGAGCGGGTGGCCCTGATCACCGGGGCCAGCCGGGGCATCGGCCGGGCCATGGCCATGGGCTTTGCCCATGAGGGCGCGGACCTGATCCTGGCCAGCCGCAAGCGGCAGGACCTGGAAAAGGTGGTCTCGGACGCCGAGCACCTGGGCCGGCGGGCCTTGGCGGTGGCCGCGAACTTAAGCTCGGAAGCCGACGTGAACGAGCTGTTTCAGCGGGTGGAGCAGGAGTTCGGCCGGCTCGATATCCTGGTCAACAACGCCGCGACCAACCCGCACCTGGGGCCGCTCTGCGAGGCCTCGCCCGAGGTGTTCGAGAAGACCCTGGCCGTCAACCTGGTCGGGCCGTTCCTGCTCATCCGCCGCTGCCTGCCCCTGCTCCGCAACTCCCCGGCGCCCTGCATCATCAACATCGGGAGCACGGCCGGGCTTAGGCCGGCGCCCATGCTCGGCATCTACTCGATCAGCAAGGCCGGCTTGCACATGCTCACCCGGGTGCTGGCGCGGGAGCTGGCCCCGGACCGGATCCGGGTCAACACCCTGGCCCCGGGCCTGACCCGGACGCGGTTCAGTAGCGCCTTGTGGGCCAATGGCCGGGAGGACCAGGCCAAGGGCATGATCCCGCTCGGCCGGATCGGGGAGCCGGATGATTTTGTGGAGGCCGCGATCTATCTGGCTTCCGGCAACTCTTCCTGGGTCACCGGGCAGGTGCTGGTAGTGGACGGAGGGACGACCGCGTAAAGAGACCCGCCTGGCCCAATCCGTTTCGAATCAAATCGTTACCGGCCTGGGAGTTTGCGACCTAAAATGAGCATTTTGTGGTGCGGGCATCTTGCCTGCACCAACTTTCCTTTGATTGCAGGCTGGAAGCCTGCACCACAACAAGCCGTAACTCCGGCCTACCCCCATTTTATTTCGCAGGTCGAAAAGCTATTTTTTTCTTGCTTTTCTTGGAAAGACCAAGCATAATGAAGCCAAGTTTTCTTTTAGTCCTCAAGCACTCGCCCGGAGTCCCGGCGGCGGTATTTTTGCACAGGGAAAGTTCAAAAGACCTGCAGGGCCGTGCCCCGCGCTTCGCGGGGTTAAAAGAGCCTAAAAACCGGCAAGGTTTGGCTTTATTTTTCGTCAGTTAATAGAGTAGTTGTATCTTTCATTTTTTGCTTTTCTAAGGAGAATATCATGAAGAAGGAGAACCGGGGCAAGCGCCTGTCGGCGGGCAAATTGGCCCTCCTGGCTCTGCTGGCCGCGACCGTCCTGATGACCGGGGGCTGCGACATCCAGTTCCTGTTCATCAACCAGCCGTCCACCATCACGCAAAAAGGCACGGTCACCTACGACGTCACGGTCGAGGTTTCCATGCCAGCCGGGGATGAGGATACCGACGCCCAGTTCTTCGCGGTCATGATCCCTACCTGGTTCAGCGTGACCGGGTTTAAGATGCTGGGCGGGAACACGATCCCCTCCGACGCCGACGTCAGCAGTTGGCTGACCGCCAATTACCCGCCCGACGCCGGTTTCAAATGGTGGGCCGCCAACTGGGGAAACTTAGGCCAGCCTTCCGGCCCGGGCGTGGGGACCTCGATCTTCATGGTCACCCTCAAGTCCGGCGATACCCTGGGCATTTATATGCTCGATTACAAGGTCGGCAATTATAACGATTACGGCACCCATGAGGTCCGCGATTCCGCCGACGACTTCTACCTCCAGGTGGTTGCCGACACCGACCACGACGGCATCTCCGACGTCGACGAAATGAATATCTACGGCACCGATCCCACCAAGGCCGATACCGACGGCGACGGCATGCCGGATAAATACGAAATTGATTACGGCTTGAACCCGCTGCTCAAATCGGTCGTCGGCACCGGCTCCGTGCTCTGGGACTACCCTTTCCACACCTATTACCACGACTCCCGCACCCAGACCATCTACCTGAAGTCCGAACTCGGGAACGGCGGGCCATTGACCTCGCTGGATCTCGACGTGACCACCATCCCCGGCCAGGTCATGAACAATTTCACCATCCGGATGAAACACACCACCCTCAGCGTTTACCCCAGCTCCGGCGCGGTGTGGGAGGGGTCCGGCTGGACTGTGGTGTACCAGGCCAACGCGCCCCAGGGCACCACCGGCTGGCGCACCTTCAATTTAACGACCCCCTTCAATTATAACGGCACCGACAACCTGATGGTGGACATCAGCATTAATAACTCTTCCTACACCACCAACGGCTATGTCCACGCCTCCGCACCCGGAGGCAACCGGAGCATCTACTACTATACCGACAGCGGCTTCGGCAACGACCCCTTGCTTTGGTCCGGGGCGGGGGACGGGCTCACGATCCCGGTTCCGCTCGTTTCTACCTACATCCCCAACATCCGGCTGAATGCCGACGCCGACCATGACGGCCTCACCGACCTGCTTGAATACCAGATCGGCACCAACCCCCAGATCGTGGACTCCGACGGCGACGGGCTGACCGATTACCAGGAAGTCTGCTACGACGGCAACTGCGCCGCCTACAACCCGGCCACCGACCTCAATCCTCTCAAAGCCGACACCGACAACGATGGACTCCCGGACAACCTCGAAACCAGCCACGGCTGCCCCAATCCCCTGGTCGCCGATAGCGACAGCGACGGCAAGAACGACGGCGCCGAGGACAAGAACCACAACGGCATCGTGGATTCCGGCGAGACCAACCCCTGCGTCTGGGACACCGACGGCGACGGCATCCCCGACGGCTCGGATACTAACCCCCTCACCGCCGATGCAAACGCCGACCCCGACGGCGACGGGCTGAATAACCTCCTGGAATACCAGAACGGCTGCGACCCCCACAAAAAATACAGCGACAACGACCTCATGCCCGACAAGTGGGAAGTGGACCACGGCTTCAACTGCCACGACGCCGCGGACGGTCCCCTGGACGCCGACAGCGATCTGCTCACCAACGAAGCAGAATACATGCACGGCACCGACCCCCGCGTCGCAGACACCGACGGCGATGCGATCAGCGATAAAAACGAAGCCCAGAACGGCACCGCCCCGCTCGACTATTACTGGAAAGCCGATTCGGTAACGGATACCCTGGCCCAAAGCTCAACCTCTTTATATAGCAGCCCTCCCTACACCCGCGGCAATGTCTATCATGCCCTGACCAATACCGTCCTGACCAATGTCCAGGTTTATTTCAACCCCAACCTCAACTCTTACTACGGCCTCACCCCTACCGCCGATTCCAACATCCCGCTCAATCAGGACCGGGGCAATGTTTACTCGGTAAGCCACACCACCATCTTAAACCGCTTCGGGCAATACCTTTACCTGCCCGGCACCACGCAATTGTATTTCTCGGTCTACGAAGGCACGACCATGACCGGCACTTATAACAGAATCTATTCCGCCCAGGGGCCTTCTGAACTCAACGGAACCACGGTCCGTTATTCGCCGGCCAATATCAACGTCACCATGACCGCGGGCAAGTTTTATTACTTGGCGGTTTCCTGGAGCATCAACAGCATCTATGCCTATCGCAATAACAACGCGACTCCACAAGCCACCTACTTCGGCCAACTGGAAACCGGAGTGTATGACGACGCTAACGATTTCTATACTCCGCCCTCGACCATTACCCAGGGCTTCGCTTCCGGAACCTACGGCGGTTATCGGCAGAACCTCGATTTCACCTATGCCTCCTGGAGCGTGGACTTTTTTATCTATCAGGGGGCGACCAAGACCGGGACTTACAACAAGGTGCTGATCAAACCCGTCACCCTCCTCCCCCAAGCCACTCCGGCCGGCTTTTACAGCGCGGGCCAGTTCCGCGTGCCGCTCGTGAGCGGCCAGTATTACTATATCGGCGCCTACTGGACCGATAAAATCAATTTCGGCAACGGCGGAACCTCCTCGCCGACCAATACCCAATTCGGCACCTTTGAAACCCCCTCTTACGTGGATATCGGCGCGCCCCCGCACAGCGCCACCATTGATCAAAACTACATCTCCGGCGGCAATGTCCCGGAAGTCATCACCACTTCCAAGCTGGCCCAGTTCTCGACCCCCTGGAATACCGCCCTGGTCCAGGACAGCACCACCACCGATCCCTGGGGATTTACCGTGGGTGCTGAAGGCACGACTCGAGGCCAACTCACCGGAATCGGTCTCTCTTATACCGTTTATAATAGTTCCGCGCTGGGCACGATTACCCTGGCCAATTATGATCGGATGCTGGTCCCTTCCGGAGTGTCGAGTGCTTTCTATACCTCCCTTGGTTCTAGTGCCAATGCCGTCTGGCTCCAGAACGGCATTCGCCGGGGCCTGACCTGGGACTTCTTCGGCTGGGGCAACAACGATTGGTCGGCTACCACCATGCCAACTAAACTGGTTAAAGAAGCAAATCGAACCGGCACCAATGCGATGTCCATCGCCGGCCCGACTGATCCCTTGGCCCAGGGATTGACCGATACCGGCATTGACAACTGGAACCCTAGCGTGTATTCCTGCTACGTCTCGGCGGGCGACACCATTAGCCGGGTGATTACCGATGATGGCCACAGTCCAAACCTGGCCCTGATCACTTACCCCTGGGGCAAAGGCGGGGTCCGGGCCTCGCAGCAGACCCACGAGTGGTCCTCCTATATTAGCTATTATACCGCGGCCAAGGCCGAAACCCGGATCTTGCACGAAAACTTCCTGGCCACCAAGTATTACCCGGACTGC
>Ga0209777_10009832_pt1 | contig 10237 bp, 9 predicted proteins | sample FrelakmetHBP12HB_FD_187147 | JGI IMG/M metagenome (GOLD analysis project Ga0209777, IMG submission 187147) | Freshwater lake sediment microbial communities from the University of Notre Dame, USA, for methane emissions studies -HBP12 HB (SPAdes)... | ecosystem: Environmental > Aquatic >...
ATTTTTGTAAGCTTGACTTTAACATACTAAAATAATTTTCAATACTATTTGTAAAATGTTGATAAGGAAAGGAACTGAATACAATATTTTATTATTTTTATTTACTAATTCTTTTATTTTAATTCTTATGTTTCGTAATAATTCTATATATTATTTTGTAAATATAAAATAATATATATATGAATTTTATTTCTATTGGTGGTTGGTGTGGAACAAAAATTGCTCTTAAAGATTTAGGTTTATTTAATGAACCATCATTACCATTTGATAGTGTAAGAACTTCTATTGAAGGAATTATAGATTGTATTGAAAATAATTTTAAAAATTATTTCCCAAAAGAAATAAAAAAAGATAATAGGTTTCCAAATTGGATAGGTTTCGTTGGCGAATATGTAGGATTTTTTCATCACAACCATAATTTGTTAGATAAAAATGTTATTGAAAGTTTTGAAAGAAAAATTATTCGGTTTGATGAAAAAATAAGAAAAAATAATTGTATATTTTTAAGAACAATAGCAAGAGAAAAATATGATAATGAAGTAAAATATTATAAAAAATTACAAGATGTATTTGATAAAAAATATCCTGATATTTCTTATATTATTTGTTTCATCATTCCTAATCAACCGAATACACAATATTATAAACATTTAGACAACCGAACATTTTTATTTACACTTAATGATAAATCAGCTAATAACAATAATTTAAAAAATGAATACAAACCTATTTTTGATTTTATTACAAATGAAAACTTATTTATTAATATACCGAATTCAAATGATATTGAAATATATGATGATTTATCAACAAGATTATGGTTAGTTGATGGTTATCCAATGGTTAATTTTATTGAAAAATAATCGGCGTTTTAAATGTCTAAAGGTGTAAATTTTCATCGGTGTAAGTAATAATGATTTGTTATGCTTTTACTTGGACAGGCAATTGTAGTGCTGGATTAGCAGCATTTGTTATTGTAATTTTTAATGGGTCTTTATTACGTATTATTCTACAATTACCACAAGTATTACAAACATACATAATAACTGATGTGTTATCTATAGTTTGTGTATTATTTCCAAAAAACATACTCGTTAATACTTCTCTGAATTTTGATTTATCTATTGCAGACGGAATTTCTTCGTAATTATTGGTTTTACATACATCGCAAAATAATTCATTATTATTATAATATAATGGAACATTTCCACGTCCAATCGTTAATCCACCAACATGTTTTGCTGTTTTATTTTTATTATGTCTAAACTTTTTTATACTGCGTTTTTTCATAATTTCACAATAAACATATAATATAATTACATATTTATTGTAAAATTGAAAAACTAAATAGTAAATATGTAAACTAAAACAAAACAAAATAAACCAATATACCAAACATAATATGTATAACGCATTACCGGAAATGTATAATAATAATAAATGTTCTTATTGTCATGAATATGGTCATAAAATAGACCAGTGTATAAATATAAGTGTAATTAATAATGCCGAATCTATTACCAGATATATGAGAACAGATAATGAAATACGTTCTTATATAAACACATTAGATGATTCTAGATTAAGAATATTATGCAGGAACCGTGGTATAAACACGAATCGTTCAAGAATAATATTACGGGATGAAGTTATAAATAGTTATATGCGTAGTAATGAAATTATTGATATTACAAGTAATAATAATATAATAGATAATGTATTGCGAGAACCAGTCGAACCGAATTCATTTGAATATTTAAGGGCTGCTAGATATTCAATTTATGATATTGAAATGGCAGTAGAATTAATTCGTATGCGTCAACAACAATTACCAACTAATATAGTAGAATATACATTATCACAAATATGGTCTATTGAAACCATATTACGACCAGATATAAACCAAGAATCTAATATAATAAATGATTGTTCTATTTGTATTGAATCTATAGCGCACGTAAATCAAGTGGAATTAAATTGTGGTCATACTTTTTGTCAAAGTTGTTTGGAACAATATTTTGATAGAATAATATCAGTTGGCGTACCAACCTGTGCGTTATGTAGAGAACCGGTTTGTAAAATTACTGCTAATTCTCATGATATATATAATAAGTTTCGCATAAAATATAATTTCAATGAATAATTTGTATCAAAGTAAAAAAGAATATAAAAATTATAATATAAATATATTATTGGTAGTAAAATTTTTATTCGTAAAAAATATGCTTAATATTAACATAAATAATAAAAATATGATTAATAATATGAATGCTGTTAATGAATTCAAAAAACTACACGATATGTATATTCGTAATCCACATTTAAAAAAAGAAATGGGACAAGACATTTGTAAAACCGGGATGGAAGCGGTTTCACAAACAACTAATTTATCTATAAAAGAAGATATATTAACCAAATTAATTGCTATTTATCCAGAAGAACCTGGATTATATTATTATATGGGTTATGCTTTTAAAGATATCGACGCAACTAAAGCATTGCCATGGTTTCAAAAATCATATACTATAAATCCAAATAATCTTGAAAATGCCATTGATTTATGTAATATTTTATTTCATAAAGACCGGTCTTTGGAAATAATAAAAATGAATGATAATAATTCATTCGACCAGTTTCTGGATGATTCGCGGTTTTTAACCATATATGTTCAGGCAAAATGTAAAGAACATTATTATAAAGATTGTATAAAACACTTGAATACTCTAATTAGCCGACGTGCTAATGAAAAAGCGATAACAAAAGATGATAAAACATGGAAATATTCTAATTATTTGAATATTGGATATATGTATAGCATAAGTGGTAATTATAATAAAGCAATACAATATTCGGAAAAGGCATATGAAATGTCTGTAAAATTTAAATTAGATATGCCAAGTATACTAACCGCATTTACAAATGCTTTATGTTTCGCAGATTTTACATATTCTAATAATGAAGAAACATTTAAACAACATTTGAAAATAAATAAACATTTACCAGATAAACAAAGTTTTTTATTTACGAACAGAAAACCAAAATCTAAAATCAGAATAGGTTATGTTTCGAGTGATTTCATGAATCATGCTGTTGCTAATTTTATATTACCTATTTTAAAGAATCATGATAAATCCAAATTTGAAGTACATCTTTTTGCGAATCAAAAAAATGAGTTTATTATGTTCACTGATTTAAGATTACCTTACCATAATATTCATAAATTAGATGATATCGAAGCCGCAACATTAATTAATAAACAAGAAATTGATATTCTAATTGATTTAAATGGTTACACCGTGAATAGTAGACTTGGTATATTTTCATTAAACCCTGCTCCTATTCAAATGACATATCTTGGATATCCAAATACTACAGGGTTAACTTCAATTAAATATAGATTAACCGATATTATTGCTGATAATTTGGAGACAAACCAACAATATACAGAAGAACTTATACGTTTACCTAAATGTTTCTTATTATACAAATCGATTTATCAAAAAACACAACTTACCCCACGAATAACTGCTGATACTATAATTTTAGGTGCTTTAAATAAAGAAAATAAAAATTCAAAATTTGCTATGGATGTTTGGAAAGTTATTTTAAAAGAATGTCCAAATACTAAATTATTGATTAAATTAGAAGCATACGATGATAATATTAGTCGTTTGGATTACTATATGAAACATTTAGAGGTTGATAAAAATAGATTAATCGTAATGAATAAAGTAAATGACCAACAATATAATAAATTATTTACTATGGTTGATATTATGCTTGATACATTTCCATATTCTGGAACTACGACAACTTGTAACGCATTATATAATTCAACACCAGTAGTAACTTTATATAATAAAGATTATCATGCGCATAATGTATCTAGTTCATTACTTACAAATTCGGGACTTCCTGAATTAGTAGCAAAAACAAATGAAGAATATATTAAAATTGTTAAAGATTTGGTTAACAATAAATCAAAAATAAATGAATATAAAGAAACAATTCATACAAAATTCATGAAATTAATGGAACCAAAAGCATTTATGCGAGATTATGAAAGGGCTATTATTACTAAGTATTCTGAATTTTATAATATCAAAATCGATTTTGATAATTTGAAAAATAGTATGGATAGTGAGGACGATGATTATATGATTCATGATGTTGATGATGATGATGATATTATTCATGATATTGATGATGATGATGTTATTGATAGTGATGATGACGTGGATTATATAAAAAAATATATATCTCATTCGGTTAAAGATTCGTATACAAGTAATAATAATATCAGTTCCAGCATAGATATTTCAATATAAATATAATAAAATATATAATACAATAAAAAATACAGGTAGTGCTTGTATTTTTTATTTACGTAAAGGTTGAACATATGTGAATTAGTTGATAAAAGACCCCCTTAAATAATAAGTCGGTTTATTATTAGTAGAATCTATTTTATTAGTAAAAGGTTCTTGTATACGAAGATTTCTTTGTATAGTATTTGTAATAATATTGTTATTTGTTGATACTTGAATTGGGAAAATAATAGGACACATGTCAGTAATGTTTACTGAATATACTAACGTTGGTTTTATAATACGATGACTAAATCGACTTTGTAAATTAGTGAGTTTTATAGAATTTTTTTTGGGAATTACTCGAACGTTATTTATAATACTATTATAATAATCAGTAATTCCATTGGTGAGTTTATCTATTTTTATTTGATTTATTTTGTTTATTTGGTTTTTTTTATTTTCTTTTCTTAGATAATAAGAATTACTATTAGCATTATTTGTAATAATAATTAATGCCATTACGAACATTTGGACACATATTGAGAACTTCATTTTTGATAACAGTATTGTTGTTTTAATTATCAAATTATTATACATAAAAAAGATTTTCAATTTTATGTATATTTACACAATCTTGGTTACATAGTTTTATATAAAACTATTGCGATAATAATATATGAATATGTACATCACTTTTTATCGATATATCATATATATTTGCTGTATTAATACGAGATATACCTTGTTTCGAAAATAGTATACTCTGTTGTGGAATTAACTTCAATATTTCCGGTTTTATTTTAAAAGTTTTATTATCTATAAATACATCAACCGAGTCTTTACCCCAAATATCACTAATATTTAATGTTATATCCATATGAATATTATTTTTATCATCAATATCTATATTTTCTGGTAAAATAGGAATACTTTTAACATACATATCATTACCCGAATTATCATATAATAGTTCATGATGCCATAATGGAATTACGTATAATAAATCATTCACTTTTAATTTATATAAATTATTTTCAAATAAATCATGTAGTGTGGGATTTAATATGATACATTCATCATTTTTAACACGAGTTGTTATCATGTTCTCTATTTTTATAATAAACTCTTCTGTAAAATGTAGAACATCCTTGTTTTTTTTCAGTATTTCGTATATTTTGATAAGTAATGATTTGTCTAGTTTGGTTAATGTATCTAAAGCAGTAGATTCACACGACGTAACTACTCTTTGTAAAATAGTATAAAATAACGTATTACGTGATTCACTATTTAAAATATTTTTAAAAAATGAAAATAATACCCAACGATAATTATTTTTATTAGATGAATCTGTATCCTGATTAATATAATCTTCTTCATCACTATCACTATCCATATATCCTTGATATTTCATTAAATATTCATATGATTCATTAATTATTTGAAATTGTGAAGAAGCATTGGCTTCTGGGTTTTTGTCCGGATGATACATTAATGCTTTCGCCCTATATTGTCTTTTTAATTGTTCAATTGTAAAATCGTTTTTTATAGGTAAGTCTAATGTTTTACATGCCTTTTCATAATTCATTATAGTTATTCAGTTTATTTATTATATAAAACATAATACTCTCTAAATGGTATATTGGTCGATAATTATTATTATAATATTTTAAAAATGTATAAGTTTTTGTTAGGATATCTGATGTATCTTTATCCGTTAGACAACCTTTCTCTATAAAATGTCTTAATATGTACCATAAACATTCTGTCATATCCAAATTGTATGTTAACATATCATATAGTTTATCTCTAAATAATGTAAATGATAGAGCATTGGGTGTTGTCATTTCCTGAATAATGTTATCACAAATAATATTGAATATATCTTTGGGAATTTCTTCGGAGGAAGATATTAATGGAAATGAACGGAGTTCTTTTATATTTTGAATACTTTCTAATGCTATTTCTTTAATAATCGGTTCTACTAGTAAAATATTATTATTTGGAATATTAAAAAACGAAGTCATTTGATTATTTTTATAATTAGTAATATGTTGTAAAAAAGATTGTTCCGTTTTGTCATAATCACCTTCTATATTATTCATGTTCGCGATTTGTTCATATAATTCTTTATCTGGTCTTTGAACTCTTAATATATGGCAAGCGTTTATAATTGGTGTTGGTAGAAAACTAATATGTTCCATCATTAAACAAAATATAATTTTTATGTTGGTTTGAGAATGGTTATACTGTTGCATATAACTATAAAATATTTCTAATAATTCAGCGTGAATTAAATGGAAATTCTTACATAAAATAATACCTATTTTATTGGGTTTAACTGATATAATATCTATTATTTGGAAAAATACTTCATGCCATAATATCTTTGAATTACAACCTAGTAAAGACATATCTATTTCGTAATGAATATCACTTATTCTATAAATATATTGCTGTTTCTCGGTTATTGCCACTATTTTTTTATCGTACTTTAATGCACTTGGACTATATTTTTTAAGAAGTGAGAGAATCTGTGAATATTTACCTGTTCCTGCTGGACCATATATTATAAGGTTCTCTAATTGATTAATTTTTTGAGGAAATTGATTTAGTATTGGCACTAATTCCGGATGTAAATTGATTTTTTCTACAGATTGTATATATTCTTCATAATGGGATTCATAATATTTCATGCTTTTGGAGTTGTTCAGAAAAATATTGATATTGTATGCTTATGTTATTATAAGAATACAATACTTGTTTTTATACGCATTTTCAAGTAATTAATTGTTTTTGATGTAACGAAGATAAATCATTTGCTATATAAACTTGTTTTGATGATGTTGCGAGAACAACACAAGATGAACCTAATATTATGAATGATGGTATTTTTTTAATGAATTTTGAGAACGTGTTTATATCCAATATCGATTGTAGTGAAATATCCATATAATTAGAATATATTGAATTCGTTCTATCTACTTGAAAATCTTTACTGAAAAATATTACTAATAAAAATGTAATAAATGAGAACACTGTAATGAGATTATTTCTAAAATCGTCGAGTTTTTCTCTATTATTATCTGATAATCGTAATGGGGTTCCATGTTTTGCTGTATATTTTACTTGCATATTTGAAATCATCATTACTACCAATAAAATCGATACAAATTGAAATACTAATCCGATTATAATTGATAATATAGAGAACGTAGCAAGAATTTTGGGTTTACTAATATCACTAAAAACTGATAATAATGAATTCATAACATAGAATGTAAATGCCGCATGAACCACGAATAATATACCATAGCCTATTATTTCTGAGTATTTTTGGTTAGTATATACAAAACTTACTATATATAATACAAAAAATGCTAGATAATTGAGAACCAAAAAACAACTCGTTTTTGTTTGAGTTGATATGTTGCCTATCATTTATTTTTGGTTTTTGTTATATTATGTTTATATTATAAAAAATATTTTTTGAATTTTGTTATGGATTTGGTAATTTATAGGTTTCACATAACCATTTTACTAATGTATCGGTTGAACATGCGAAAAATCCTTCCTTAAATCCTTTGATATTAAGAAATTTGGGGGTTTTCATATCAGGCCGTTTATAATATACATATGCACCGAATTTACCTTTTCTTACACTCATTACCTCATTCAATGTTCTCAATAAGTTCTGTTTTTCTTCTTTTGGAGAACCTTCTAAAAACGTTTCTATATCTTGTAGTGTAATTTCGTCTATTGGTCTATTAATTGATTTTATACTTTCACGTCGGTCACCCCATTCTATATATAATCCAAATTTACCATCTTTTACAAATAAATCTTTATCTTCGTATTTTCCAATACTTTTATTTTCGGTTTTTATTTGAAGTATTTCATCTAATTTATATTCATTTCGTTTTAATTTTTCAATATCTATATCCGTTTTCACAGATAAAAATTCAATTAATCCATTTTCTAGTTTATGGCGAATAACTGGTCCATATTTTTCGAAAACTAAATCGTGGTCTTCATCTATAGTATATAACTGTTTCATGGTATTATTAATTGGCTTGGATAGTTTGATTATTTCATTATAACATTGCTTACATATTTCTGACCAAATAATCGTATCATTATTATTTATCGCAACCTTATCTAATTGGTCTTCCATTGTTTTTGTATATTCATATGAGAACATCGAATTAAAATGTTCTATTAGAAATTCGACTGTAATTATACCAACTGGTTGAATAACCAATTTATTTTTTTCATTTCCAAATGTTCTCTCTTTTATAATTTCAGTTATATTATTATCTTCTAATTTATATTCTTTACATTCTATTTTTTGTCCAATTATATCCATTCGTTTTACATACCCACGTTCTTGTATAGTTTCAACTATGGACGCGAATGTCGATGGTCTACCTATTCCAAGTTCTTCTAATTTATGAATCAAACTGGCTTCACAATAATGACTATGTTTATTTTTTACTGTTATTGTACTATCTATTATAAAACTTTTGGAACCTTTTATTATATTGGGTTGGATGGACTGGAAAAATAATAAAAGACCTGTTTTTATATCAACCTCATCATTCGATTTTTCATTTACTTTTTTCCAACCTAAAAATAATGGTATTTCTATAGTATATGAATAATGATGTTTTTGAGGTGCTGTTATTTTTATATTTATCATTTTCGATTTAGATTCGGACATACAACTTTCAATAGTATTTTTCCAAATGAGTCGATATAAAGATGACATTCTAGTCGAATCTATACTATTTTCTGAACTTGAAGCATTTGTAATAAATCGAGTTTCAATATGTGTAACGCGTATGGCTTCATGTGGATTGGACGTATCTTTATTTTCTAATTTATCAAAATCACCTATATAATCAGGATTAGCCCATTCATTCGTTATAAATGTTTTGGCTTGTTCTAAAAATGTTTGGGAATATTGAGAACTTTCGGTTCGCATATATGTAATATAACCATTTTGATATAATTTTTGACATATACTCATGGTTTCTTTTGGTGACATATGTAAAATATTACTTGCTGTTTGTAATAATCGCGATGTATGAAATGGTTTGGGTGGTGAACTAATGGATTCTTTTGGAGAACCTAATGTTATTTGATGTTCGAATTGTTTAGATTTTTCCATAAAATCGAGAACATTGGTTGATGTTTCAAATTCATGGTTTAATTCAAATATAATTTGTTTTGAAAAAAATGTACCTGTTGTTTTATAACGACTTTCTAATGAATTTATATCAGTACTATTTTTCTTTTCTTTTTCATTATCATATACCAATCGTAGTGCTGGGGTTTGACATCTACCTGCTGATAATGAATTTGATTTATTATGATATAAATATTTCCATAAAAATGGTGATATCTTATATCCAACAATTATATCGAGAACTTGTCTTGCGTGTTGTGCTTTTACTATATTCATATTGATAATTGTCGGATTATTAACTGCGACTAATATTGCGGGTTTCGTAATTTCATGGAAAATAATACGTGGGGTAGTTTCTACTGGCAAATCAAATACTTGGCATATATGCCAAGCAATGGCTTCACCTTCCCTATCATCATCTGTTGCTACTAGGATGTTGCATTTCGAAAATTGTGATATTATTTTTGTCATTGATTTTACATGGTCTTTCTTTTCTTCAATTATTGAGAACGTTGGTTCAAATGTATTTTTAGTATCGATCGATTTAAGACCGTCTACAGTACGTATATGTCCAATGGAAGCAATACAACAATATTCTATTCCTAGAAAATGTTCGATTTTTGTACATTTAGATGGGGATTCGACAATGATTAGATACTTGGCATTTGATGAAATGTTTTCATTTATTTTATTATTTGGTTTCTTTTTATAAAATTTTGGTGGCATGTTGAGAACCTAGTAT
>Ga0209777_10009833_pt1 | contig 10236 bp, 8 predicted proteins | sample FrelakmetHBP12HB_FD_187147 | JGI IMG/M metagenome (GOLD analysis project Ga0209777, IMG submission 187147) | Freshwater lake sediment microbial communities from the University of Notre Dame, USA, for methane emissions studies -HBP12 HB (SPAdes)... | ecosystem: Environmental > Aquatic >...
TTCCGATCTCTATGACTGGCGCGACCGCTGTTCTTTCGGGAACACCGAACCACATTCTTACCATTTCGGTCGACAGTGGCGGGTCCACACAGACGGCTGATGTTGATGGCGCGCTTGCTGCACTTGGTGGTGCGTTGGGGGCCGCAGGCTTCTCGCATGTTCTGTCGGGTGGAACGGACTACATTGTGGCGCCTCCTGCCGACTACGATTTCGTTAAGAACTTCGAGAGGGAGATGCACCGCATTCCCGCTTCGCAATTCGTGGCCTTCTTCGCGGTTCCAGCGAACGCCCTCGCCGACGGCGATACACTTGCCGTCTACTACGAGTACTCGATCGAGCCAGGTGGAACGGGTGGTCGTAGACAATCCTGTCCCACGAATCTGAACATCTCTATCACGTGGGGACAACTATGTATTCTCTCAGCAGGACATGAGCCGGAGAAACTCCCTCTCAGTGTTCCTATCTGCAAGCGGATCGGTGACGACCTCGTCTTCTTGGACGGCACCGTCTGCTATGGGAAGATGACGCCTGCGATCTCACAGATCTTTGCCGGAGAACATGGGTACACCGTCGACAGGATCATAAATGCAGCGTCGACCGTGTTGGTCAACATTGTCAGTCTGTGGGCGGATACGGTCGCGCCCACGGGCCATGACAGCACGATCAATGCGGCTCTCAATGGTATCGTGGCAGACCTGGCTGGAGACGGTGTGGGCGCTGACGGCGCAGGAAAGATTGGCGCGGAGAAGATCTCGGGTGTACCGAGTTCTTTGGCGACGGAGACTGTTGGGGGTCAGTTAGACGAGCTTTTGACTTTGACAAATGCCCGCATCAAGTCGATTCATCCGACTGCTTCTAGTGTTACATGGATATGCTTGTGGCGCTCGAACAACATCGCGAACGACGCTGCGGTGACCAAGGATACGACATCTCTGTACTGGAAGAATGGGGCGTTTTCCATTTTGGTCGGTGGGTATTGGAGTTCGGCAACAAATGTTACGGCAGGGTTGGTGGGCACCGGTGTTTACACGGGCGTTGTGGTATCCATTTGGACGGCGCTTGGTGGGATACTCACGTTTGCTGCTACAGCTCCGGCGCCTGGAGCGGTTCTTGTTCCTGGGGTTCCTACGGATTGGGACGTGTGTGATGCCGTAGGTATTACCCCTGCTACCAATTACCTGGCGGGGATACAGAAGACGTTTAATTGCGACATCAAGTATGGGCAGGATTACGTAGCGCTTCGTGCGTCCTTTTCGACTACGGACTGGCATCTTGTTTATAGAGATGATGGACAAACAACGACGCCAGGAGACATAACGTGGAGTACCCTTTCTATCTACGAAAAGGTAGACACGAATGCCAACGTCAGTCACTTGGAGATTTACGGGGGGTATCTCAGCGGGGTAAATACTATCACGGCAGCTCCTGGGGGGATAGGGGATGTCAGTTTTAGACTTTATGGTAATGGTTTTTGGACTCTTTACCGTAATCTTTTTGCAATTCGGGGTGGGGTTGCAGGTGGCACTGCGTTGGGGATGTTGGTAGCCGCAGATTGGGATTTGTATGAATCTTGGGCAGACCTTGGTGGTGGGATAGTGGAGTCGACGCTTCGTGGGCGTTTGTCGACAATGTCCCAGAGTTGGTATCTCCGGAATAAGTTCGAGAACCCCATCGAGATTAATGATAACTCCGAGTTGAATGCGGCACTCGTGCTTGGGGGTGATACAGAGATAGGGACGGGTGCTTATACTGATTATCTGGCAGGTGCTCAGGTTGCGGCCAATAAACTTGCCCAGGTGTTTATGGGGCCTGGAACGCACCGTCCTTCAATTTGGTACGACAAATATGGGATGTACATAACGGTTAATGCTAATTATCGAAATACTTCGGAATTGTGGGCATGTATTGATGTTGCAAATTGTGCAACGGCAATTTGGGTGAAAAACACAGGGGAGATTTACCAGCTGTATAAAGCAGCTACCGCCGGTACGTGGTCAGTGTTAAATTGGGATAGGTATCAGTTGGTAAGTCCTTTGGGGACGACTTCATTTATATATACCCTTCCCTCTCTTGCTGATGGCGTTGCTACTCCTACGACAATTCCGGATACACTGTGCGGTCTTTTTGTTGTTAACATGACGTTTGGGGGACAACGGCGTTGCGGCGTGTATAGAATGGACGGTGCGGGAATTTATTTGGTTAGTGGTAATGAAGATGCGGGGGCGGCGGTATGGTCGGATGTACTTTTTGGAACGCTTGAAACTTGTCAGTTGTACGTGAATGCGGGGTTTGTTGTGGTGAGTAATCTTTCTGCTGCGGGGCATATGACGAATATTACAATTGGTGCCTACCTCGGGGCATAAAAAAGAACACGGCCGAACCCGTGTTCTTCCTTGTCTTCAAGGCGTGCCAAAGTCTGCTACTCCATAAAACTGGTAAGGACTCCCATCTACGGACGCAAAGCCGATCCCTACTTCGGTTGCTTCAGGGTCCATTAGAGTGGCGCATGTGTGCGTGGAAGACATCCCAAGCCAGATATCTATAGTGTTGTACGGGTCACCATCCCCACCGGCTGCATAATTTTCTCCAAGAAAGAGACCGTCATACCCCGCGTTTTCGACTCGGTCTTCGGGTGTTCCTCCTAACAAATTACCTGGGTCATTGGGTGAAGTGTATCCCTGCGTGCCCCAATCGAGACTATGAACTCGTGCAGCACATTGGAGATAGGGATTCATGACCAGTGGGGCTGTCGGACCGAAGACGCCCTCTTCCGGACCACAATCTGCTCCGCCTTCGCGCGCTGCATTGATGTACCCAAGTAGTTCAGTTTCTTTGATTGACCACTGAAGCGGCCAAGCAACCGCCGATGGGTCACATCCTTCGACGATCGTTTCGTAGTCACTTTCCGTGTCTGTTTCGCTATCGCTGTCTTCTCCACCATCCGCATCCCCATCCGCGTCGCTGTCGGTATCGCTATCGCTGTCCGCATCGCTGTCCGTATCCCCATCCCCTCCGTCCGCCCCGCCGTCCTCGCCACCATCCGAGTCCTCGTCGAACTTCGAGTTCGAGGAGCAAGCTGCCATTGCCAACGTCAAGAACAGAACCACCGTTGTCCATAGCGTTTTCATCGTTTTTCTCCTTGGTTGGGTACTGGAATAGTTGAAACTCCAGTACTAAGTACTTGTACCATAAAGGGGCCTTTTACGGGGTAAATGGCCTGTTTTAGGCAAAAAAAGGGCCTTTTGGGGGCCTTGGAGAGGGTCTGTTTAACGGTTCGAACTAGGCAAAGGTTGGTACTCTTTGAGCTCAAATGGCTTGTTTGGGCCTCCTACCAGGACTAGGCGCAGGCTGTTTACGCCCAGAAGACAGTCTTGGCATATGATACCCACGTCTTTGCCGTTGTAGACGACTTTTAGGCCCAGGAAGAGCTTGGCAGGGATGGGTTTACGACAGTTTACGCAGATCATTCTTTTCTCCTTTAGCCGCACACCCCAGAAGAATGCGCGCAGTTGGTACATGTTTTACAGGCGCCTGTGGTTTGTAGGAATGACCCACATTCGGGGCAGGTTTCTCCGTCGATGCCATCGGGCAGGTCAGAGTCGTCAGCTGCTTCAGGAAGAACAGGGACATCCGTGGTCGGCATAGGGTTTTCGGTTGTGCCACCTAGGTACTTGTGCTGCAAATAGCGTCCCAAGTAATCCAGGATGGATCCAGCAGACCTGATATCCGGATTGGAGGTGAATCCGGCGGGCGGGAACTTCGAACCGATCATGTGGGATACCAATTTCTCTAAGGGAATCCCAAATTGGAGTGCTTTGCTCATCAAGACCCCGTAGTTGTCCAACACCCCCCCGACTGTTGAGCCAAATCGAGCGAGTCGGATGAAGATTTCAATGGGCTGCTTGGTCTCGGAGTGAAGTCCTACATGGAGATAGCCTGTGTGACCCCCTACCATAAATCGATGCCGCGGCGCTTGTTCGACATCATCCGGAAGTTTCATGCGCTGTGGCACGTGCTGTATTTTGGCCTTTTCTTTGATTTCTTTGATACGTATCGGCGAGCTTAACTTCGAGCCGTCTCTATACAGAGCGATACTCTTCAAGCCTGCTTCCCAGGCACGGATGAAGATTCGTTCTATGTCTGCTACCGTAGCTGAGTTTTCGACGTTGACCGTCTTACTGATTCCCATGCTCAGGAAGGGTTGAACCGCGGCCATCATGTTGATGTGTCCATCGACTGAAATGCTTCTTGTACCTACTGGAAGTGCGCAGTCGAATACGTTGAGATGTGCCGGGTTGAGGGCAGAGTTTTCGAAATGACCATGTTCTGTTACGTAGGACATGAGACTCTTTCTGGCAGCGTCGTCGTAGCCGAGATTCTTCAGGGCTTGTTCGATGCCAGGATTTACGTAGGTCATCCGGTTGCCGCCTACAAGTAGCTTTGTTTTACGTAGCGAGATATCTGGTTCTACCCCTGTCGTTGCAGCGTCAAGAAGCCAGCTAATAGTCCCGGTAGGAGCGAGACAGCTCACGACGGCATTGCGGAAACCCGTGCCTTCTTCAGTTCCTTTGCGGCGTCCGAATCCTTTTCCGAGAACGTCCTGCCAGGTGGCAATCGCCTTGCCACTGATGCCCGCTATGTCTTTCTCTAGTTTGCGAGTTGCTGCGTAGTGTGCGTCTAAGACATTTTCCATGCATTCTTTGTTGCGAGCGTATGCTTCGAAAGGTCCTTTGAGACTTGCGAGCTCTGCACTTGTGGCGTAAGCACTCGCGGTGAGGAGGCTTGTGATTGAGGCCGCAAGGGCTCGTCCTTGTTGGGAGTCGTACGCAAGACCCCAGCGCATTAATAACGACCCGAGGGCGGTGTAGCCGAGTCCGAGAGGGCGGTAGACGTGGCTATTAGTACGTATCTCTTCAGTCGGGTAGTGCCCGAAATCCACCAAGATCTCCTGCATACAGAGTATCAGGCGTACGACGTGCTTGAAGAGTTTGACATCAAAAGTACGGTCATCTTTGGCGAATCGTTCAAGGTTGATCGAGGCAAGGTTGCAAGATGTATTATTAATGAATAGGAACTCGAAACATGGGTTTCCGGAGACGATGTTTCCATCAACCGCACAGGTGTGCGCTCTATCGATTGCTCCCGAGAACATGAGGCCAGGGTCACCACAGCGCCATGCACTTTCTGCGATTGTGTGAAACAGCGTTTGTAGAGATACCTTTTTGTTGGGACTGGGGTCAACGCGGTTCTTGAGCTCCCAGAGTTCGTCAGGGGCATACCCGTGTGTGATAGCGCGGGCCTTGGCCATCCATTCATCCGAGACGCGGATGCTGTTGTTAGCAGATTGATGCCGGACCAGTGAGTAAGCGTTGTTTGGTTCAGAGAAGTCGGTGGAGAATCCCGCAGTAACCAAAACCTCCGCGATTTCTTCTTGTTCCACTTTCAGGGTAGCGAACTCCAGAATGTCTGGATGGTCGATGTCGAGAACCACGGCGCGGGCTGAGCGGCGCGTTCTTCCACCACTCATGATCACGTTGGCAAAGGCATCAAATCCCCGTAAAAACGAGCAAGGTCCGCTGGCGCACCCGCCCCCTCTGACCCGTTCGTTAGAGCCGCGGAGTGCCGACATGTTCATGCCCACCCCGGATCCCTCTTTGAAGATTAGTCCAGAAGTCTTGGCAGCATCGAGGATCGAATCCATGGAGTCGCTGATTTCAGACACGAAGCATGCGGAGATTTGGGGTTTCTCTGCGATTCCGGCGTTAAACCAGGTCGGCGAATTGGGACTCGCCATCTGATTCAAGAAAACCATTCGGAGCTCATCGGCGTAGATGGCCGCATTTGTTTCGTCAAAGTATCCTTGGTCAAACCCCGCCTTGACGACAGTGCTAACCACCCGCTCGATCATTGAATAGACAGTGGTTTCCGCTTTGTCCTCGCCAGTTCTTGAAGCACGGAAATATTTGGACGCGGTGATCCGGCGTGCGTTATCAGACCAGGTCGAAGGGAATTCCCCGCCTTCGAGTGCAAAGACGGTATGTCCGTCTTCGGCGACTATCTTGATGTCTTGTTTTTCCCATTGAACTGAACTGTAGGGATTGACGTCTTTGCTAGATAGTATTCGTTGGAATTCGAGCATCGTGGTGTTGTCCTCCATGTGTTTGGTTAGATGGCTTTAGGTGTTTTGCCGTGTTTTGGGTGGGGTCTTGAAATATTTTCAATATGCCACAGGGGTCTTAGGTTTTTCCAGTTACATGCCTCTTTAAGTTGTATCGGATCGGTCAAATCGAACTCGCATAGCGGACGAATATGGTCGATCGACCAGGACGTAGGTGTCTTTCCGTAATTTTTCCAAGACATTTCGGCGGTGAATTGAGATTCAAGATGTGTTTTGAGTTCTGCAACGGTACATCCGAGGTCTTTAATTGCAGAACCTCTTTTGGTTTTTCCGTTTAATGCTTGATGAAGACGACTACGGAGGCATACGGCTAATCGGTATTGGACGTCTGTATTATAGCGTTCTTTACGTCGCGTTGCCGCTCTTTCGGAATTTTCTTTTTGCCATTTTCGGGTGTACGCATTGTGTTCTTTGCGGTGTGCAGCATACCATGCGCGGCTTCGCGCGTTATTTTGTTCTCGGTGAGCAACAAGATAAGCGAGATTTTTTTCTGGATTTGCTGCACGTCGGGCACGATTTTGAGCATTACGTTCTTCCCGATGTTCGGTGCGATAAGTACGAATTTCTTTAGAATGAGTTTCGCGCCAAGCGCGATTGGACGCGCTGTCTTTTTCTTTATGTGCTGCATGTTGGGCGCGTCTATACATATTGCGTTCTTCTCGATTTAGCAGATGATAGGCACGGCTGGACGCACAACATTCTTCGTGGTGTGTAATGTAGTATTTGTGTTTATACTGTTGTCGATACTTCTTTTGCCATTCTTTCTTTTTCTGTTTCCAGAAAGCAACGGTATCTTCAACGTCTATTAATTCTGCTTCAGTCACGCCGAATGGCAATTTCTTTACCATCTTCTACTCTCCATCAGACATTCATCGCGCAGTGCGTTCGCACCGTTTCGCGTCTAGCTTTGGGTACTCTTATACCTTGTAAGACTTCAATCTTGTGCCTCTCAAGCTCTTCTAGGGGCACCGGTCTGTAGTAAGCATGAGCCAAAGAAGCTAGATGCGTCGCATCAGCTTCATCCTCAGACATCCGGCGCTTCCACTTGGCAAAAGCGGCGTCTTGCATCTGTTTCTTGCTGGCGCTGCCACGGCGAGTAGCCCACTTTTTAAGCACTGTCGGCGGTACTTCAAGTGTGGGAACCCTGCGATCTTCAAGGAAGACAAGAAGTGCCCCCCTGAGTTGCCCCAAGGCGTCCGCCCTGTTTGTGGAGTACAGGGAAGCGCCCTCGATTGCACAAAAAACCTTTGGGAGGTCCTTTATGAAATCTTGAACGCTGTCGCGGATGAACCTAAGCCTCTCAGTACCTCTGAGCTTTCCTGTAGGCACTTCAGTGACTCGCAGTTCAAGACGACCGTCGGAGTCGAGCAAAAGCCCGAGTCCGGTGCACGTGAGAGAGGGGTCTATCCCTAAGTAGGCCTGCGTGCTCATTAGCGCCGCTTGGGGGCTTCCATTGCGGTCAGGATCAGGTCGCGGATGATCTGCGCGATACTACATCTACGTTTTTCAGATGTAGTTTTGAGCCAATTGGCCATGTCCTTGTCGAACTGGATTTGTAGTCGTTGGTCTTTCTTTAAATTCATGCCTTAACCCTACTCCTTTTATACCCCAAGGTCAAGATAGGAGAAAAGGCGGTAGGAGTTGACCCCCGCGGCCCCCTCAAGTACCATCAAAACATGACAACGCCTCCGACCATTTTAACCGTTGACCTGGACCGCGTTACACTCGGTACCGGGTATTACTTGCACTCGACTGTTGTTTCAAGCGACCCGACTAAAACGTACCCGTCCGAGCTCGAACCGTCTCTTCTTGTGAAGCTTTCAACGACATCTCAGCCGGACGCTCTTGCGCGGGTTTGCACGAGACTCGACCTTGAAGAATACGGTGAACCCGTACTTCCCTATACGTTGGGCCTCTACGAATTGGCGGGACCCTCTATTGCCGCAGCCATTGCGTCGATTCATGTTGGGGATGCCGTTTCTATTCTGTGTCCTGACATTTGGACGTATTTGGGACATGGTGTCAATTTCATTACGACTGTGGCTGCAATTGGTTTCTATGGAGATTCTGTTCTAGTAGCGGCACCGATGCCGTCTTACTTCAACGGGCTTACGTATGGCATTTCTTTGGGGATGGCGCTCCATGCAACAGGTACAGATGCGATAGCTCGTCGCTACAATCTCAATGGAGATCTCTACGTGCGCGTGAGAGACGACGTGACCCAATTCACTGACCTTTCTCAGGCTATAAACAAGCTGTTTTCCATCCGTGCTGAGGCACAAGGTCTTGTGGATGATTACGATCGTGATGGCACCGAGTTCGAGGGCTATAGTGAAGAAGGGTACAGTCCAACATGAGCGTTACCCTGGACTATACGCAGGTTCGTTCCGTGGAGGCAGGTCCGCTTTACCGCGTACAGACTACTGTCTCATACGCGGTGGGAATCCAGCCTCAGATATTTGTTTTCAATACTGAGTTGAATACGTTTAGTCGGGTGTCTACAGTCTACGACATGAACGATTTGGTCCCCGACCGCAACCGCGCTCTTCTGGAGGCCAGGGACTACTATAGGGCGAGTGCTTGTGACGTCAGTTACGAAACAGTAGAAGCCGCAGAAGAATTCGTGACATACACCGCGGGGCGGATTCAGAGTCTTGTGACGGCGTATAATCAGGCAACATCCTCGTTCGAGGGAACTTCCCACGAGCATGTAGTGAGCTAAGCCAATGCTTGATACAGACATCACGCTTGAGTGCATCCCTGTTGATGACCCCACCGAGGGGTTGAAGTACCAGATCACTGCTACATGTACTGTGGCCGGAGAGCTTCCTGATGTTTATCTCTTCTGCTATGACATCGTGGTTCCTGCCGACGCCAAGCAAGATGCATTCGTTCGGGTAGCTAACCCGTACGACCTTGAACATGTTGTCGTGGGCCGTGCAGCAGCGCTTGCTGCCGGTGTGACGCGTTTTCGAACTAACGAGATGGTTGTGCGGTACGTAGACCTTCAACTTGCCGTTCAGGCCAAGGCCGCCATCGGATCCAGAATTGATACGGCAATCTTACTCTGGTACACTTTCAAAACTGATTTCGAGTCTACTACACCACCGTCGATAGACCCTCATCCGACAACTGATCAAGAGCTTCTCCAGACTCTCACAGACACGTACAAAGCCGCCACAACCGCCCGTGAAGCTGCCGAAACCGCGGTCGTTACTGCCGCTGCCGCGGTCACTGCCGCTATTGCAGCTGCTGCCAATGCGGCTGCACTTGTCCAAGTGTATGCCAGGGAAACTACATTCTGCCAAATAAGCCGCGTCACGTACTGGGCCAGTGCAACAGGAGTCAAGGCGGGCGCTACTAATCTCGCAACCGCTTCAAAGACGTTCTTCAACGATCTGGTCGCCTGGTTCAATGCCAATAACACGGCGGGTGGCGTTTATCCTGGTACACCTCCCACCTCCGGCATTTGGCTGACGTTATATACCGAGCTCGGCACAATGGGTACTGCCCTTGCCGCATGGGCCGTCTCGGAGCCCAACGTAGCGCTTCTCGACACTGCCTTCTCCGCCTTCTGTGTTGACGCCTCTACGGGGTACTCGGTTGCCGTGACGGCCAAGGCCGTAGCGGACGTCGCCGTGGCGACGGCGCAGACAGACAAAAATAAGGCCGACGCCGATCTGGCGGCGGCCATCGTGGCTGAAGATGCCGCCCTTGCTGCCATCAAGGCGGTATGTCCTACGTTCGATCCATCCTCGGTATAGCGGTGCCTACTGCAAGTGGTATCCTGTGTGTTGCCCGATAGACGTCTTGTAGATCCTTCACGCTGAGGCCCTCTTGCATTCTGTGGTTTCGGTAGTAATACTGCGTGAATGTCTCAGGTCCCATCGCATACTTGGTAAAGCGCACAGGATGACTACGGCTCCCCCACTCATGCGACGGCCCCCTGTTTTCTTGAATAGACGTCGTTGCTACAAGCAACGCTTTTAGTTTCTGTGTGATTTTGAACTTTGGGGGTTCACAGAGGTCTCCTCGTTCTTTTAGAAGCTTTAAGGCTT
>Ga0209777_10009834_pt1 | contig 10236 bp, 7 predicted proteins | sample FrelakmetHBP12HB_FD_187147 | JGI IMG/M metagenome (GOLD analysis project Ga0209777, IMG submission 187147) | Freshwater lake sediment microbial communities from the University of Notre Dame, USA, for methane emissions studies -HBP12 HB (SPAdes)... | ecosystem: Environmental > Aquatic >...
AGCACTATCTGTGGGGGAAAAGGATGCAATCCTGAAGATGTTACGAAATAGATTTCAAATGGTAACTCTCAGGTGAAACAAAAGGTGAGTTGCTTTAGTAGTAGGTGCAGGCAGCGCCTGGCCAGATGACTGTTCTTGAATAATCTAAATGGTTTTTTTAATTGAATCCTTCCTGTAAGAAAGCATCCAGCAATATTGAGTGGCATACTTTCTTTCGAATAAGCGTCATTCTGTTGCGAAGTTGCAGAATGACGCATGAAGAACGAAGCCGCGTCGCTCCGCTATGACACTGACGGTCTATGAGGACTCGCAGGCTTTCGAGTATCTGTAGGACCCTCGGGAGCAGCTCCCTTGGAAACCGGCTCCGATGGTCCTGGCGGCGTCTTCATATCTTCGCCCTCAATTCTGTCTGGTTCACTTAGCATCTCTTCGTATTCAGGTATTACGACACCCCTTCTAACCATGATTTCGTATATCCTGTCGGCGCGGCTCTCCACATACTTCGAAGTGCCGGCGGGATTGAACCTTATGGGATTGGGGAGAACGGCCGCAAGTCGCGCTGCCTCCCGGGCTGTCAGTTCTGATACGGGCTTATCAAAGTAGTGGCGGGCAGCAACCCCGATGCCGAACAGACCATCACCCCATTCAACGACATTCAGATAGAGCTCGATAATTCTCTTCTTGGAAAGATTTCTCTCTAACCGCCATGTGAGGATAGCTTCCTTTATCTTGCGGACAGGATTTTTTGAAGGAGTCAGATACAGATTCTTTGCGAGTTGCTGGCTTATTGTGCTCCCGCCGAGGGCAAATTTTCTCTTCTTGATATCCCTTTCAATGGCCTTCTGCATGGCCTCATAATCAAACCCCTCATGCGTCCAGAATTTATCATCTTCAGCAATAATCACTGCTTTTATCACATATGGCGGAATCTGCGACAGGGGCACCCATTGCTGGATGATCTTTTTCTTCTTGCCCTGACTCTGCCACTCTTTTTCCCGATACTCCATGAAAGCCGTCTTTTTAGGATACACCTTCCTCAGCTTTGAGACATCAGGGTAAATGAAATACAAGCCAATACTCAGAAGAAGGGCAGATATAAGGGTAACAACAAGAATGCTTATTAATCTTTTCATCTTAAATCAAGAAATCCCCCCTTCTGACTTGTCAAGGAGTTTAGGGAGGATTTTCAATGCGCCTTTGCTGACAATCGTGAATGTTTCATATACCAAATCATCAAAATATGAAAGCAAGGAGTAGCATCCCGAGTTATCGATAAACACTTTTCATGACCAATCATAACGCACTGACGAGCGCATAAACTCCCATATTATAGAAGCGAAATGATATGATTTTATTTGATTTTATTGAAAATTCCTCGTTTGTATAAAAATTTGCTTTGACTTATGATTTTTTTTTCTGTAAAAGGTGTCGTTAGCTTTTTTTGTGTGCAGCTTGTCATCCATTGTCAAAATCTGTGCACCGTTAACAAAATGGGGATCCCCCGAATGAAAAAGAGGAGGTACTTCATGATGAAACGGCAGATTTTCCTATGGATGGGACTGATCGTCCTGTTCACTGCATTTGGCCTCAACCACGAGGTCTTTGCAAAGGAATATAAAGTCAGGCGAGGAGATTCACTCGCCAAGATTTCTAAAAAGTTCGGCGTTACTCCTCAGGCCGTTAGGGAAGCAAACGGTTTGACCAGTGACGACCTCCAACCTAGACAAGTCCTCATCATTCCCGATAACGGCAAGAAAAAATTAGCCAAATCCAAGAAGGCAAGTTCTCATGGCGCCGAATATTACGTAGTGAAGAAAGGGGATACCCTTCAAGGCATAGCAAAGAAGACGGGACATCCCATAGGTGAAATCAGCAGGCTGAATCATGTAAATGCGAGATCACTGAAAGCAGGACAGAAACTTGTTCTTGCCAGGCACGGCCCTGTGAGAGAACCGGCGACGGCAAAAACTAATGAAGCAGATGAATCAGCCGAAGACGATGACTTTATGGGTGATGATGACGACCTCGTCATGAACAATGACATGGCGGAAATCGAGAAGGATGCAGATGCAAGCTCCGAATTACTCGGCAACTGGAACAGTCCCAGTGAACCGTCATTATTTGTCAGGGTCGCCAAGGGATTTTTGGGAGCTCCCTATCGATGGGGGGGGTCATCAGTGAGAGGTCTGGATTGTTCTGCATTTGTGAAAAAGCTTTACGAATTTTTTGATGTCAGCCTTCCCAGAACGGCAAAGGAACAGGCACATGTAGGGCAGCGCGTATCAAGAGATGAACTTAAGGAAGGAGACCTCGTCTTCTTTAATACGAGACGGGCATATGGTCACGTGGGCATATATATAGGAAACAATGAATTCGTTCACGCCTCAGCGGGCCGAGAGAGAAGGGTCAGAATAGATACCCTCGACAAGCCTTACTATGACAAACGCTTTGTCAAAGCTGTCAGAATTAAAGGGTTGGACAGCGGGGTATAGTCTGCCTTTACAGCCTGGGAAAAAAGGAAATTTTTGGAAGGATGGGACATGGACATGTCCCATTTTTTTATTCACCAAATATATCCTCGCTGGAAGCTATATGGCAACCAAGACACATTTCTGTTGATTTATTCGCATACCCTATATATTCTTTAATTCTTAGTATAGATTGTACAGATTAATCGCAGTAAAGCAATAGCGGTAAGAAAGTTGCAGCTTGCAAACGGACGCGACGGAGAGCTGCGAAACATAGTCGCAAGTAACGACACTTCCGAAGGGCGGGCCAAGAACCGGAGGATTGCCATTATTCTCCTGCCGAAGGAATGACAGTTTTAAGAAATCGATCATGGGTAAAACGATCACCGAAAAAGTAATAGAATCACATATTGTTTCAGGTAGTTTTGTTCCCGGAACTGAGATCGGTATCAAAATCGATCAGACCCTGACGCAAGATGCCACAGGGACGATGGCTTATCTCCAGTTTGAATCGATGAAAGTCCCAAGAGTCAGGACGGAACTGTCTGTAAGTTATATCGATCATAATACCATTCAGAGCGGGTTTGAAAATTCCGATGACCACAGGTACTTGCGAACGGTAGCGCAGAAGTACGGCATATACCTTTCGCGGGCAGGTAACGGCATCTGCCACCAGGTACATTTTGAAAGGTTTGGAAAACCTGGAAAAACGCTCCTCGGTTCAGACAGTCACACACCCACGTGTGGAGCCCTAGGCATGCTCGCCATCGGGGCCGGGGGCCTGGATGTGGCTCTGGCTATGGCCGGAGTACCCTTCTTCTTCACCTGTCCCAAGATAATCAAGATCAATCTTACCGGTAAACTGCCTCCCTGGATATCGGCCAAAGATATCATCCTTAAGGTTCTTGAGATATTTACTACGAAAGGAAATGTCGGATTCATCTTTGAATATGGAGGTGGAGGAACAGCCGCGCTGTCAGCGCCTGAGAGGGCTACTATTGCCAATATGGGTGCGGAATGCGGCGTGACCACCTCCGTGTTCCCAAGTGACGAGATGACGCGGATTTTTTTGCTGGCCCAGGGTCGGCATGATGACTGGCAGGAAATAGAAGCCGATCCGGATGCAGAATATCATCGAATTATTGATATTGACCTCACCAGTCTCGTTCCCCTCGCAGCAAGACCGCACAGTCCCGACAACATAAGCCCCGTGAGAGACGTGGGAGGCGTTCAGGTAAACCAGGTATGTATCGGAAGCTGCACAAATTCATCATACAAAGACATGGTAACAGTAGCCAAGATTTTAAAAGGCAAGGTGGCACACCCGGAGGTCAGTCTTATCATTGCACCTGGTTCACGACAGGTGCTGGAAAATCTTGCCAGAGATGGCTATCTTACGGACCTCATTATGGCGGGGGCGAGACTCATGGAAAGCGCGTGCGGATTCTGCATAGGGAACAGCCAGAGCCCCCAGACGAAGGGAGCTTCTATTAGGACATCGAATAGGAATTACTTGGGTCGGTCAGGAACACTTGATGCACAAGTCTACCTTGTAAGTCCCGAAACCGCAACCGCCTCAGCCATAACGGGGATAATTACGGATCCCCGTGACCTCGGTATGGTTTATCCTGAAGTGCGTATGCCCGATCGTTTTTATATCGATGACAGTATGATCATCAGACCTGATGATACAAGGGTTCCGTCTGCCATAGAAATTTACAGGGGCCCTAATATAGGAACTCCGCCTACGAATGACCCATTTCCCGATGCTATTAGAGGGGAAGTCGCTATCAAGGTAGGGGATAAGATCACGACCGATCATATCATCCCTGCCGGCGCCCAGCTAAAATATCGATCAAACATACCCAAATATTCTGAGTGTTTTTTTGAGCCGCTGGATGAGCAATTTTCCAAACGTGCCGCAAAAATCCGGGACAAGGGCAAACACAATATTATCGTCGCCGGCCTTTCATACGGGCAGGGTTCATCGAGAGAACATGCAGCCATATGCACGATGTTCCTCGGTGTAAAGGCCGTCATCGCTACGTCTTTCGAGAGGATTCATGCGGCAAATTTGATAAATTTTGGAATACTTCCCCTCACATTTAAGGATGACAGGGACTACGAAAGTATCAACCAGGGTGATAGCCTTGAGATTCCAGGCGCCAGAAAAACGATCGAAGGAAACGGGCAGATGATCGTAAGAAATCTCTCTAAAGGTGTAACATTTGAGGTTAATTACAATCTGTCAGAACGTCAGAAGAGAATTCTCCTCGCTGGTGGCGCACTGAATCTAAGGCACATCTGATATATTCAACCATGTGGCACAACGTTATTAGCGGTTCTGGAAACTGCAATGTCCCGTGTTGATGAAACCTATCGCCGCTGCCTTTCCGGCCCTTTGAAGGGCGGACTGACAGCGCAGAATGTTTCCCTCTATCACGCCTCCCCTTTCACAATCTACTGCGAACACTTTATCTCCTCGGAAGAAAAAGATCCCATAAGCCCCTACCGCGAACTACTTCTGGAAAGGGGCCGTGAACACGAACGACGGGTCATAGAAAAGGCATTCCCCGCATGCAGTCCATTGCATTATGAGAAACCCGAGGAAGGGTTTCACAGGCTGCTCGATGAGATGGCAAGAGGCGCCGATATCATCCATGGTCTTCCCTTCTTTTATCTCCCGGAAAATATGCAGGGAATCGCAGACATCATTGAGAAGAGAAATGATCATCCTTCCATTTTTGGAAACTATTACTATATTGTGACGGAAATCAAGCAGGCAAGAAGAATCAAGAAAGAACATATCCTTCAGGGCGCCTTCTACACTTATATGCTCGCAAAGATACAGGAATACCCGCCGGAAATATTCCGGATCATCAACCACGATTTTGAAGTACGTGAATATTCATTCTCCGATTATAAGGCGGAGCTCCAGATTGCTCTCCGAGGAACCCAGGCAATTCTGAACGGGATCGACCGGCCCACGGCAACTTACAATGCGGCAGAGTGGCCATGGGAAAGGTATATAAATCACGAAGCTATCAGAATGCGTGATGTGTCTCTGGTGGGACAGGTAGGCCCCAGGACAAAGGAAAAACTGGTTGACCAGGGGGTCAAAAAGGTCTGGGATGTCGCGTATGCAAGCGCGGATGCGTTACAGAGAATTCCAGGAATAAGTGAGATCACCGCCAGGAAACTGATTTTGAATGCCAAGGCCATCATGAAAAATGAACCGATCCCCATCGACATCTCAGGCCTGCAATTCCCTGCAGTACCTATTGAAATATTCCTGGACATGGAGGGAACCGATGAGCCGGATCTCGAAGGCACGACTGATGCAGTTGATTATCTCATCGGCGTCCTTGTTTATACGGGCGACAGGGATGAGTATCATCCATTCATCGCCCATAAGATAGAGGATGAGGGGAAAATGTTTTGTGAATTTATGTCTTTTCTAAAAGAGCATAATAATTACGTCATTTACCACTGGCACAATTATGAAAACTGGCACATGAAGCGCCTCGCAGAGAGGCATAACCTTGTGGAGGAAGCCGATAGATCGGTTTTATCACACATGGTTGACCTCCACAGGATGGCCACTCGCGCCTTCGCTTTTCCCACTTACACTAACGGCCTCAAAGATATAGCTTCTTTCCTCGGTTTCAAGTGGCAACATGTCGATATCAATGCGCTGGACGCCATAGCCTACTACCTCAAATACCAAACTGATCCGGATGGACACCGGGAGAAAATCCTAGCTGTTATCGATTACAATGAAGACGATTGCAGAGCGACAAAAACAATAAAGGATTGGCTTGCCGCGCAGAAGAGTATCTCTTGAGCCCAAGTCCGCTGACGTTCGTAGAAATAAAATTGGAGTAAACCCAGAGTGATATTAGGCATGGGCATCAAAATATGTCTGCCCTGTAAAAAGCCAAATATAAGCGGACTCCTATAGACACCCCATCTCCTTTATGATAGAAAAAAGAGTAAAATCCTCAATCAAAAAAGCAGTCCCCTTCATGGATAAGATAAAAGTCATGTCTGCAATCGTGGAGATGGATGGTGACGAGATGGCCAGAGTCATCTGGAAGCTGGTTAAGGACAAGCTGCTTTTTCCCTATCTTTCCATGGACATCGAATACTACGATCTTCACATCAAGAATCGGGATGCAACGAATGACCGTGTCACCGTGGAGGCAGCCAGAGCCGTCATGAGGAATGGTATAGGTGTCAAGTGCGCAACTATCACTCCGAATCAAGAACGCGCCAAGGAATACAGTCTCAAAAAACTATGGAAGAGTCCAAATGCAACAATCAGGGAAATGCTTGACGGAACTGTTTTCAGAAAGCCAATCCTCGTGGAAAATATCCGGCCATCCGTATCCACCTGGAAGAAACCCATCACCATTGGAAGACACGCCCATGGTGATGTTTACAGCAATACGGAGATGCGGATAGACACCCCCGGGAAGGCAGAGCTCATTTTCACATCAGCGGGGGGCAGTTCCCCCATCAGGCAGACCATTGGCGAATTTACGGGGCCGGGGATTATCCAGGGTATGCACAATACAGATGAGTCCATAGAAAATTTCGCAAGAGCCTGTTTCATGTATGCCCTCGATCAGAAGATTGATCTCTGGTTCAGCAGCAAGGATACCATCTCCCAGATATACGATGGCCGCTTCAGGGATATATTTGAGAAGGAGTATATAAAAAACTGGAAGGAAAAATTTGATCGGGCAGGTATCGCATATTTTTATACACTAATCGATGATGCAGCCGCCCGCATCATGAAGTCCGAAGGCGGCCTTCTGTGGGCCCTCAAGAACTACGACGGAGACGTCATGTCCGATATGATAGCATCGGCGAACGGCAGTCTGGCCATGATGACCTCCGTCCTTGTTTCTCCCCATGGGTATATTGAGTATGAAGCGGCTCATGGCACGGTACAGAAACACTATTACAAATATCTACAAGGCGAAGAAACATCCACAAACCCTATGGCGATTATTTTTGCATGGTCGGGATGCCTCCGCAAGCGCGCTGAGATCGATGCTACTCCTGAAGTAGGCTCGTTTGCGGACAAACTTGAAAATGCCGCCCTTTCCACTGTGATCTCCGGGGTCATGACAGGCGATCTCCTTTCCGTTGCCAAACAGAGCCCTAAGAACAGGAAAGTAAATACGGAAACATTTATCGATGCAATTGCCAAAAATCTCAGAAAGAAACTACTTAGTTAAGCCGAACCTGAAAGATATGTCCCTTGCGGAGCTTGAGACATTTATCTCGAGATTTGGCAAGGAGAAATACCGGGCGAGGCAGATTATGAAGTGGCTTTACCAGTCGAATGCCGGATCATTTGAGGATATGACAGACCTTTCCAAAGCGTTCCGAAATGAGATAAATGATGCAGCCAGAATCGCTCTGCCGGAGATTGTAAAAACACAGGTCTCGGAGGACAGCACGAAAAAGATCCTCTTCGGATTAGAGGACGGTCTTTTTATTGAAAGTGTCCTCATCCCCGGAAAGAATCACTGGACGGTTTGCGTTTCGACGCAGGTTGGATGTCAGATGGGGTGTGCATTCTGTATGACCGGCAGGCAGGGATTCAGAAGAAACCTCCTCCCTTCGGAGATAACAGGACAGATAACAAGACTCCGGTCCAGCATGCCGGAGGGAGAAAATATTAAGAACATAGTCATGATGGGAATGGGGGAGCCTCTGGCCAACTATGAGAACACCCTTAAGGCAATCAGGATAATCACCTCCGAAATTGGATTCGGTTTTTCTCACAGGAAAGTCACCGTATCCACTTGCGGGATTGCACCGATGATAGAGCAGCTCGGTAAAGACATCTGCGTCAATCTTGCGATTTCGCTGAATGCCCCGGATGACATTGCAAGAAGCGATCTCATGCCTATCAATAAGAAGTATCCCATAAAAACTCTTCTTGATGCCTGCCGGAATTATCCCATGCCGGGGCGGAGGATGCTTACATTCGAATACATTCTTATTGCCGGCATGAATTCGAGACCGGAGGATGCGGAACAACTGGCGCGTCTCCTGAAGGGGATGCGATGCAAGATTAACCTTATCGCTTTCAATGAATTTCCCGGTTCAAAATTCAAAGCGCCTTCTTTGGATGAAATAAGGGTCTTTCAGCAGGTTCTCCTAAACCACCATTACACGGCCATCATCCGGGCGAGTAAGGGAAGCGATATCCTGGCGGCCTGCGGCCAATTGAGCGGCCAGGCTAGCGAAGGGGGGTGATGGAAAAAAGCGGACTACCATATCATGAGGAACTATTGTGCATCTCTTATTAGCACGCACTTACTTACCGCTTACAGATTGAGGATCAAAAGGAGGAATACTGTATGCCTGGAGTCTTCAAAGATTATGCAAAGAACAAATTAAAAAAACCGGCGCCTCTGAAAGGAATTAGGGTAATAGAGGTCTGTACACTACTCTTCGGACCGGCAGGCCCATCGTTTCTGGCCGAAATGGGAGCCGAAGTGATTAAGGTCGAATTACCCCCTGTGGGAGATGTAACGCGCTCCCTGAATCCCTTCGGATGGTTTTACAAGGAACAGGGCCCGATGTTCATGCACATCAACCCATCCAAATATTACATGGCCCTGGACCTGCACAAGGATACGGCCCAGAATATCTTCAAAGAACTCTGTGCGAAAGCAGATATTGTCGAGTTCAACCTCCGGCCCGCGGTAACGAACCGCTGGAACATCGGTTATGAAGATATTAAGAGAGTGAACCCTGGCATTATTTACATTGAGAAAAATGGATTCGGCCAGTGGGGCCGCTACGCGGAGGAGGACCGTCCATCCAACGACGGTGCAGCACAGGCGCTCTCGGGCTATGCCTGGATGTCAAGTTTTTCCAAGAGACCTCCACTAAAGCAGAGCATCTGGATCTGCGACGTATACGGAGCCATGATGGGTGAAGTTGCCGTGCTGGCAGCCCTTCATCACCGGAAAAGAACCGGCAAGGGCCAGTATATAGAAATGTCACAGAGTGAAAATATAATGCGTGTCATGGGATGGATCTGGCCCTACCAGCAACTGACAGGCAAGGGGGCGGAACCATCGGGAAACCGCGACCAGTGCATATGCCCTGCCGACACGTTCCTCTGTAAGGACGGCAACTTCGCCGCTCTTGCAGCACCGGCGTCGGATGAGTTCAAAGGCCTCTGTACCGCCATGGCTAAGCCGGAACTGGCTGATGATTCCCGCTTCAAGGATCACACGACCAGGCTCAAAGATGAAAATGCCCTGGCAATACTCAAGATCATCGCCGAATGGGCAGTAACCAAGACAGCCGACCAGATCGAGAACCTGGGCAAGAAGCACGGGTTCGCTGCTACCCGGATTCACACCGCGAAAGACGAATTCGAAGATCCACACCGCAGGGATCGGGGTTTCATCAAAGAGATTGACGACCCCATGTACGGGAAGTATGTCGATCACGAAATCCCCATTATGATGTCCAAAACGCCGCCCAAACATCGCTGGACCGTGAGGCCCGTGGGTTTTGACAATGACTTTATCATGACCAAGATCCTCGGCAGAAACCAGACCCAAGTGGACGAACTCTACACACAAGGAGTCCTGGGAAGATGGAAGGACCAGCAAGGCCGCAGGCCGCCCCCAGATTGGGACGGGCAATCCGGCGCTATATTAAGGAGGTGATGAAACATGGCAGATCACAAGAGAGCAAAATGGGCGGCATGGGCAGACAATATCAGGTC
>Ga0209777_10009835_pt1 | contig 10234 bp, 18 predicted proteins | sample FrelakmetHBP12HB_FD_187147 | JGI IMG/M metagenome (GOLD analysis project Ga0209777, IMG submission 187147) | Freshwater lake sediment microbial communities from the University of Notre Dame, USA, for methane emissions studies -HBP12 HB (SPAdes)... | ecosystem: Environmental > Aquatic >...
GTAGGAAAACAAATTGATGGGACTATAGAAAATAACGGTACATTACAAGATTTGGAAGACAATATTAATAACATTTTGAATTTTGAATTGAAGAGTATATAATATAACTTGTTTTTTAATTGGAGATAATTTATGAAATTGAGTGAGAATACATTAAACGTTCTTAAGAACTTTTCTTCTATCAATCAAGGTATTGTTGTGAAGCCTGGAAAGACTCTAAGGACTATTTCTTCTAACAAGGCAATCCTTGCAGAAGCAACCGTTGAAGAAGAATTCCCTACTGAATTTGGGATCTATGACTTGCATAAGCTTCTCGGTGTCATTTCTCAGAATAAGAATTCCCCCGAGGTTGAGTTTGAGAAAGATTTCTTGACTTTCCGTTCAGTTGGAAAAATCCGCATTCGCTATACTCCATCAACATTAATTCTTTGCCCACCCAATAAGAACATTAATGTGCCAGCTTACGACGTCAATTTCAATCTGACGTCAGAGATTCTAAGTTGGATTTTCAGTACTGCTTCTGTTTTGAAGTGTCCAAACATTGTGATTAAATGTGAGGGGAAGGGTTCGGACATTAATATCTGGGCAATGGACGTCAAGGGTGAGATCGTTGACGATGCTAATGTTAAGGTTGATGGATCTTCTGATATTGGATTCCAAGCAGCAATCAAGATTGAGAATCTTAAGATCCTTCCTGGTTCTTATAAAGTTGAACTTTCATCAGTTGGAGTTGGCAAGTTCACAAATAGTTCAAACAATCTGACTTATTGGATTGCTTTGGAACAGGCAAATTCATCATTTGATAAGTGAGGTATAAATTATGATTCAACAATACACTCCAACTCAGCTTAAAGAAATCAAAGGTAAGTTTGATGAAATCTCAAACTCAATGACTCGAGTCTCTGCTGAAAAAGATCTTGTTAAAGAGATCTACAATGATCTCAAGGAGAATTATGAAGTTCCACCTAAGATTGCTCGCAAGTTAGCCAAGACTTACCATAAGCGTAATCTTGCTGAAATCCGTGCAGAAAATGCTGACTTTGAGGAGACTTACGAAACTGTATTTGAGAAACAGCCATGAATCGTAGATCTCTGTTAAAATATATAACACTCGGTGGAGGTATAGCTGCGGCTGGTGTTGCAGGTTGGGCAACTGGTGGTTACATTCTTGGTTCTTCAAAGAAAGATAACAGAGAAGTTATTAAGCAGATCGAAGAACAAAAAGATATAATCATATTTAAATCCACTTACGGTAAGAAGATTGAAAATCCAAACCATTTAGGCACTTTAGGCACTCAATATGAACCTGGAACTAGGAAAGATGTACAAATAAAATTTGTAGTTGGTCCTGATGGTCATTTATACTTGAATCAAAATGGAGGATGGGCTAAGGTTCTAATTGAAACTTAAATTGGAAAACTGTTTATAATAATTGGATTCCTGATGGGTATAGATTAGGAAGAACTTTTAATAACCATAAGTGAGAATTATATGATGAATGAAAGTGACGTTATTTTGTGGAACGAGAGATACAGACCTAAAACGGTGGAAGAGTGCATTCTTCCAGAATCTCAGAAAAAATTATTTCAAGAATATGTGAATCGGAAAGAAATTCCGAATATGCTTCTTTGCGGCTCAGCTGGAGTTGGGAAAACTACAATAGCCCGAGCGCTTTGCGAAGAAATAGGTGCAGATTACATTCTTATAAACGGTAGCGATGAGAGCGGAATTGATGTTCTAAGAGTTAAAGTTAAGGGATTCGCTTCATCAGTCTCCCTGATGGGCGGTCGCAAGGTTGTAATTATAGATGAGGCTGATTACCTGACTCCAGTAGCTCAGGCTGCTTTCCGAGGAGTAATTGAAGAGTTCTCTGGGAACTGTTCATTCATCTTTACCTGTAATTTTAAGAATCGTATTATTTCTCCGCTTCATTCGCGGTGTGCTGTTATTGATTTTAAATTGGTCAATGGTCAGAAAGCCAAGATGGCAACTGACTTCATGAAACGTGTTGAATACATTCTAAAGGAGGAAGAAATTGAATATTCTCCAAAAGTTGTTGCTGAACTTATCACTAAGTTTTTCCCAGATTACCGTCGAGTTCTTAATGAACTTCAACGTTATAGTGTCAGTGGCAAAATTGATATTGGTATACTTGCCAATGTATCTGATACGAAGCTGACGGAACTTATCGGATTCATTAAAGATAAAAACTTTAAAGAAGTTCGTAAATGGGTTGCTCAGAATGCCGACAACGATACTCATCGTATCATGCGCGAGTTCTATGATAAACTTTATGATATTCTAAAGCCAGAGAGTATTCCTCTTGCGGTTGTACTGTTGGGCAAGTACCAATATCAAGCAGCATTTGTCGCAGATCAAGAAATTAATCTTTTGGCATTTTTAACTGAGTTAATGATAGAGACGTCTGTTTTGGATTAGATTTTATCATTCCTTTAATAAATTATGGAGTTTGATATGAAAAACATAATGATTGAGTGTGAAGTCAAATGACAGACCTATTCAAAGATATTCTTCCTAGTATTATGCAGACGAAGCAGCATATTTTGGAAGAAGAAAAAGACTATAATGCATTTATGGTAAATCGAGCTCTTTCATATCATGCTGACTGTATAATGTTTGCTAATGAGATGAATCAGAATTTCAATCTAGATCAGAAACCACAATATGATTATTTAATAAATAGAGTGCGTGCTAAAAAAAGACCATTTATGAAATGGGAGAAGCCCGTCAAAGAGGATGATGTGTTAGCAGTTAAATTATTTTTTGGTTATTCTGATAAAAAAGCTAGAGAATGCCTAAAAGTTCTAACTGAAGAACAACTCCATATTATTAGAATAAAAACAAATATAGGTGACTGACATGAGTGTTGAAAATTTAATTGAGGTTACTCTTGCAGAAAAAGATGACTTCCTAAAGATTCGCGAAACATTAACCCGCATCGGTGTTGCTGCTAAAAAAGAAAACGTTCTCTATCAATCTTGTCATATCTTACATAAACAAGGCAAATACTATATCGTACACTTTAAAGAGTTATTTGCTCTTGATGGTAAACCATCAAGCATTATTGAAAATGATTTAGCTAGAAGAAATACTATCGCTAATCTTTTGGAAGAGTGGGGACTATTGAAAGTTGTTAATTCTGAAAAGATTAAAGATCCAAAAGCCCCACTTTCTCAGATTAAAATTTTATCCCATAAAGATAAACATGAATGGGAACTAGTTGCCAAATATAATATTGGAAAGAAAAGGCGAGAAGTTTCTCCTGAATAATTTGGAGTTATATTATGTGTGATGTGATTAAGAATTTTGTAAAACTCGGCTACTATAGAACAGACCCGAAAGTCTCATTACCAACTTTCGGAACACAATTATCAACATGTTTTGATTTGTGTTACTGTCCATCAAAAACTTCTGTGGAAGGTTATAATAAAGATAACGATCCATTTGATCGTCCAGTCGGAACGGTTGATGCTGAGTTGATGATTGGTCCTGGAGATAGAGTATTGATTCCAACTGGATTAATATTCAGAATTATAGATGAAAAACTTGCAGGATATGAGCATCAAATTTATTCAATCCGTCTGCATGCTCGATCAGGACTCTCTTTGAAGAGAGGTTTGGTTCTCGCAAATTCCGAAGGAATCGTTGACGTGGACTATCAGGAAGAAGTATTTGTTCTTTTGACAAATATTTCAAATCAACCACAGACAATTAAACGATACGATAGAATCGCTCAAGCAGAAATCGTGAAAAATGAACAGTTTGTATTTTTTGAATATCCAGTAAAACCTGAGAGGCTCTCAAACAGAAGTGCTGGATTTGGGTCAACAGGTACAAAATAATGGCACAAAGATTAGAATGGATTGAGTATCTTCTGATTGATGTTGAGAATGAGAAAGATCCCAATGTTAAGAAATATCATCCTTTTCTTAAAGCTGTAATTGATCAGGCTAGAGCAAAAGAAATTACAGGAAAACAAGCCTCTAATTATATTGAGGCAGTAATTCCCTCTGTATTGCAAGAAGCTAATGAAAAATATCGAATTAATAATCTATTCCAAGCGATTGTAAGTTATAGTAAAAAAATAGTTTGATTTTTAGAAAACTTTTATATATAATGTTTGTGAGTGCTCAATTGAGGCTCACATACCATTAACTTGCTTATAAAGGAGTCTATTATGACAAATCTAAATTCATTCCCATCTTTTGATCGTTTCCTTCCATCTGCATTAGGATTTGATCGCATGTTCGACGCTCTCGATCATGCTGCTGATCTTGTGAATCATTCTAATACAGCTTTCCCGCCAGTAAATGTTATTAGCGTAGATGAACACAATTATATTGTTGAGCTTGCTGTTGCTGGATATACAGATGAGGAAATTGAAGTCACATCAGAAAAGAATGTTCTTACTGTCACAGGTAAGAAAACAGATAAGGATGAGCGCAGCTATCTCGTAAAGGGTATCGCTGGTCGTTCTTTTGCTCGCAAGTTTGTTCTTGCAGACACTGTTGTTGTTAAAGATGCATCTCTAAATAATGGTATTCTATCCATTGATCTAGAGAATGTAATCCCAGAAGCTCAAAAGCCTCGTAAAATCGCCATTAAGTAAATTTGTGAAAGATAAGTTTATATCATTTTATTTTGATGTTGCTGAGAGAGTTGCTCAACTTTCTCACGCTCAGAGGCTGAAAGTTGGTGCGGTCATTGTAAAAGATGACCGCATCCTTTCTTACGGTTATAATGGCATGCCAGCTGGATTTGATAATTGCTGTGAGTATAAAGATTACAGCGAACGAACAATTGAAGATTTCCCAACTCTAAAAACCAAGCCAGAAGTTGTTCATGCTGAGATGAATTCAATCGCAAAAATCGCAAAACATGGAGATTCTTGCGAAGGCGCATCAATGTTTATTACACATGCACCATGCGTAGAATGCGCTAAAATGATTTTACAAAGTGGAATAAACAGCGTATACTATCTTAAAGAATATCGTTCAACCGCTGGAATAGATCTTTTAAAGAAAAGCCCTAACTCAATATTTTTAATGAGACAAGTATGAAAGTAAAAATTGGTCCTTATAGTAATTTTATTGGTCCTTACCAAATTGCAGAGATCATTCTTTCTCCTCTTACCTGGTTCAAGCCAAAGCGTCCCAGTAAACTTGAGCAAGCTTTAACTGAAAAACAAAATCCACACGAAGAACTTTGTTATAAGTTTGGAGATTGGCTTGCCGCAGATAAAAACGGAAACGATTCTTGGTTAACTAAAGCATGTCAGTGGATTCACGACAAGCAAAAGCGCACAATCAAAATTAAAATTGATCGTTGGGACACTTGGAATATGAATGATACTCTTGCGATGATCATTCTTCCAATGCTTAAGCAGTTAAAGGCAAATAAACATGGATCTCCTTTTGTTGCTAAAGAAGATGTCCCAGAACATCTTTGGGCTGGTGAAAAACCTAGTGACGAAAATGGTTGGTTGGACAACACTCATCATGAACGTTGGGAATGGGTTATGGGTGAAATGATCTGGGCATTTGAACAACTCTGTGATGATCATAATGATTCTCAATTTTTTTCTGGTAATTTTGAGATGCTTTGGCAAGCATTAGATAAAGATGGTAATCCAATTGGTATTCCTGAACCTATGGAATCTAGAACCAAGCATGAAGGTGTGGTGACATATCAGACGGTAAGGGGACCAAACGACACTAGTGTTTTTGATACTAAAGCATACGAATCCCACCATAAGCGTATTTCGAATGGTTTGATGCTATTCGGGAAATACTATCAAGGTCTTTGGGATTGATGTAAGTTATTGATTTATTAATCATTTTTAATATTTACATTCTCTACAAATAATAGTACAATAGTATTGTGGTAATAATTTGGGAGTCTATATTATGAGTCTATATCACAAACCTGTATTGAAAACTCGTGAGCGTGTCATTTTTAATCCTGCGAATGATTCGCATCTGCGAGATTTTGCTTCATTTCTAAAAAATAATAATTGGAAGAATGGTTGTAATTATTATCTCGAAGAACCTTATCAGGATATTCCCACAATGATCAAGGCTAAGGTTGTTGATTTCTTTTTGAGTCCATATGTTGTATGATTATCATTCATACTAAACTTCCGAAATCTAAAAAAAAGAAAAAGATTCGTGGAGTCATTCAAAAGAAATTAGACGTTTCACGTATCCAAAGTAAACTTGGCGATTACAAGCCAGCAAATAATTCGTATTTGCGTCCTGGATCAGAACAAGCAAGCAAGATCGCTTCGCACGTCACAACAACACAGTTTGTTCCAAATCGGACTGGTGTTATGGATGAAACATTTTTGGCAAAAGAGTCACCTGAAGTTCGTGATGCAATTATTGCAAAGTCTAAGCGTATTGCTATTGCCTATTCAAAAGGTGCTTACCAATATGTGACTGACGAGGCTGATGCTAAAACAATCGGTAGAAAGAATCCAATATGAAATTCGAAACTGCCACTCTTGAGGAATTAGCAAATTCTTTAGATGAACTGTTTATGGATCTTGCAGATCTAAAAGAACAAAATGAAGCTATTGGTGAAATGATTGCAAAAAGAGATTCTATGAATCTTTTGATGGTTAAACATGTCGAGAAGATTGCTAGAGAGAAAGAAGTTTTGTTGATGCATTTGGGTCTTGATTCTCTAAAAACTAAACAGCTTGATGAAGAAAGAAAAAAAGCAGAAGCAGAAGCAGAAGAAAAGAAACTAAGAGAACTTTACGAAAAATTAAAAATGAAATTTGAAAAATGAAACTACATGTAATGTCTGACCTGCATTTGGAATTCGCCCCTCTGGATCTTCCTGGGGGCGATGTTCTATTACTTGCGGGCGACGTTTGCGTTGCTGCACATTTAGATGAACACAGAACAGATGATCGCGCAAGAAGCCACAAGAAAGTTTGTAAAAAGTTTTTCTTTGAAGAATGTTCCAAATATAATAGTGTTTATTATATCGCTGGTAATCATGAACACTATCATGGTATTTTTGATCACACTGTAGAAACTCTTAGAGAATTTCTAATAGGAAGCAATGTAAAAGTTCTTGATAAGGAAGTAGTCAATCTTGATGGTTGGAATCTTTATGCTGCCACAATGTGGACAGATTATAACGCCAATGATATTTGGGCTAAGATGGCTGCCCAAAATGGACTTAATGATCATCATCTAATTAAAATGATGAAACCCTCTCTGATGAAATTTTCCACAGATGATGCTCTAGAAGAACATAATCTTGCTCTAAAGAAATTAGATGAGATGCTTTACGATTGGCCAATAATAGATAAACCAACTATAGTCATGACTCATCACGCTCCTACATATAACAGCATACATGAAAGGTATCGTGGTGATGCTTTGAACTATGCATATTCAAGTGATCTTAGTGAAACAATTCTAAGACATAAGAATATAAAGTATTGGTTTCATGGACACACCCATGATGGTTTTGATTATATGGTTGGAGATTGTAGAGTGATCGCTAACCCAAGAGGTTATGCTCACCGTGATGGAAGTCGCTCACCAGAGAATAATGGATTTAATATAAACTTTGAATTGGAGATTTAAAATGAAAACTCAATTTGTTTTTAAGTATATCTATGAGAATGATCATCAAGATGATACGCCACATACTGAATTCGCTAACAACAAGGAAATTGTCATCACTCTTAATGGTGAGCAGAGCCTAACTCAGATTTTTGAAGAGTTTAGAGGATTTTTGCAATCTGCTGGATATGTTTTCGGAATGAATGATTATATTGATAAGTTTAATGATTTTGAATCAGATTATTCCTCAGGAGAAGAAGACGATGAAGAATCTTTGGATGATCCTGATTACCAAATAGAAAGCCAAGATTCTATTGATTTTGAAATGTCAGAAAACAATCCTGATCCCTTGCTCGTTTCAGGCGGAGGATATGCAGTTGATCCTGATACAGTAGATGAATATATGGGCATCCCCAAATATGAAACAACAACTGGAAAAGATTTGGATGAAGAAAAAATATTAGCTATAAAAAATGAGGTATTTCCTTTTTTAGAAACTCTAAAACAGAATCCAGAAAAAACAGTTCTTCGTTGGCCAAATCGATCTGCTGATGTCAGTAAGAAGATTGACTCTCTCCGAGAGATTCTCGGAGAATAATTGGTGATAAATTATTTTGATTTTCTTTCAAATAGAGAATCATTTTTATCATCCAAGCCATTCAATCATATTGTAATAGATAACTTCTTTGAAAAAGAAGTAGCTGATGAAATTGCAAAAGAATTTCCCTCTCACGATTCTTCTGTTTGGACAGTTTCTTATAATAATCCAATTGAAATAAAAAAAGCTTGCTCTCATTGGGATAAATTTCCCAAAACCATTTATTCTGCTTTATATTATCTTTGCAGTAACGTATTCACACATAAAATGAATATGTTGACTGCGAAAGATAATATACGAGCAGATTATGGATTAAATGGTGGAGGTATGCACTCACATTCTCGAGGTGGGAAATTAAATATTCATAAAGATTATTCAATCCATCCTAAATTAAACTATAAAAGAAATTACAACTTAATTGTTTATATGACTCCTGATTGGGATCCTAGTTGGGGAGGTTCTTTGGGATTATGGTATAGTGATGGAAAATCGCCTTCCAGTCGAAGTGTTAAATATGAAAATGTATTTAACCGAGCAATAATCTTTGATACAACTCAAGATTCTTGGCATGGATTGCCAGAGGAAATTACTTGTCCTGAAATTATCTCAAGAAGAAGTTTAGCTGTATATTATATGAGTAGAGTTGATAATAACACTGAACCTAGATTTAGAGCGCAGTTTGTTCCGAATGAAGAACAAAAACGCGATCCCAGTATTGTAAAATTTTGCGAGGAGAGAAGTAAGTGAATGAACCACTAGTTAGTGTTATTACTGCAACAACTGGAAATCCTATTCTTGCAAATTGTCTACAATCAGTCAAGCAACAAACTTACTCTAATATACAACATCTAATAATGGTAGATGGTCTTGAGCGAGCAGCTGCTGCTTATTCAGGAATTGAAGAATCAGCTGTTCAAATTAAAACAAGAGATGGATATCGTTGTGATATTATCGACTTACCATATTCTATTGGACGCGATCGTTGGAACGGTCATCGCATTTATGGCTCTGGAACTTATATCGCTGATGGTGATTATGTTATGTTTCTGGACGATGACAATTATATTTCCGCCGATCACATTCAAAATTGCATTGATGCCATAAAGGCAGGTAATCAGTGGTCATATTCTTTTAGGAATATTGTAAATAAAAATCAAGAATTTCTTTGTGAAGATAATTGCGAAAGTTTAGGAAAATGGGCAAGTATCCTTCACCCAGAAGATTTCTTTATTGATGTTAATTGTTATTTTTTACCAAAATTATTAGCTGTGGCTATGTCGCCCGTTTGGTGGCGTAAGTTCAGAGAACCAGGACAAGCAGAAATTGATCGTGCGATGATCCATGTTCTTAAACAAATGGCTCCTAAATTCGATACTACATATAAGTACACAGTAAATTATACTGTTGGAAATTCTCAACTATCAGTACAGCCTGAATTCTTTCAACGAGGTAATGCTGAAATGATGAGGAGATATAATAATAATCTTCCTTGGAGTAAATGAAATTAACTATGAGTAAAATAATAATAACAGGAGTTGCTGGTTTATTGGGATCAAGACTTGCTGACTGGATTGTTGATAACGTTCCAGGAACTGAGATAATTGGAATAGACGATCTCAGTGGTGGCTATATCGATAATGTGAATCCCAAAGTACAGTTTCATAAACTTAACTTGGTAAAAGACGAATTTGATCATTTAATTGAAGGTTCTGACTACGTTTTCCATTTTGCTGCATATGCTGCAGAGGGATTATCGCCATTCATTCGCCAATATAATTATGAAAATAATCTAATAGCGACAGCTAGAATTGTGAATAGTTGTATACGACACAATCCAAAAAGATTGATATTCACATCAACTATGGCAGTTTATGGACAGGGGAATCCTCCATTCGATGAGAGAGATCAACCCAATCCAATTGATCCATATGGCATAGCAAAATTTGGTTGCGAACGAGATATACAAATTGCTGGCGACCAACATGGTTTAGATTGGTGCATCATTCGTCCACATAATGTTTATGGAATCAAT
>Ga0209777_10009836_pt1 | contig 10233 bp, 4 predicted proteins | sample FrelakmetHBP12HB_FD_187147 | JGI IMG/M metagenome (GOLD analysis project Ga0209777, IMG submission 187147) | Freshwater lake sediment microbial communities from the University of Notre Dame, USA, for methane emissions studies -HBP12 HB (SPAdes)... | ecosystem: Environmental > Aquatic >...
CGCCGAGGTCGTCCTGCTGGCGCTCGACCCCGACGGCAAGGAGGTCTGGCGCCGCGGCCTCGGCCCCTTCATCGCCGTGCACGGCAGCGGCACGTCGCCTATCATTTATGGCGATAAAGTAATCCTTGCCAACGACCAGGAAGACCTGAACCGCATGGCCTCGCGCGAAGAGGCCAAGACCGGCGAGAAAACCGCCGTGGGCAAGAGCTTCCTCGTCGCCGTCGACCGCAAGACCGGCCTGACCCGCTGGCAGGCCGATCGCCGCACCGGCCTCTCGACCTATTCCACCCCGTGCGTGTACCAGGCCGAGGGCGGGCGGCCCGAACTCATCTTCACCAGCACCGTCTGCGGCGTCACGGCGATCGACCCCGACACCGGCAAGGTCAACTGGGAGATGCCCGACCTCTTCAAGGACCGGTGCACGGCCTCGCCCGTATGCGCGCCGGGCCTGGTGATCGCCGGCTGCGACGACCCGCGCGGCCCCCAGTACGTGGCCGTGCGGCCGGGATCGAAAGAGAAGGGCGTGGAGCCGTCGCTGGCCTACAGGCTCGAGACGCACGTGCCGCTGATACCCACGCCCGTTGTCAAGGACGGCCGGCTGTTCTTCTGGTACGACGACGGCCGGGTGGCGTGCCTGAAGGCGGCCACGGGCGAGCTGGTCTGGGGCGGTCGCGTGGGCGGGGCGTTCTTTGGGTCACCCGTGTGGGTCAACGGCCGGCTTTACTGCATCTCGCGGACGGGCAACGTGGTGGTGCTGGCCGCCGGCGACAAGTTCGAACTCCTGGCGAAGGTGCCGCTGGGCGAGAAGAGCTTCGCCACGCCCGCCGTCTCGGGCGGAGTCATGTACCTGAGGACGCTCTCGCACCTCTTCTCGCTCGGCGGGAAGAAGTTGTAGGGCAGAGGCGTAGCCACACTCATTGCGCGGCGGGTCTCCGCACCCGCCGCGCGAGTCTTCAAGCACTTAGAGCCTATCCGAATATGCAGCCTATGTGGCACGCCCGCCCTCGGGCGTGCTGGCACAGCCGGGGGCGGCTGTGCCACAAGGGTCTTTCGGAGGGGCTCTTAGAACCCGCAGCACCCGCTGCCTCACACGTCGCAAATCGCGATCGACTTTTTCAGCGACTCGATCGCGTCTTTCGTCGGGCTGTACTCGTGCGAGACGTAGCCGTCGTATTTCGCATCGACGATCGCCCGCATGATCGCCGGGTAATACAGTTCTTGCGAGTCGTCGATCTCATGCCGCCCCGGCACGCCGGCGGTATGGAAGTGGCCGATGTACTGGATGTTCTCTTTGATCGTGGCGATGACGTCGCCTTCCTGCACCTGCATGTGGTAGATGTCGTAGAGGAGCTTGACGCGGGGCGACCCCACCTTCTTGCACATCTCGGCGCCCCACGCGGTGTGGTCGCACATGTAGTCCTTGTGGTTGCGCTTGGAGTTCAGGAGTTCCATGCACACATTGACCTTCTTCTCCTCGGCGAAGGCGGCGATCTTCTTCAGGCCCTCCACGCAGTTCGCCAGGCCCACGTCGTCGGCCATTCCCTCGCGGTTGCCCGACATGACAATGATGTTCGGAAACCCCGCGGCGGCCGTCGCCTCAATGGCCTCCTTGGTGCTGGCCACAAGGGCTTCGTGGTTCTCCTTGCGGTTGAATCCCTTGGCGATGCCGAGGCCGCTGCGCACCATCGTGCAGATCAGGCCGTACTTCTTGAGGGTGTCGAACTCCTTCGGCCCGAGGAGATCGTGGCCGTACAGGCCCAGGTCCTTCATGAGCTTGCACTTGTCCTCGAAGGAAAGCCCCTTGGGAAACACGCCGCCGCACGCGCCCTGCTTGATGCGGCCTTTCAAGGGCGACGCCGCCGGCTTCTCCTCGGCTGCCGCTGCCCGGGTTGAAAGGCCGATGGCCGCCAGGGCCGCCCCTCCGGCCACGCCCTTCAGAAGATCGCGACGGCTCACGGAATTCGTACGCTGCTCGCTCGGGTGGCTCATGGTCTTCCTCTTCCTTTAACGGGTGCGATGGGTGCTCGTTTCAGCCGGAGACAGGCTATAGCGGGGCACGCGTCGCGTCAAGCGTTTACGGCGCCGTTTACGCCCGCGTCGCCGCGACGCCCTCTTCGGGCCGGACGACTGGAAACAGTTCCGCCACAAAATGGCCGACGCGATCGAGGCGATGAGGAAGTAGGGCGCGCGGCGAAGCGATTCACAGGCTCTTTTCGTGCCTTGCAGAACAAAAGAGCAGGTTTCGTTTTGCAGGGCGAGTTCGGCGGCCCTCGTAAGTACGGTGCGCCCCGGAGCGCGCGGCAAACGGTGGCTGCGCACGCACCGAATCGCGTGATTTCGTTCGTGCCATATTATGATAACATTATGAATTATATCAGCCCAGCTTCGCAGGATTCAGCCCCAACGGGGCGACGGCCTGTAGCCACGGGTGGAGCTCGGCCCGCTGTAAGCGGGCGGAACGTAACCCGTGGAAGAGATGCGTTCGTGAGAGTTCCGCCCCGGATGGGGCGGCGGAAATGGCGGCGCGAAAGGTGGATTAGTAACGCGCGGCTTACTCCGCAATGGGTTTCTCCGCTGGTTTGAGCAATTCCTTCGCCCCTTCCGGGGCGAAAAGAGGAAAAAGAAGAATCTGTTTTCCTCAGCTTTCCACGGGTTCCGCGTCGGGCCGCAATGCGGCCGCGCCGCTCCACCCGTGGCTACATTCCGCCGCCCCGTTGGGGCGAAAGGGGCGGCTTCAGGAACGTACTGTTACAACATTCCCACTGTGAGAGTTTTCACAAGCGGGCCACCCATTATATGGAGCACTCTTAATGTCACGTCGGGCGGAACGCACGTAAGTCGCATTTTTGAAAAGTGACTTACGTGTTTTGGGAGCGCGCAAAAAACGACATAAAACGTCATAACAGGGGCATATTCCTGAAGCGTTTCGATCAAAAACGTCAAAAAACGACACGATTTTGCATTACCCATCTTAACATTTGAGCCATCAACCCCCTCTGGCGCTATCAAAAACGAGGTTTGACCCACTCCGGAACCCCCTTGGGGCGCGTTTTTGGCGCGCAAAAACACGTAAGTCATGATTTTGCAAAGTGACTTACGTGCGTCTTGGGATCTGAGAATCTCAAATCTGAGGATTTCAAATTTGAGAAAAAGGAGAAAAGAAGAGTCCAAAGTCCAAAGTCGGAGGTGCAAAGTCGGGGAACGACGGTCTAAAGTCCAGGGCGGCGGGGCGGGGCAAGGGGCGGCTACTCAGGCGGGGGTGGGGGCGGTGTGGGCTCTCACGCAGTTGCGGCCGGCGGACTTGGCTGCGTACAGGGCCTCATCGGCGACGCGGACCAGGTCTTCGGGCGTCTTCAGGCCCTCGTGGCTTGCGACGCCGAAACTGGCGGTGACGGCCAGGGCATTCCCGAGGACCCGGAGCGGCTGCGAGCAGATGCTCACGCGCAACCGGTCGGCGAAATCGGCGGCAGCCTGGGCGGGGGTTTCCGGAGCCAGAACAACGAACTCGTCGCCGCCGTAGCGGGCCGGCGTATCAGACGTGCGGCAACCGTCGAGCAGCAGGCGGGCCACCTGGCGCAGCACCTCGTCGCCGGCCGGATGGCCGAAGCGGTCGTTGACTTGCTTGAAGCCGTCCAAGTCGGCCATGATCAGGGCCAGGTGTCCGCCGTGCCTGAGGAGTCTGGACCACTCCTGCTTCAGTCGCTCGTCCAGGGCGCGCCGGTTGGGCAACTCCGTCAGGGGGTCGATCAGGGCGAATTGCCGAAGCAGGTCCTGGAGATGCTTGGTCCGCAGAGCGGCGCGGACGCGGGCCCGCAACTCGAACGCGTCGAACGGCTTGGTGACGAAATCGACCGCGCCCAAGTCCAGGCCCTTGACCTTATCCTCGGTGCCGCCCGAGCCGGACAGGAAGATCACCGGGGTGGAACACGTGGCGGCATCCTCCTTCAGCCGCCGGCAGACCTCGAAACCGCCCATGTCGGGCATGTCCACGTCGAGCAGGACGAGGTCCGGGTTCTCGCGGCCGGCCGCTTCCAGGCCTTCGAGGCCGCCGCCGGCGCACAGGATTTCGTGGCCTTCGTGGGCAAGCCGGGCCTTCGCCACGGTCAGCGCCTCGGCGCTGTCGTCTATGATGAGTATTTTCATGGCGTCCTCGGTTGTGGAGGCACGGAATCCGCGGCGCGGCCCGCCTGGATTCTCTCAGACAGACGGGCCAATTTACCCAAGGCAAGCATAACCCCCTCCACGTCTCCGCCGCCGGCGTGAGATTCCAGTTCGCGGGCCGCTTCGGTCAGGCAGGCGTAGCCGTAACTGCCGCCGGCGCCCTTCATCTGGTGGGCGAGCCGGCGCAGGGCCTCCCACAGGCCGGCCCCCGCCGCCTGACGCATCTCCGCCAGTCGGTGCGGCAGCAGGGCGACGAACTCGGCGACGGCGCCGGCCATCTCTGGATCGTCGCGGAATGCCGAGGTTATCGCCCCGTTTGTGGCACAGCCCCGATTGCTCGGGGCTGTGTTTTCCCACCCGAGGGCGGGTGGGCCACATCGGGCGGGCGTGCCACAGTTCTGAGATAGTTCCTTAACGGGCGCCGCCGGCGGACTGCCCATGAGCCGAGCCAGCGCGTGCAGCAGGCCCACGCGGTCCACCGGTTTCGCCGCATAGTCGTCGCATCCGGCATCGAGGCACTTCTGACGGTCCTTGGCCATGGCATGGGCCGTCAGGGCCATGATGGGGCCGGTGTACCCCTGCCGGCGGAGCAGGGCGGTGGCCTCGTACCCGTCCATTTCGGGCATCTGCATGTCCATGAGGACCGCGTCATAAGGGCGGCCTTCGGACAACGCGGAGGCGACCTTCTCGACGGCTGCGCGGCCGTTCGGAGCTACCTCGACCTCCGCCCCGGCAGTACGGAGGATCGTGGAGATCAGGCGCTGGTTGTCCGGCCCGTCCTCGGCCAGCAGGATGCGTCCGTGCAGTTCCACGGGGGCGAGGGCCGCGTCCGTCGCCGGGCGGGATACGCGGACCGCTGCCTCCGCAAGGTCGTGCAACATGCGGCCGGGGTCGGCCGGTTCGGCCTCCAAGGTGACGGTAAAGGTGCTTCCCTGGCCGGGCGTGCTGACGACGTGGATATCGCCGCCGAGCATTTCCGCCAGCCGCCTGCTGATCGCCAGCCCCAGGCCGGTGCCGCCGTACTGACGGGTCGTTGAGCAATCGGCCTGGGCGAACGGCTGGAAGAGCCGGCCGATCTGCTCCGGCGTCATGCCGATGCCGGTGTCCTTCACGTCGAAGGCGATCGACGCCCGCCCCGCCGCGTCGAAGACCCGCCGTGGCGGGGCGCCCGGGCTGAAGCGCACCGCGATTTCGACGCCGCCGTGGGGGCAGAACTTCACGGCATTGCCCACGAGGTTGACGAGGATCTGGCGGACCCGTACGGGGTCGCTCAGGATCGTCTCCGGCAGCGGGAACTCGTATCGGGTGTCCAAGGACAGCCCCTTCTCGGCAGCGGGGACCCGCATCAACGACACGACTTCCTCGACCAGTTGCACGGGCGAGCAGGGAACCCGCTCGACGTGCATCTTGCCGGCCTCGATCTTCGAGAGGTCCAGGATGTCATTGACCAGCTCCAGCAGGTGCTTGCCGTTGCGGCTGATGATCTGGACGTCTTCCCTGGTCTGGGCTCGCGTGGGGCACGCCTTGTGATCGGAGCACGTAACGCAGCATTCGATGGAACTTTCAACCATCTCGGCGAAACCGAGGATGGCCGTGATGGGGGTCCGGATTTCGTGGCTCATGTTGGCCAGGAACTCGCTCTTGGCGGCGTTGGCCTGCTCGGCTTCGGCTCTCGACCGCCGTATCGCCTCCTCGGCCCGCTTGCGCTCCGTGATGTCTTCCGCAAAACCCGCCAGACCGTACGGCTCACCTTGCTCGTCCTTGAGGACGACGACCGACATTTGCGTCGAGAAGGTCGTTCCATCCCTACGTACGTGTCCCACTTCGCCCGCGTGATGACCTTGCCGCTTGACCGCGGCATTGAACGGCGCCACCGCCGTCCTGAACTGCTCGTCCGTATGGAAGACGCTCAGGTGCTTCCCCACGAGTTCCGCGCCCGACTCGTAGCCGTGCATCCTGGCCCAGGCAGGGTTGACGAACTGGAGGTTGCCGTCCAGGTCGGCCACGGCGATCCCTTCCGCGGCCTGTTCGGCAATCACAGCCAGGCGCCGCAACTCACGCTCCATGCGCTTGCGATCGGTGATGTCGCGCGAGATGTTTGAAAAGACTTCAACTTCCCCCGAGGAGTTCTTGTGGGCCATAACCGCCATCAGGATAGAGATCTCGTGTCCGTCCCGGTGCAGAAAGGCACATTCCCCGGTCCACACGCCGTCGCGTCCAGCGGTCGGAAGAACGGTTTCCACGGTCATCCGGTTGGCCCACTGCGGGTGGCAATCGGAAATCTTCCGTCTTGTGACGTCCTCATCGGGCGCGAACCCCACCATCAGGCGACCGGCCTTGTTGATGTAGAGAATGTGCCCATCTTTCGCATCGGCGAAACCGACAAAGTCCGGCGTTGCCTCCACAATGGCCACCAGACGGCGCCGCTCCTCCTCCGCCCGCTTCGGCTCGGTGATATCCCTGACCGTTGACTGGAGGACGATCTTTCCGGCGTACTCCATCCTGGTCAGGAGCACGGTGGCGGGAAACTCGTCGCCGTCGGCCCGCTTGTGCGTCCACTCGAAGAAGTGGGAGCCCTCGCGCACGGCCGTCTCGATCATCTCCCTGGCCTTCTCGGCGGAGGCACGCCCGTCCGGTTGCCGGTCGGGAGACAGGTTCCAGGGCTCGTAGGAGAGGAATTCCTCCACGGTCTTCGCCCTGAACATGTCCATGGCCGCCGGGTTCCCGGACGTGAACTTCCAGAGAGGAGGCTCCACGGTCATCATGGCGTCGCGGGAACTCTCAAATAGAACCCGGAATCGTTCTTCGCTTTCGCGGATCGCCTCCTCGGACTTCCGGCGTACCTCGATCTCCTGCTGCAGGCGCTGGTTCGTCGCGGCCGCCATCACCGCTGCGCCGCGGGCAATCGACACCTTCTCCTCCTCGGACTTCAGGAGCGACTCGGAGACGCGGGCTTTCTCGGCGGTCTCGGCGACCAGCAGCGATGCGATGGATTGCCATTTGCGCAGGATGAACCAGGCCACACACGTCGCCATCACGGCACTGACAACGATCGCGATCCAGTGGGACTCCCAGATCGTCAGGGTCGGGCCGCTCAGGTCCTTTACAATCTCAAAGGTCGTCATGCCGATCGTCATCAGCAGCGCCACCATCGCCAGCGGCACGACCAACTGCCTCGAGTTCTTGAATTGGCGGTCTTCAGCGGGCGCCAGCATCAAGGCGAACTTATGGACCACGAAGATGAGCCCGAACAGATAGCCCCCCAGCCGTATCCAGTGCGAGTACCACCACCCATCGTCCCAGATCGACGAAAGGCGGACCATGATCGCCCCGGCGCCGATCAGGACCGCCAGACACGCGAACACGTAGTGCCGCAACTGGCGGTCGCGACCGTAGTCGAGAAGAAACCGCGGGGCCGCCGCCATCAGCAGAATGCCCCCCGTCACGTTCAGGATCAGGGCCATCGGCGTCGACTGGCCATTGACCTCCAACGTCGGAAGCATTTCCGTGAAGATCAGCGACAAGGCCGCCGGCACCGTCATCGCGCAACCGGCCGCGATGACCAGCCATCGGCGGCCCGCCGCACGGGCGGTCACCCGGGGTATCCAACACGCGCAAAACAGGGTCCCCGCCACAAGGACCCCCAGGCTTCTCATGAACACGAACGCCTGGCCGACGGGCGTGAACGCATGAATCGCATCCAAAACCGCCGTGGCCACCAAGGCGGCGCAAACCAGGACGGTCTGGCCGTCCGACTGGCCCCGCGCTCGGCTCACCATCGTGAAGACGATCACGAAGGCCGAGAGGCTGATCGTCAGTTCCATGGCCGTGTGGATTCCGGGACTTACCAGTACCCAATCCGTCAGGTTGAACAAGTGAGAGGCAAAGAGGATGCCGGCCGCGATCATCGCCACGATCAGCCCGGCCCATGGAAGCACACGCCGCCATAACGAGCGGGTCCCAGACGCGGAGCGCGCCGCCGAAAGCGTATCCATAGTCTGTTTCCTCTTCAAAGGCCGAGAAACAACGTGCTCGCTATATCCAACAGCAAGCGGGCGCCGGCCGGATCGTCCGCGATCCGGATTCCGGCTGGCCTGAGGGGCGCAAAATCTCCCCGCGGAGCGTTATCCCCAGCGCGGAGGGAGGCCCATGATTGTGTGCTCTTACAGAGGATATCGACTCGAATTGGATTCAACTCAACGGTAATTGGACGACCGGTGCCGTGACCCGGCGAGATTGGCCGCAGCATCCGGTTGGCATCACGGGGGGGGGGCCGGCGAGATTCTTGGCTTCGTCTTGTCAGGAGCCGGGCCTGTGAGAGGCACAAGGGACCGCAAGGAACCGCAAGGTGTCTGTCAACGTGACGCCGGGCGGTGTATACTTCGGCCGGCGGAGGGCATTCAGCAGCACAACAACCCGCGATGCGATAAGGCCGAACAGAAAGGACCAGAATCGCATGAGACGCAAGAGTGTACGCAGCGTCGGAGGGCTTGTCCTGCTGGGGATGCTCATCCTGGCGGGCAGCGCCGCCGAGGCCCAGCAGGCCGCCGGCCTTCCGTTCTCTTACCAGAACCCCATCGACTTTTCGTACCCGTATAACGATGGGGCGCGGGAACGGCCGATTACGGAACTCCGCGACCCCGCGATCATTCGCGTGGGCGAGATGTATTACCTGACCTACACGGTCTTCCCGTTCACGCACAGCACCAGCCGCGATCCGGCGAAGCCCGACTACAACTCGTCTCCGGGGATCATGCTCTATTCCTCTTGAGGCTTCTGTCCAGCGAAGACTTCTTGGGCTACAAGGCCATGGCGTCGGGGCGCGTCAGGGGTGGGACGACCGAGCCTGGAGGCCGGCGGCGATAGTTACCCCTACGGCTGCGCGAGCGTGGCGCGGTCGAGGGTCTGGGTCAGGATCCCCTTCGAGACGTTATCGACGAAGAGGATCGTGCGGCGGGCGCCGAACGGAATCGAGATCTTGTTGCCCGAGACCGTGACCTCGATGGGTTTACCAAACACATCCATCGCGCGGACCTTCTCCGGGTCGGACGAGATGACGAGCGTGCCCGGCGTGCCCATGTAGTGCCACAGGGTGGCGATGGCGCCGGTCTTGTACTCGGCCACCAGGCCCCGGACGTCGTGCGACCCGGCCACGGTGGGCAGGACGCGGGCCTCGACGAACTCGGCGGCGTTGTCTTCCTGGACGAGGATGAAATCCTTGCCCGGCGTGCGCAGGCGCGACGCGATGTCCGCCGGCGGCGGGGCATTCGAACGCAGGGTTTCGTACGCGCGAACGATCTCGAGGATGCCGGGGGTGAGCGGGTGCGAGGCCATCTCGCGGAAACTCGTCTCGAGCGAGATGGGGGCATCGTGCCCCAGCGACTTCGCCATGAGGTACTCGACCTCGTCAAGCTGGAGGCCGTCGGTATCCTTGCCCTTGGGCCAGATGCCGAACCAGCCGAGCTCGCCCGGCATCATGTCCTCGCGCACGCTGAGCATGTACGCGACCGACCGGTCGATGTGCTCGCGCACGGTGGGCCACTTCGCGGGCGGGGCCCCGGCCAGGATCTGGCCGCGCAGCGTATTCATGTACGTATCAACCGTGCCGCTGCGCGTGAACGAGTGCCACAGGTTGTGCGTCATGATCGTGCCCATGTGGATGATCGGGCGCTTGCGGAACTTGCTCATGGCCACGGCCTGGAACTTCGACACGTAGTAGATGAAGCGCCGCGTGTCGACGTCCTCGCCGCCGTCGAAGTAGATCATGTCGAAGCCGCACATGTCGAAGATGTCGGCCAGGCGCATCGCGACCTCGTCGAGGAGGGTCGTTTCCTGGTCGATGATGTAGCCGTTGATGCCGCCGTCGACGGCATAGTGGCGCAGCGAACTCGTGATCGGGTGCGGCGACCGCGTGGTGGCGTACGCCCCGCGCTCGCAGCCCAGGAAGGTGTTGAACTTGCCCTCGGGGCCGATCGACTTGTAGCGGATGATCTCGTCGTCGATGACCACGTCCTGGTGCTTCGCGACGCCGCCTTCCCACACCTTCTGGCGGGCCACGGGGCTGCCGGGCCA
>Ga0209777_10009837_pt1 | contig 10231 bp, 8 predicted proteins | sample FrelakmetHBP12HB_FD_187147 | JGI IMG/M metagenome (GOLD analysis project Ga0209777, IMG submission 187147) | Freshwater lake sediment microbial communities from the University of Notre Dame, USA, for methane emissions studies -HBP12 HB (SPAdes)... | ecosystem: Environmental > Aquatic >...
CCCTTCACCTTCCCGGAGAACGTCTCCTCAAAGGCGCGCCGGGCTGAGTGGGCCAGCAGTTGCCGGTTGACAAAGGCAAAATTGGCGGCTGAGCGCATTGCACCGAGATAAGCCTGTCCTTCCGGGGTGTCCATTGGCGCACAGACCAGTTCCCGGCAGGCAGATCAATGCCGTAACGGCGCACGACAGACTGGAACTCCTGAACGTAGTCGGTGCAGACCTGATGACCGGGGCCGCGCGAGCCGCAATGGATCTGTACAACCAAACAGCCTTCTTGCAAGCCGAAAACAGCTGCAGTTTCAGGGTCGAGTATTTCTTCAACCCGATCAACCTCGACGAAGTGGTTCCCTGCGCCGAGTGAGCCGATCTGGAGGCGCCCGCGGGCCTGGGCGCGCTGGCTGACTCTGACCGGGTTGGCTCCTTCCAGGCAACCGCCGTCCTCCGTTCGGGCAAGATCCGATCTGGTTGCATAGCCGTTTCTGGCCGCCCAGTGTGAGCCTTCCCGCATCAACCGTTCCAGTTCCGACAGGTTGAGGCTGACAACACCTACCTGGCCAACTCCACTGGGACAATACTTGTTTAGTAGGGTGGCCAAGGTATCCAGATAAGGCGCAGCGGTTTCGGCCTGGAGGGAGCAGGCCAGAAGGCGAACACCGCAATTAATGTCGTAACCAATCCCACCTGGCGAGATGACACCATCTGGAAAACCTGTTGCGGCCACGGCACCAATGGGGAAGCCGTAGCCCTGGTGCATATCGGGCATGACCACCAAGTGCCCAACCAGGCCGGGAAGCGTGGTGGCATTGACGGCCTGATCGAGGGATTTATCTCCGGCGATGTGTTCGAGCAGTATGCGCGTGGCATAAATCCGCACCGCAACACGCATATCGGGTCGAAAAGTACGCGGGATTTCCCATTCGTGGTCGGAAATTCTGGTTAAATCCTGGACGCGGACCATATCTGGCTCCTGGGCAGTTGGATCGCCTTCCTAGACGTCGAACACGATTTCCACTTCAAACCCAGCCCCCGTTTTTTGGATGTGTAAATTGTGATAGGTGACAGCTTTGATGGATTTGTCCAGTGAAAGGATGTTTGAACCTGACATTCTGACTTTCAATAGCGAGCCTTTCAGAACCAGGCTAAATTCATCAAATACAAGATTCTCCTGCTCGGCAGCCCAGATCAATTCAGACAGGAAAGCAACCAACAGGCCTTCCGTGTCCGGTGCTTCGGCCTCGAAGCTGCGTGTCAGGCGTGGGCCGGAGGCCGGCTTGGCACCCGAGAGCGCGTTCATCCCACGGGCTGCTTCGCCAAAGAGCGCTGGCAGGCTTTCAGCCCAGACGCGCAATTGCCAATCGGCAGAATGGGGCAATTCCTCGAACCCGGATTCCCTGGTGTTCATAGATGGATAATTTTACATCTGATTATGAAGTCTGATAACCAGAGAATATCAAAAATTTTAGGCGGAATATCGGACCGCGCGGACAAAATTTACAAAACAATGAGGAACAATAGCGCATTTACATCGTTCTCAGCGTTATGTTATGCCTGGTGTTTGTTGCTGCATGGGGGCCTATGCTGACTGCGCAAGCTTTGCCGGCACCATTGTCGCAGCCTGAGGAATATTTCTCAAGTGACGGTGGGGGGTGTTGGCATGCAGAGGTCAGCAAATGAGGCTGCAAGGTCGATGCCTTTTACAGCGGTAAAGCGCGCTTCCGCCAAGCCAATGGATCTGCTATCGATTACCCAATCCGATATCAATGCCATGCCCAACCATACGGCCGATGGAACGCCCGGTGACAGGCAGGGCGGAGCCCCAGATCCCGATGCAGTGGCGAGAGTAAAAACCATGTTTTTGGAATGGTTCTTACTATGCAATGAGAACTTGCACGGCTGCCTCGATCAGGGCAAATGATGTCGTCGCGACGGCTGCCCATTAATAAATATGGCTTCTTCCAGGACTAACGCGCAGACATGCCGGGAACAATGCCACTGCATTTAGTGATCATCCTTCAGCTGCTCCTGCAAACAGGGCCGGCAAGCGTGTGGCTCAGGCGTGTGTCTGCCAAGCGGCGGTACGGGGATATTTCTCACCCCCTGGATTTTTCTGTGACTATTGGGGGATGCTCTTTCAGCGTATCTATTGAAATTGGTTATTGTACAATTTAGATATATAATGTAGAATATATAATATTAAATAGTTCATTTCAAATATAAAGATTGATCATTATCCAGAAAAGGAGGTCCAACCAATAAACCTTACGCATGACAAAGGTTCCTCCATAATGCGTCTGCCTAAAATGTAACCTGCCAGCATAGAGCCTCAGCGGAGAGAGCCGATCTCAATAGATAGCATTTTTTCCTCAGCAAGATCGAGGTCCACACTCGTGTGTTTGCACGAGCAGCGTTCATCTCAAAAGGCCTGACGAACTCAAGTTTCGAAAATGGTCCCAATTATTCGTAGAGGAGCAAAATGATCAAGCACATTAGAATCATTCTCAGCGTTTTAGTATGTCTCATGTTATTTGGAGCATTTGGTTTCGCACCAGGAGCGCAGGCTGCACCGACAATCCCACCGCAGCCTAAACAGATCTTCTCAAAAAGTGGGGATGCCGGGATCAGGGCTACACAGGATAGCGGAGCGGCCGTCGCGGCCAAGTGGACGCTCGAAGCGCGCCAGGCCGCCAAACCGTTGGAAGTGACCATCTCGGCCTCCGATCTGGCAGGTTTAAGCGCCGATACTTCTGTTGGAGCTCCTGTTTACAAGCCGGGCGGAGCACCTAGCGCGGAGGCACTGGGGAAATGGACAGCGAGTAATAGCAGGCAAGCGACAGACCTGCCAACGCTGCAGGCGCCCAGCCTGATCACCCCGCAAGGCACCAAGGGTGTCTTTGATGGTTACCCGGGTAACTACAATACATATTTTTGGAATTCCTACCCCTTCTATGCGGTCGGTAGACTCTACTTTGACGATGGGGTTACCAGTTATTGGTGCACGGCCGCACTGATCAGTCCAAATGATATTGCTGCGACGGCTGCCGCATGTATGTGGAATGCCGACGCCCACTTCTGGTACGAGAACTTCGCATTTGTCCCGGACGATTACTACGGCTCTGGCCCCGGGGGAGTATTCCCTTATAATATTGGCTGGGTTCCTTTAAAATGGTTTGGCGCCAAGAAGTCCTCTTCCGCCCTGGGATACGATGTGGGGGTGCTTAGTCTTTCGGGTCACCCAACCACTTCTTTCGGCTGGCTTGGATATACAATGAACCAGTCGACCAAGTCACTTGTAACCAGCATCGGCTATACGACCAATTTCGACAGCGGAGGTTCAACCTGGGTGTGTGTGGCCGAAACTTATCCCAAAAAATCGGGCGTGATCGGCCAGGGTTGTGATATGAACAACTCCGCTTTGGGCTCGCCAGGGATCAACCATTTTACCCCGTTCTATTCCGGGTCCTTCATCAACTTAGCAGAAGCAGTCATTATAGGAGGCGCAACCGGTACTAATATTTACAGCACTATATTTACGACCAACAACCTCCTGCCGATATGTACCGATATCGGATGCTAAGGATTCCAAATCGGGACCAGGCTTTCCAAAAGGCCAGGATGAGGGGGTAATATTGGATCAGAGCCCTAAAATTGGCTGAAACAAAAAACGGGCTGCCCCCTGAAGGGCAGCCCGTTTCTTATTTACGTATACCGATCCTGCTCAATTTGAAATAATGGCATCAGAAGATTCACAATTCTTCGTTGCCGGGGTCAGAGGGAGCCAGGCAAATGAAATCGGTTATTGTAATTGTAGTAAATTTATTGTAAGATATACATATCAAAAAGATTTGTTTGCGAAAAAAGTGAGAGTGCTAATTGACCACGAAAGGAGGCCATTCAAAAAACCCTTAGGGCGTGCCAAAGGTATCTCTGGATTGCCGCAGGCTTTAATTTTTGTGCCAAAACAGAACCATCGCCGGAGGGAATCAATCTCATTATGTAGCGGCGTTTCTTTTACAAGATCGAGGCCCACACTCGTGTGATCGTACGAGTACCATTCATCTCATCAAAAGGCCTGACGAACTCGAGTTTCGGAAAAGGCCCCAATTATTTAAGGAGGAGAAAAATGATCAAAGGAATTAGAATTGTTCTCAGCCTGACCGTATGCTTCATGCTAATTGGAGCATTCGGGCAGGCACCAAGCGCGCAGGCTGCACCAGCAACACCACCGCAGTTCCAACAGATCTTCTCAAAAAGTGGGGATGCAGGCATAAGAGCCTCACAGGATTCCGCGACAGCCATTGCGGCCATGTGGACAGCGGAAGCGCGCCAGGCCGCCAAGCCGTTGGATGTCAATTTCAAGGCCTCCGATCTGGCAGGCTTAAGCGCCGATACTTCTGTTGGAGCTCCCGTTTACAAGCCAGGCGGGGCACCAAACGCGGAGGCACTGGCGAAATGGACGGCGAGTAATAACCGGCAAGCGACGGACCTGCCAACACTGCAGGCACCAAGCCTGATCATCCCGCAAGGCACCAAGGGTGTCTTTGATGGTTACCCGGGTAACTACAATAGCATATTCTATAGTTCCTACCCCTTCTATGCGGTTGGCAGACTCTATTTTCAAGATAATATTGGCAGTTATTGGTGCACGGCCGCACTGATCAGTCCCAATAATGTTGCCGTGACGGCTGCCCATTGCATGTGGAATGCCGACGCCCACTTCTGGTATTACAACTTTGCGTTTGTACCGGATGATTACTACGGCTCCGGCCCTGAGGGTGTGTTCCCTTATTATGTTGGTTGGATTAATTTAGCGTGGCGTTTTGCCAAGAAGTCCTCTTCAGCCCTGGCATATGATGTTGGGGTGCTGCAGTTTGAATATAACCCAGTCCAATATTTCGGCTGGCTTGGATATACCATGAACCAGTCGACCAAGTCACTTGTAACCAACATCGGGTATACGGGCAATTTCTTCGGCGGAGGTCCAACCTGGGTGTGTGTAGCCGAAACTTATCCCAAGAAATCGGGCGTGATCGGCCAGGGTTGTGATATGGACAACAGTTCGACAGGCACGCCAGGGATCTTCCATTTTGCCCCGTTCTATGCCGGGGTTAACATCAACTTAGCAGAAGCGGTCATCATAGGAGCAGCAACCGGGACAAATATTTACAGCACAATATTCACCACCAAAAACCTCCTAACGATATGTACTGAAATAGGCTGCTAAAGTTTCCTAATCGGGAGCGGGCTTTCCGAAAGGTCATGTTGGGGGGGTAAATATTGAATAAGAGCCCTTATGGGCTGAAACAAAAAAGGGTTACCCCCTGAAGGGCAACCCTTTTTCTGTTTGCATATACCTATCCTGCTCAATTTAACATCATCGCATCAGAAGATGGACAATTCTTCGTTGCCGGGGCCGTAGGGAGCCAGGAAAATAAAATCGGTTATTGTAATTTTGTTTAATTTAATGTAAGATATACTTATCAAATAAATTTGTTTGTGAAAAAAGTGAGAGTGCTAATTGACCACGAAAGGAGGCCATTCAAAAAACCCTTACGGCGTGCCAAAGGTTTCTCTGGATTGCCGCAGCTTTAAATTTTTATGCCAATACAGAACCATCGTCGAAGGGAATCAATCTCATTATTTAGCAACATTTTCTTTGCAAGATCAAGGCCCACACTCGTGTGATCGAACGAGTACCGTTCAACTCATCAAAAGGCCTGACGAACTTAAGTTTCGGAAAAGGCCTCAATAATTAAGGAGGAGAAAAATGATCAAGGGAATTAGAATTGTTCTCAGCCTGACCGTATGCTTCATGCTAATTGGAGCACTCGGGTCGGCACCAAGGGCACAGACTGCCCCGGGAATCCCGGTGAACTATACAGAAAATCGCTCAGCCAACGGGGAAACAGTCGGTTTAAAGAATATGGATACTGCTGCTGCGACGAGACCCGGGTATACCCGGGAACAGATGAAGTCTGCCAAGTCGTTGGACCTGGTCAGCCTCAAGGCATCTGATCTAAGCAGCATATCGGTCGATTTTTCCAGCGGAACTCCTATTATGAAGTCGGGTAAAATGCCAGACCAGGCCAAGCAGGCGGAAATGAAAGCTGCGCATCCGGAAGCATGGGCAGCGATCGAGGATCGGCAGTCTTTGGACCAGCCAACGGGCCTGACGCCCAGCTTGAGCAGCACGTACGGCACCAAGAATACCTTCACGGGATACCTCGGCAACTACTTTAGTCCTATGGGCTATAATTATTACCCATATTCGACCGTGGGACAACTCTTCTTTACCGATGGAGTTTCAGTTTATGCCTGCACGGCTACGTTGATCGCCGAATATACCATCGTTACAGCCGGTCATTGTGTATACAATACAGATTCCAACTACTGGTATTACAACTGGGAGTTTATCCCCGGCTACTATGATGGCTATGATCCGCTTGGATATTATACCGACTATACCCCATGGATACTGACCGCATGGATGAATTCTAAAACCTCCAGCAAGGGTATGCGATATGATGTTGCAGTGATCATATTATACGGTGATCCGGGTTATTACGCCGGTTGGGCTAGCTGGTCAGCGAACATGGGTACCAAACAAGAGATCCACGCCATCGGTTATCCACAAAATAAAACTGGCGGATGGTACACGTGGATCTGTGCGGCGGAAGATTTTGGAAAGGGCACGGATGTGGAGGGATGGGCTGCGATTATGACCTACGGCAGCAGCGGTGGACCGTGGTTCCTAGGGTTCCTGCCGTACCAGTTTAGCTATCCATATACTGCATACGGGAATTATGTCAATGGAGTCGTCTCTGGAGGCGTAGTCGGCATTCCCACTTTCTACGGACCGCGCTTCAGTTCCAAGAACATCATTCCATTATGTTTCGTGGGTGGGTGCTAATGTTAATGTAATTCGATCATGGAGGGCTTGACGAAATCCGTCAAGCCCTCTTTTTTCCCCTGAATCACCGGGCAGACCCGCCGGGAACAATCCTGGTGATAGCAGCGTCTATGCTCAGGCCAGTATTCAAACTTTTTTCCTAGCCGAAAGGAGGCAAAATGTCGAAGATCCATATATTATCGGTTGGGTTGCTTGCCTTAGCGCTGATGCTTACGGGCTGTGAAGCCTATAGCATGAAAAACGGCCAGGTTCCGGGAGACATGCCAGTGACAAAACCCGGTCAAGCCCCTGGAGGGCCAAGCATGCCGGCGCCTCATCAACCCCCGGTATGGCCAGGCAACCCGGACACCCAAACCAGGATAAATACCACTCCTCAGCCGCCACATCCACCTCAACCTAGCCGCGTAGCTCCGCCGCCAGTTGCCGGCTTTCCGTGGCCGGGTGGCAAGGGCGATACGACCGGCTGGCAAGTCTACAAGGACGGCGCATATAATTTTCAAATTTTGTATCCGCCGCATCTGGAGACCAGGATATTGGAGAAGGCTGAACTGGCGAAGTTTCGACCGCAGGCGCAGGCTGGGATGATATTTTTCAACCAGGGTTCGAGCCTGGGCGTGATCACTCCGCCCAATTTCAGCATTCGCATCTATGAGATCGGCGAGGGAACCTCCGTCGAAAAGTGGCTGGAAGCACACGGCTTATACCTACCCGATTCAGGCTGGACGATCGAAGAATACCAGAGTACGCATTTCTCCGGTTACCGGGTTAATTCATCCCTCTTTATGGCTCCCGGCTGGTTCATCTATGCCACCCAGGGTGAATATCTCTACCAGCTTACCCCGCTGGGTGTAGAGGCCGAGACAATGCTGACCACATTTGAATTCATGCCATAAGGAATAATGCGGAAATCCCTTAGAAACTTGCAGTCAACCAAGCTCGACCAATGAAAAAAACTTTTGGTATTGAACTTCCTGGTAAAGGAGAAAAGGAGCGGGTAATCTAGTCGATCAGTATGTTTTTATCGGCGTGCTGGAAATATGCGCGGTAGGCGGCAGTTTCTGCCAGAAGGGACTGAATTTCCGCCCACAAACGGGTTGCGCTTGATCGGTCCGGCTGGGAATCAGCACTGGACACAATCCATCCAGCCTCTTTTTCCATCCTTAGCATAAATTTACCCTGGGAAATGAGCCATTGTACGCCTTTGCGAACGGTGACGGCTCGCTGGGCAGTGGCTGTTTCCAGCTCTGAAGCGGAAACTTCCCCGAGGCGGTGATTAACGGCATATTTCAGCAGGCTGGCCAACAGTCCGATAAAAGCTTCCGGCCGTTCCGCTGGTTCTGCTACAGCAAATAGATAGACCGTAGTGGGATGGACTTTGGCCAATGCGGCTCGCAATTCATCCGGTGAAGGGGGAATGGTCCATATGGCAAGTGAATCAGCCGGAGACAGTTCGTGGCGGTCTTTGCCGCTGATTTTCTTTTTTTCCTGCCCTTCGACCCAGAGCATCGTTGAGGATTGGTGCTTCAGGGTTGCCATTATTTGTGAGGGCTCTGAAACGGTGCGATAGTCAACGACCTCAAATTTCCGGCTTTTGACTTCGATCTTCTCCACATCCAGGCTACGGAAATCCACAAATTCCATCTGAACCTGAGGTGAGCCGCGCCAGTCGGAGGGACGCAGGCTGTAGGCGAGGTCAAAACTGCCCTCCGGCAAGGTTTCCTTTTCGCCCGCACCATTCCACCATAAAACCGCCTGGGAGTTGCCGGCTTCGTCCGCCACCTTCAGTTTTAGGTGTTCCTGGTTTCGCCCGATGGCCGCCACCGATTGCAACATCAATTTGTGGGTGGCCAGGGTCAACTTTTCGTTGCCGGGACCGAAGGGAGCCAGTGTTTCGAGGTCGCTGGCAAGACCCAATGTAATTTCAGGCAAGTTGAGCCAACCGTCAATTTCAAGGCAGCGCTCTTTTTCGCTTGCCCCCGTCATTTCAGCCACGATCCTTGCCAGGCGCCGGGTGAAATCGGGCAGATTTTCCGGTTCCAGGGAAAGGCCGGCAGCCATTGGGTGTCCACCAAAATTTAGCAGCAGATCCTTTTGGGCAGCAATCGCGAGGGTGATATTAAGACCTTCAACAGAACGTGCCGAGCCACGGGCTGGTTCGCCAGGAGGCGTGGAAAACAAAATCGCCGGTTTCCGGTAGCGATCGACCAGGCGGCTGGCGACAATTCCCACCACACCGCCTGGCCAGGACGGGTGCGAGAGCACCAAGACGGGCAGGGCGAGCAGGGCCGGGTCAGCGAGCAGTTGGGCTTGCGCGGCTCGGGTAACCTGGCTGCAGAGCAGCTGCCGTTGTGCATTCAGACCTTCAAGCTGCGTGGCCAAAACGCGCGCCCGGATCGGATCGGAAGTGGTGAAAAGGTCCACAGCCGGGTTGGCGTCCGCGAGGCGACCAAGAGCATTGAGGCGCGGGCCCAGCACAAAACCGATATGTTCCTCGGTCAGGTTGGCTGGAACCAGTTCCGCCATTTCCAACATTGTCTGCAAGCCGAGGCGTTGTGTGTTTCTAAGCGCCTCCAGCCCGCGCTGGACGAGGTAACGGGCATCGCCCGTGAGGCGAGCCAGGTCGGCAACCAGGCCGAGGGCTGCAAGGTCAAGGTGGCGGGTGGCTTGGTTGGGCAGGTCAAAACGTGTGTAGAGTTCTTCAGAAAGCTTATACGCTACGCCGGAACCAGAAAGAGTGGAGAGAGGATGACCTTCCGGCAGTAGTTTAGGGTTTACGATTGCGCAGGCAGGAGGAAGGAATTCGGGCAAATCATGGTGATCGGTGATGATCATTTCCGCACCATGCGAGCGGGCAAATTCCACGGCCGCGTGGGAGGTGATGCCGGTATCGCAGGTCAGGATGAGTTTTGCTCCATGATCAATAATTTCCTGCAGGTGTGGAATATTGACGCCGTGACCCTCGCCAGCCCGGACCGGGATATGAAATGTAACATCTGCGCCCAACTCCTGGAGAGACTGGTAGAGGATGGTCGTGGAAGTCTGACCGTCCACGTCGAAATCCCCCCAGACGCAGATGGATTGGTGTTTGCGGATAGCCGTTACAAGACGATCTGCGGCAGAAGCGAGTCCGGGGAGGTATGTCGCCGGGGCAGGCGAGTAAGCGTGCGAATCCAGGAAAGCATGGGCGGCTTCGCCCGTTTGGAAGCCGCGCCGGATGAGCGTCTGTGCCACAAGCGGATGCAGTTCCGGAAGGAGAGTGGAAGAGATAATTGGGGACGGCTCAATCCAGACCATGGGAGTTTAGAACTCGATCTCGGCGATCTG
>Ga0209777_10009838_pt1 | contig 10231 bp, 13 predicted proteins | sample FrelakmetHBP12HB_FD_187147 | JGI IMG/M metagenome (GOLD analysis project Ga0209777, IMG submission 187147) | Freshwater lake sediment microbial communities from the University of Notre Dame, USA, for methane emissions studies -HBP12 HB (SPAdes)... | ecosystem: Environmental > Aquatic >...
AATTCAGCAGAAAAGAATTCTTTTAAAATTGGAAGTAAATCACTAGATTGCCCTCCTGGTTCAATAGCTCTTAATGGTGTTTTTCCACTTATAAATTCTGCTACTCTAGTGGCTGTTTGAACACCATATTTTTGACCAATTTCAGCTAACTTCATAGAATCGCTAGAAATTTTATTTTGATTTGATTTTTCTTTTGTAATTGCTTTATTTAATTCAAGTTCATTTTTTAGTTGGTCTGCTCTTGATAAATTAATTCCATACATTTTTTCTAATTCAATACGTTCTTTAATTACTTGTACAGTTGTAGCTCCTTGGGCTTCTAATAATGATAATTGATTTTCAATTAATCCTCTTGCCCTAGATTGACGTAAAGTAATTTCTTCTAATAATCGAGCTTGAATAACTAATTCTGTTTGTAATTTTAAATCATTTTCACTAAATTTTTTAGATTCAGTACGAAAAGTTAAAATTTTTTCTTCAACATCTGCTTCACTTAATCCTGTTGCACTTAATTCTTTTCGTAAAATACCTTCTAATTTAAGAAAATCTTTTCTTTGTAATATAAGTTTATTATTCTTTTCTTCTAAAGAATTTTGTTTAGAAGTTTCTGTAGTTATTTGTGGTAAAAGTTCAGCAAATCGTTTATTAGCAGCTTCCATACCAACAGATTGATATAAAAGAGATTCCATAATTGTACCTAATGCTTTTGGGCCTAAACCAAGGTCAATTTTTCCTTTCATTGCATCTTCTACGGCAGGAATCAATTTATTAATTTGGTCTAATGGAAGTTCAAAATGTAAAGCTTTTGTTAATTGTTGATTAATATTTTGTGATATATTTGCTGTTACTTCATCAAGTTTAGCAAATTGTTCAAGTGTAGAACCTAATGGATTACCAAATGTTCCTCGAATAATTTTTCCAAATTCTTGAGCGTTTTTTTGAATATCTATTAAAGTTAAACTTATTTGTTCTAACGCATCATTAAAATCTTTTGTAGCAAAAAGTCCAGCAACAAATGCTTTTCCTATTTCAGTGTTTGTATTATGAATTCTAGTAACCACATTTCCTAGAATTTTTTCTGAATTTTGGAATGAAGTATTTAAATTATTTATATCAGGAATTAAAGAGATATTCTTTTGTAAAATATCATATAATGAAGATAATGCGGTTATAGGAACAGCACTTCTAGTTCCACCAAAAATATCTTTTAATGCTTCTTTTGCTTGTTCCAATCCTTTTAAATCTTTAGTTTTTTGTAAGTCATTTAAAACGCCTAAAACTTTCATTAATACAGAAAATGTATCGTCAATAGCAGGATTTACAGTAACTCCTAAATCCATTGCTAACTTATCTAAATTAACAAGTAATTGTCCAATTGAATTTCTTAATAAATTACCAGCAGAACCTAAACCAGATTTACTTAATGTTGCCAATAAAGCTAATGTTTCATTTGTTGTAAAATTAACAGATTTTGCTGTTATTGAAAATTTTTCTAATGAACCAACAAATTCTTCAATATTAAAACCGTTTGTTTTCCATAAATCAGAGGTTAATGCAACAATATCATTCATTTGTTTTTGTTTATCTATTGCTGTAGCATTACTATCAACTAAAACACTTAATGCGTGAGCAAGTCCTTCAGCAGTAATTGTAGCATCACTTTGAGTAACAACTGATAATTTAATTACAGCATTAGTAGCTGCTAAAGAAGTTGCTACATCTAATCCAACAGATGAAAATTTTTGATAAGCAGCAAGAATTTTTTCATGTGAAACACCAGATATTATAGATAAAGATTCTGTTGATGTTTTTATTTTTTCAAGACTAGATGATATTTCACTTGATGTTCCAGATAATGTATTTTTTATTTTATCTAAAGCAAGACTATCTTTAATTAATTCATTAAATCCATCTGTAAAAACTCTTGTTGTAGATTCCATAACTCCACGTAATGCTTGCCAAATAGGAATAGTTAAAGCAGCACGAAGAGCTAATCGAAGAGTATTTTCTGCTAATGTATGAAAACTTTTATTTGCTTTTTCTGATTCAACGGCTGTTTTTGTAAATTGATTTGTTACATCTTTTATAGAACCAGATGTACCAACTAATTGACCATTAATTCTAGTTGTTGTTTCATAAAAATTAACAAATTTTCCTTGAGAAGTTTCTGTGGCGGTTCCAAGAATTTGAATTGTTTTTATAGCATCTTGACCATTAATTTTAATTGGAATTGTTTTCAATTGTGAAGGTAAACTTCCAATAATTCTAGTAACTTCCCCATATTTAGCTGCAATATTTCGAGCTGCATCTTCATTAATAGATTGCAAATCTCTTGCACCTTTAACGGCCAGAGTAATGTCAGATAAATATCTTACTATAAAGTCTGTACCTAAAGCCATGATTAATTACCGCCTTCACGAAAATCAATGTTAAAAGTAGATACGTTATTTTTATCTTTTAATTTTAGTTTACTAACTTGTTCGCTTTTTTTATAATTTAAATATTCTTGTTCTCTTATTTGCCTACGCCAATATAAAAAAGCATCACAACGAATATCCGATTGAATAACATTTTCGTTAAGATATTTCCATTCTTTTTTATGTAAATCAGTATATAAAGATTCATAAATACTTAACCAAAAAAGAAATAGCGATTGTAAACCACTAAAATTTGTATTGTTTTCAAAAATCTGAATACTACCGATTTCTTTAGCAGACAAATAAATATTTTGCCAATATGTACTACGTGCAAGTTTTCTAATTTGTTTTTCTATTTCCACATTTATCTCCTATTTAATAGGAGCCACGATTGATATGCAATGGCTTTATTAGATAAACTTGAATCAGCATTATTAAAATCTTCTAAAGTATTCCAAACCTTTTTCCATTCTTCACCAATTCTTTGTTCAGTACAAAGAACAGTTAAATATTCTAAATAAAATTTTTCTATTCTACTTTCTAAACAAGGATTTAAATAAGTAGATATATCTATAGCTAATTGTTGTAAATTATTTTGAATTTTTGAAATCTTTTCAGAATATTCTATAATTTTATTTTTATCTTCTGAATCTTTTGTGGCTAATACAAACCAATATTTTTTAAGGTCTTTTGTTAATTCTTCTTTTTGTTCTTCAAGTTTTACAATATCAATAATACCACTATTTTTTAATTGTACAATCAGTTGATTTTTTGTGATACATCCTTCTTGTTTTAAATAATCAAGTTGAATTAAATTACGTTTATGCTCTGTCAAGGATTGTTCTCCTTGATTTGGCATACGAACACGATATAATATATCTCCAATAATAAAACACAATTTATTATCTTTAATTAAAGAATCGTCAAAATTATTTGTTGATAAATCTGAAATACTTTCTGTTAAAATTTCTTTATCTTCCATACATTACTCCTTAAATAAAATCGTTTAAATCATTTGAATTTGATTGGTCGTCCTTACATGTTCTAAAATCTTGATAAAAATGATAATGAACTTCTGGTTGAATTGATTCGATAATAGTAATTAAATGTGCCATATCCTTATGAAGATAGGCTATTTCTTCTTCTAATATTTTAATACGTTGTTCTAAAAATGTGTCCATATTATCACCAAATAAAAAAACCAAAGGAATTAAACCTTTGGCTGATGGATAAAATCAATTGAAAATGATATACCTTCACTAAATTTAGTTATAAGTTGAGTATGATTTCTTGCACTTTCGTATATCTTATTACGTAATAAGGATTTAATTAAAGCCAGCGATTCTTTAAGCGGAAGATTTTGTTTTTCAATCTCTTCAACTATTTTAAGACTTTCACCAACCAAAGTTCGACTTGTGCTGGATTCGATACTTTTAAGTGTTTCCTCTGTAAGTTGTAACATTGCCATACACTCCTAAAATCGTTAATTTGACCAGTTTATAGGGGCAAATTTGAACGATAATTGTGAAAACCATACATTATGTGTTAGCTTAAATAATAGGCGTGTTTCACCTTTTTGACGCTAACTATCTCGAAGGAATACGTTTCTATTTCACTCAATTGGAGAGGGGCTAGGATTGTATATAAATATAATGTACCCAACCCCTCAAAGATTGCCTGGGAAGCAGCTTAGGAAACCCAAGACTGCTTCTTTGGACTTTATAAATTTGGTCTTAATGAAATTTCGAATATTTTTTCTAATTATATTCTACCCAAATTAATTATTAAGCGTCAATGTCAATTTCGACGTTTGAAATCAAAAGATTATCTGAAGAAAGATTAATTCCTTCACTCCAAAATGCGTTAGCATTAGTGTCTAATTTAGTATCAGTAAATGCTAAACTAGTTACTTTATAACCCATTTTGAATGTAGTTTTAGTTGAATCTTCGTAAATATAAACACGACAAACTACATCGGTTTTAAATTCGTTAGGGTCAATAATTCCCCAATTATTTCCAGCCTGACCCATCAAAACATCTTCGATAGGAGCGTTTTTAACTCTACCATTTAAAGCCACTTTAACATCATAACTTTCAACATTCTTTAAAAGTTTTTCTTCTAATCCAATAACAGCTTCAGAAATACGTTTTAAAGTAGCCTTAATATTAAAACCTGTTAATCTATCTAATTCTACTTCTGTTCCAATACCACTCTGTAATGTAATTTTTACAGAATCAGCATTAATATAACAAAGGTCTGCATCATTTAAAGAAGTATAATCACCACCTGTGCCAAAAGAAGCAGCAGTATAAACTACTTTAAGAATATCTCCTGATGTAGCTAAAAGAATACTTAACGTTGGTGCAGAAAAAGTATAATCCGTTGTTAACGCAAGTTCTGTAGTAACACCAGAACGAACTCTAAGAATTCTTTGAATATATTTTCCAGCAACATTAGGGTCAAGTACAGGTGCAGGGTCAGTTAAAGAAATTGCGTAAGGAGATGCACTATATCCAGAAGGAACTGTAATAATTTTCTGAATATAAACCTTATTGTTATTCTTTAAAATCTTAAAGAAATCTCCACCAAAATCAAACGTTCTTTCAAGTCTTGAATCTGCATTAGCGATATTAAAAGTAAGGGTATTTAATGATAATTTTGGTAGCCAAAGAGTTTGTTCCATTGTACCACCAAAAACATCCTTACCAACAGAAATAATATCAACTAATGAAGCATCAAAATCAGAAAGTTGTAAACCACCTGACGGAAGAGTAGCTTTATTAGCTAATGCTAAATAAAAATCTATTTCTCCATATTCAAGTTGTGTAAGTGTGCAAGATTCTTCGAGAATTTTTAAATCTGTACAAATCTTGTCCTTCCGACCTAATTCATAAACTAATTCAGATGGTTGATTAACTCCACCAGAAAAAGCCTGAACTCTGTCAATATCAATTGGTTGTGTGTCACCATTCCAAGGAATTACTCTTGGTTTAGTTGCCGAGGCATGACGAATTTCATTACTCATATTTTTAATCTCCTCTTATTAATTAAACTTTATTTAAAATTTTTTTAGATTTCCGAAATGTCTTACTTGTATAAACATCAAACTTACCTTTTAGAAATGATAAATCTGTTGCTAATATTGTGACTTTTTCCGTAATACCCTCTTGTCTTGATATAATTGTTTTTACATCTTCGTTTAAATGTTTTAAATCATTATATACAATCTTATTATGACTAAACCAATTAAAAGCACCAACAATCACAATAAGTAATAAATTAATAGTACCAAGAATAACCATTGGTTGCATAAGAAACTCCTTATCCATTAATCCAAATTTTTATAGTAATTCTATATCTATTTTGGTCAAACTTATCAGCATTGTCAAAAACTGGAACAGGTAGACTTGTTATAAAATCTACTCTACTATGCCCCAAGTTTTCTTTAACAGGAACATCGGGATTAGAAGAGTTAGGAGTATAATCATAAATATCAACTCCATTATTCATTATTGTTTCAATCCAATCAGCAAGATTTGATTCTTGTCCAGGCAATAACGTTCTTATATCAATAATCATTTGGAAAGAACGTAGTCTTTTATTTGACCCAATTTCTAATCGGTTAGCATCGGGTTTACTATCCAAATAAACTTGAATTAAAGGAAGATGCCAATTCTCATTTAATTCTCGACCAGCATAAACATTAACAGTTTTGGAAATACCATTAGCATCTAAAAGTTGTAAAGATTGAACATAAATCTCATTACGCATAAATTCAATTATGCTATTCTCAATATTTGCACTTAATGTCCACGTTAAAATCATTTATAACTCCTAAAATTTTAATAACTCTCTCGCTTTTTGTACCATTATACCTAGAGCCTTTTCAATATAATTATGTGCTTGAATATCTCTATTTGGAGCCATATAATACATTTTATCTCCAAGTTGTTTTTTTAAATGTTGCCAAATTCCACTTCTAAAAGCCGATTGAGTAGGCATTGGAGTACCTGTAAAAGAACCCATATCAGTAGGTGGAGCAGTTCTGCCAGTTCCAGCTCTACCAAAATTAATCCAAACCCACCAAGGAGCTTTTTGATTTAATGTTTCAATATTACCAACACCATAACCAACTGATTGGCCTTCATATATTTTTTCAACTTGAATCTGGTCTTTTAAATGATTTCCTATTTGTTTAGTTGGTCTAACTCTTGTATCTTCAATAGCTTTATCTAATTCAATTTTATGTGCATCAGCTAAAATTTTTGTATGTTCTTCAGACATAATTCCTAATTGTTGTTGAATAACCGTAGGAATATCTTGCCCTTTTTGAGCAAACACAACTGTAATCATTATACGTCTTTCTTAAATAAAGTAATTTCTGTATAATTATGGTCTAAATTAATCATCATCATTTTTTTACCAACAGCATCATTGTAAACATAAAAATCTTCATTATTATAAACAATACGAGAAGCTAATCTAAAAAGATTAACATCAATATTTTTAATAATAATCTTAATTGTTCCAATAGATACAAGTCCTAATTGACGAGCAACTAATTCATTAGATACCATTGGACGAACCCAAGCTTTAACAGTTTGATAATTCTGTTGACCTTTAGAGTAGCCAACATCTCTAAATTTATCATAATTTGTAGACTTTACTGTTGCCCCAGGAAGATAAACAAATACTTTTTCGGCATAATCGTCTAAAATATATGAAGCGTAATTTTGTCGATATTTTGACATTAAGCTGCCCTCATATACACATCATCTTCAAATTTAATAACACCAAAATAAGCAGTAAACTCTTTTCCATCTTCATCAATTAATTCAACTTCTAAATAAGAAATTAAATGAAATAATTCTATTTTTCCTTTTTCAATATGAATAACAAATGTTCCTTTATCAGCATCAATGATTTCTATTTCATCATCAGAACCGCCATTATCTTCAGTATTTAATTTTAATGAAGAATAAAAACGGTCAAAGATTTCTGCATGAATTTTATAATCAGAAAGGTCTACATTAACTTTAACACCAATGTCAATGGAGTTTTTTCTATAAATTTTATCTGGAATGTCGATTGATGTTTCAATATTCATTTTTTATCTCCCTCAATTAGTTTACGTCCTCACGTAAATCTTCATCGAACGTGAGTTCACCATACCATGTAGTAAACTGCATCATGGCTTTTCCAATTAATTCTGATTTACTTTCTGTTTCCATAGCTTTTACTGTAAAATCTTTAGTACGAATTTCAATATTTTGAGGGTCAATACATATCGAAGTAATTATCGCAATTTCATAACATTCTTTAGTTGTTGGATTTACGCCATCTATTGTTAAAACTTCAGTTCTTTCATCGTTAAGTTTAAAAATCTTTTTATAACCAAATTGTGAAAAATAACAAAGAGAAGATTCGATATAATCAATAATTTCTAAACTTGAATATTTATCATAAAAAGAATAAGTTATTAAAATTATATCATTAGTTGCTAATATAGCAGTAATTGTTACAATATTAGTACTAGCATTGTAGCTATATCCAGTAGTAAGTAAAATTCCATTTTTATAAACCTTGATTGTGGAACTACTAGGATAATCTTCGGTTAATGTAAAATTTGCACTTCCTATAAATTGATAAGAATCGCGTCCATCTGTTCTAAGACGGTCTTTTAATAATGCTCTTACTAATCGTTCAATAATTGTTATAGTATTCCAATTACTCATATTATTATCCTTTTATTAGTCATTATCTTCACTTTTATAATTAAAAAATTGACGACGTTCAAACTTATAATTATAAATATTTTTATCTCCGTCTACTTTTACAAATCTTATTCCTGCCTTATTCAATGTTCTATTTAAAAAATCATGCCGAGGTAATGAAAACCAATAAATACCATTTAATTGCCATCGAAATGATTGAATAAAATCTTCGGCTAATCTCCAATTATTTACTAAAATTTCAATATATTTTTCTTTCTTATCATTAACTATTCGAGATTCAATCCAAGCGATACCGACTAAATCTTTTGATTCTTTAATTAATGATGGTAATCCACTCTTAATGATTTTCTTCGCTTTTATATTTGCCTCGAATAAAGATATATTTAATTTTTGAGAAAAATAAATAGCGATAGAAGTTAAATCTTTAGTTGTGCAATTTCTTATCATTTTTAATCTTTGGTTAATTGATTAATCTTATCTTTGGAGAGGGGCTACTTCTTCCATAAATGGTAGACATAACCCCTCAAAACTTAATCCTGAATTACTTCAAGAATTAGGCTCGGACGAATTTGGCGCAAGTATAGCTGTTTGTGATAACAATACCGACTTGTTCCAAACCAGCAACACCTTTTGCAAATTTTTCAACAGAACCAACTGGTTTGTTGCTACCAGTTACGATTACTGCACGTTCTTTATTTACAATAGTTGTATCTTGCAAACCAGCAAGGATAGAACCATCAATCTTTCGACGAACAAAATATCCTGGTTTATTCTTTTTGCTATCAGATACAGCAACCAAATAAGCGGTATCAGCATCGAGAACGACCGTAGGACTTCCATCAATCGTTACATCCAATGCTTCCAAAGGAATCCACATATCAACCACATCTTTGATATTGATAGGTGAAAATTTGTTAGCATCATACTGCATTAACTCAACATCTTCAGTTACATTAGCACCAGTAACGAGGACGAGGGTTTTACCATATTTACGAATTGCTTTTCTCATCTCGACTAATTTAGGATAATCGAACTTGAGTTTACCAGAATCTAACCCAAAAACATTGCCACGTGCAACAGCAGCAGCGTCAACTAAGGCGAGAACGGCATAAATTTCTTCACGATTTAAAGCTTCCTGAATATCTTCAGCATAGAGGTCAAGAATATTCATATCACCATTCAAGAGTTCATCTAAACAGATGTAATAATCAGGGGTAACGATTGTGGTGAAAGCTAAATCATTACGTGATGCAGGGCTTACAGCTTCCTGGGTAACATTGCAATTACCAGAAAGGATATAAACCTTCTTCACAGGGAGTGTAGGTGTAAAATAATACACATGCTCATGTGGTTCAGCAGAAGCGACGTTCATAATTGCAGCAATCATTTCAGGCACAGGAAGTTCAGGGTCATACGATTCGTTCAAAACCGATGCCAACTGCTCTTCACGATTTGCGCTGAAAGCAATCTGCTTCATTTGCTTCTTGGCTGCTTCTAACTCTTCACGTGTTACTTGTTTCTTTTCTTTAGACATTTTGTAAATCCTCCTAGAATTTTTGTACTACTATTTTTTAAAATTTAAATTATTTATTTACGATTAGTTCTTCGGTTCTTTAAAAGTTTACCAATCGCACTACCAGATTCTTCAGAAGCATCAACTTTTTTATGACCAGTGGATAAAACCACAGGTTCTTCTTTGGCTGCTTCCAATTTTTCCTTCTTTGTTGCTTCTAAATCAGCTTTAATAGTTTCAACTTCTTTGTCTTTCAAAGAAAGCTGTTCTTTTAAAGCAGCGATTTCTTTTTCATAACCAGCTTTTACTTCTTCCATTTGAGCAAATGTGTATGTTGTTTCTGTTACTTGCGTTTGCTCCATTTTTTTCTGATTATCTTCCGTTACAACTGTCGTTGTTTCAACCTTAATCGTTTCGGTTTGAGCCTGTGGGTCAACAGTGTCCGTAACCTTGCATGTTTCTTCACGAACAATTGTTGTTGGGTTCATTTCTTGATTAGGGTCTACTTCGGTCATAGGTTGTTCAACAACTGGTTGAGCAACAACTTCTTCAACCTTTGCTTCAA
>Ga0209777_10009839_pt1 | contig 10230 bp, 10 predicted proteins | sample FrelakmetHBP12HB_FD_187147 | JGI IMG/M metagenome (GOLD analysis project Ga0209777, IMG submission 187147) | Freshwater lake sediment microbial communities from the University of Notre Dame, USA, for methane emissions studies -HBP12 HB (SPAdes)... | ecosystem: Environmental > Aquatic >...
GGCAAAGGTGATGAGCTCCGCGGACAAGGACGTGGCTTCCGCCCGCAAATGACGCTCGCTGAGATAGCTCGCCATTCCACGCACGAGGAAAGCGAGAATGCACGCGCCCAGAATGATCTTAACAGCCAGCCAGTTGAGCTCCGGCAGCGACACCTTGGGAATGTCCCACCGCACTTTGGCCAGCTCCAGGGCTTTGTAAAGCAGCGCCAGGAGCAACACCGCGGGAATGATGTGCGAAACCCGGATGCTGTCGACGTAGAAGCTGAACATGCCCGTATAGTATAGTCCTGACCCTAAGGGCTCGTTTGAATTCCGGACCGGAGCGATGGCGTTATGCAGTTTCTCAAAAAAGTTGCCTGGGGTGTCGCAGCCATCCTCGGGGCGCTGGGGATCGGCGTTATTGCGTTCTCGCGCGGTGAGCCGATCAACGCCGTATGGCTGGTGGTGGCAGCGGGGTGTATTTACGCGCTCGGTTACCGATTCTACAGCCGTTTTCTGGCTTACCGCGCCCTGGGGCTCAACGACGATCGCGCCACGCCCGCGGAACGCCTGGATGACGGCCGCGACTTTGTTCCTACGAACAAATGGGTGGTCTTCGGCCATCACTTCTCCGCGATAGCTGGCCCGGGGCCGCTGGTGGGGCCCATCCTGGCCGCGCAGTTCGGATATCTCCCAGGTACACTCTGGATCGTCATCGGCGGAGTGCTGGGCGGGGCGGTCCAGGACTTTGTCACTCTGTTCTGCTCTCTGCGTCGGAACGGCAAGTCTCTGGGTGAAATGGCGAAGGAGGAAATCAGTGAACTGGGGGGTTACACCGCGCTGTTCGGCGTGCTCTCGATCGTCACCATCCTGATCGCAGTGGTGGGCCTGGTGGTCGTCAACGCCCTGAAATCGAGCCCTTGGGGTCTGTTCGCTATTGCCATGACCATTCCCATCGCCCTGCTCATGGGAATTCATTTGCGCTACTGGCGCCCCGGACGGATCCTGGAAGCCTCGGCGCTCGGCTTTGTCCTGGTCATGGCTGCTGTGGTCGGAGGCCGCTACGTGGCGGAGTCCCCGCGGCTGGCCGGCTACTTTACGTGCAGTGGACCGGCCATTGCTTGGCTGATTATCGCTTACGGATTCGCGGCTTCCGTACTGCCCGTCTGGTTGCTCCTGGCGCCGCGCGGTTGCCTGAGCACCTTCGTCAAGGTGGGAGTGGTGCTGGCTCTGGCAGGCGGCATCCTTGCGGTACGACCCCTCATGCTGTTACCGCCCTTGACCCGCTTCAGCGACGGTACGGGGCCCATCTTCGCGGGCAAGATCTTTCCCTTTTGCTTCATCACCATCGCCTGTGGCGCCATCTCGGGCTTCCACTCGCTGATTTCCTCGGGCACCACGCCCAAAATGTTGAGCAAGGAAAGTCACGCGCGCCTGGTCGGCTACGGGGCCATGTTGATGGAATCTTTTGTGGCCGTGATGGCAATGATTGCCGCCGCGGTTCTCAGGCCGGGGGTCTACTTCGCCATCAACAGTCCGGCGGGGGTGGTGGGCGCGAACGCCGCGCTGGCGACAGCCCGGATCACCTCCTGGGGCTTTGCCGTCAGCCCGCAAGAGATGGCCGACCTGGCGTCCAGAATCGGTGAGGTTACGCTCTTCAATCGCACCGGCGGGGCGCCCTCGCTGGCTGTGGGCATGGCGCAAATCTTCTCGCAGTTTCTGGGAGGCCCCACCCTGCTGGCCATCTGGTATCACTTCGCGATCATGTTCGAGGCCCTATTCATCCTCACGGTGCTCGACGCGGGAACGCGGGTCGGCCGCTTTATGTTGCAGGACCTGCTCGGCCACGCCTGGAAGCCCCTGGGGCGAACCAGTTGGTACCCCAGCGTCGTGCTGACCAGCGCCATCATGGTCGCGGCGTGGGGGTACTTCCTCTATCAGGGTGTTTTGGATCCTCTGGGTGGCATCAACAGCTTGTGGCCGCTGTTCGGAATCTCCAACCAGCTTCTGGCGAGTATCGCGCTATGCGTTGCTACCACCATCTTGATCAAAATGGGCCAATGGCGCTACGTGGGAGTGACGCTCGCACCGCTGGGCTGGCTGGTCGCCGTCACCATGACCGCAAGCGCGCAGAAAATCTGGCACCCCAACGCACACCTCGGCTTCCTGGCGCACGCTAGCGCACTCTCGCAGCAGCTTGCGTCGGGTTCCATCCCGGCCTCTAAAATCGCTGAAACCCAACGGCTGATCTTCAACGACCGCCTGGATGCCGCGGTGACCGCTCTGTTTGCGACTCTCGTTCTGGTGATTCTCGCCGAGTCGGCCCGGCACTGGTGGCTTTACGCGGTGGGCCGACGCCAGCCGGTGCTCTGCGAAGCACCGCAGGAACTTTCCCGGCTGCCGGCGTCGTGAAATCAGTGACGAGTAAAAGTGGCGCGTAAGTGCGATAGACGCTGATTCTAACCCCATAGAATCAATAGCTTAGAAGGAGTTGGGTGGTTTTGAAATGGCTTCGAGTGACGTGCGGCAAGAACAATCGGCAGTCGACAGTTGACGGTCAGGACCTCTCAACACCCTGCACCTTCGGCTGTCGACCCTTGACCGTCGACGGCTGAGTTTTCCTTTGACTCGTCACGCGCCCCAGCGTGGCGAGTCACTCGTCACGGCTTACGGAGGAACGCGATGGCACAATTAGAGAAGCTGCTAGGAGTGATCTGGGCCTATCTGCGCGAGGTGTCGGGCGAAAACGATTACGCGCGACACCAAGCCCGCGCGCGGGCCCTCGGGGAGCGACCCCTGAGTCCCCAAGACTTCTACCTGGAGAAACTGTTTCGGATCTATTCCCGCCCCAACCGCTGCTGCTGAGGAAAAAAGCCATCAGCGATCAGCCATCACAGGAAAGACGGAAGTAGGAAGTAGGAAGTAGGAAGTAGGAAGTAGGAAGTCGGGTGTAAGAAGCAGCAAAAGCCCCGGGTTCCAAATTCCGAATTCCGAATTCCCAATTCCGAATTCCGGATTCCTCACACTCGTTTCTCTGCGCCCCCGTTAGAAAACTTTAATTCAAGTTCCTCGTTATTCTGACGATGAAGAGAGAGAAGCATAGGGAACCTCCCTGGGGGGAGGGGAGGGCGCCGTGGTGCAGACGGTCCCTTGCCTCCTCCCCCGGGCGGTCAGCCCCCTTCCCGAGGTGATGATGTCGCAGCCCGCAAACGGAAGAATCCGTACTTTAGTTGTCGATGATGACTGGCTCCTGCGTCGTGCCACGTCCATGCTTCTTCAGCACGAGCCCGACATTCAGGTGGTCGGCACCGCCAAAGACGGAGCGGGCGCCCTGGAAAAAATCCAAGCCCTCCACCCTGACTTGGTGGTAACGGATCTTGGGATGCCGGATATGGGTGGCCTCGAGTTGGCGTTTCTCATGCGCCGCCGCTTCCCCGCCCTGGGCATCGTGGTGGTGGGGACCGTTCAGGAGCCGGAAATAAAGGATCTCGGGGGCTTTTGCGGTGTGGACGTTCTGATGAACAAAGCCCTCCTCCCCGCCAAGCTTCCTGCGGTGGTCCGCATGGTTTTCGCTACCCGGAAGCGGCTCGGAGAATCCAGACCCCGCGCCGTGGTCACCCAGGATTTGGGCGGGCTTCAAAACGCCATCGCCTTCGGCCCTACTCCGTAGCAGGGACCAATCAGTCGAATGTTAACAGTCGAAGGTCGAAAGACGAAACTGGAAACTGGAAACTAGAAATTGGAAAATCGAAAATCTTAACTCCTAAATCCTAAATCCTGAATCCTTCCTTTCCTCCCTAGCCTGTCGCGTGTAACCAGCTTGCGATTTCCCATGATCAGCGGGCACGGGCCCATAGGCACCAACGAGGTTGTTGATCCAACTCCCTTGTTTAGGTAAGAATTAAACAGTTTGACTTACGGAGCCCAAGAGAGTAGGATGTCAGCCATGGTGGGTGCCAAATGAAGATGGAAACCAGCGTCGTGACAACCAAGGGACAGCTCGTCATCCCCGCTCGCCTGCGCCGGCGATTCGGAATCAAAAAGGGGACGATGGTTACCTTTACGGAAAATGACGGGCGGATAATCGTCCAGCCCGTCACCCGCGAATTCATCCGCGGCCTGCGCGGATCGCTCAAAGGGGAGCCCTCAGCGCTCGCCGTCCTGCTTGAGGAGCGCAAGCGCGAGCGGACCCTATGAAAACTTACGTCTTGGATGCCAGCGCCCTCATGACGTTTTTCGAGGACCGTCCGGGGGCCGACCAGGTCGAAGAACTGCTGGCGAAGGCGGCGGAGGCCAAGCACCCGCTGTTGATGTCGGTGGTCAACTGGGGCGAGGTCTATTACTCGGTCTGGCGCGCGCGTGGGGAAGAAGCGGCGGCGGCCAAGCTGCAGGAAATCGCGCAGCTTCCCATCGAGGTCGTCGGCGCTGACATGGAACTCGCCAAGCTGGCCGCCACGCTCAAGGCCGAGCACAAGCTGCCCTACGCGGACTGCTTCGCCGCCGCACTCGCTCAATTGAAGAAGGCTTCCCTTTTGACAGCGGATAGGGATTTCTCATCGGTCGAAAGTATTTTGAAAATCGTTTGGATTTCTTAGCGCCGCGCCTTACCTGACATTCTAAGTGCCGACTTGATAGAGTTTCCCACCTGAGTGTGAGCAGCAGAAACCTCGAATGAGTGGTCAGTCAAAGATCGAGTGGACGGAATCCACCTGGAACCCGCTCACGGGCTGCACCAAGATCAGCCCGGGATGCAAGCATTGCTACGCGGAGCGCATGGCTCTGCGGCTCCAGGCCATGGGCCAACCGAATTACGCGAATGGCTTTGACCTGAGCCTCCACGAAAACGCTCTGGAGCTGGCTCTAAAGTGGAAGAAGCCTCAGACCATCTTCGTCAATTCCATGAGCGATCTGTTCCACAAAGCTGTGCCTGTGGAATTCATCCTTAGAACTTTTGACGTAATGCGCCGGGCGGATTGGCATCGGTATCAGGTCCTGACGAAGAGGTCGGACCGCTTGCTGGAGCTTTCGCCGAGGCTTCCGTGGAAGCCGCACATCTGGATGGGTGTGAGCGTCGAGAATCTCGACTACACATTCCGCATTGAACAGCTCCGCCATACCGGCGCAATGGTCAAATTCCTGTCGCTCGAGCCCCTGCTCGGCCCGCTGCCCGGCCTGGGTCTCGAAGGTATCGATTGGGTGATTCTGGGCGGAGAATCCGGGCCTCGTGCACGACCCATGGACCCAGCCTGGGCATTAGAGATTCGCGACCAGTGTCTTGACGCGGGCATTCCCTTTTTCTTCAAGCAGTGGGGCGGGACGAGGAAGAAGAGAGCGGGACGAGAACTCGAAGGCCGAACGTGGGATGAGATGCCCGCTCATGCCCCGGCTGTCACCCTGTAAAGATACTCACTCATACGGCCGCAAGGCCTCGTCAGCAGCACTCGGCGGCGGGTGGCGCATACATCGCTGTTTTTGCGATGTGCGGAATGCGTTCATAGAAAAGCCCCCTCAGTCTGGCGCAGGTTGCACCTGCGACTCCGCCGTTGGGGAGAACAATTACGTCCAGCATGACCAAAATGTGTAGTTTGCTCATGAACTCCATATATTATTTATTTTAAGCAGGTTAGCTATATCTTGCGCTTCCATCTATGAAAGAAAAGATGTATAGTATTTCTTTCAAGGGACGGCCATGAATTCTACGGCAGCCGCCATCCTCAAACGGGTTCGGGTACACGGGCGTGGGTGGGTGTTCACGCCCAGGGATTTCCTCGATCTGGGCACCCGGGGTGCGGTCGATCTCGTCTTGATGCGCTTAACACGGGACAAAACCATCCGCCGCTTGACGCAAGGCGTCTACGACTATCCACGGGTTCACAAGAAGCTTGGCCTTCTTGCCCCCAACCCTGATGATGTAGCCGCCGTCCTGGCGGCAAAGACCGGAAGCCGAGTGCAGGTATCGGGGGCGCGTGCGGCCAACTTGCTTGGCCTGACGGAGCAAGTTCCGGCCCAATTAGTCTATCTCACCGACGGCCCTGCTCACCGCGTCATGATTGGTGAGCAAACCCTTCGACTGAAACCTGCGAGACCTTCGAAATTCCCCGGAGCAGGCACACAAGCCGGATTGGCGATACAGGCGATACGCGCCCTGGGGCCCAGTGCAAGCAAGGACTTCATTGTTCGTCAGTTGTCCCGCGCCTTGAGCGCTGATGACAGGCTACGACTCGCGAGATTAATCAAGCATGCTCCAGGCTGGAGTCATGAGATCATACGGCGGCTGAAAGGGCCGTAGATGGACACATGGGCCAAGGCGACGCCGCAAGATCGAGAAGCACTATTTAACCAGACGGCCAGCGTCAAGGGAATCTCGCCGGAGATCGTGGAGAAGGACTTCTGGGTATGTTGGATACTCCATTGGATCTTCCAACTCCAAGGTCTTCCCCGGCTGATCTTTAAGGGTGGCACATCACTATCGAAGGCATTTGGAATTATCAGCCGGTTTTCCGAAGACGTAGACCTGGTCATCAACCGCCATCAGCTCGGGTTCAACGACGAGAACGACCCTGCCAACCAAGGCGGGAAATTGCGCGACAGAACTATCGAAAAACTGAAGGGCTCGTGTCGCGACGTCATTGCTGAAGAGTTCCTCCCAGGACTCCAAGCGCAGATTCGCTCGATCGTCGGCGGCAACGGCTGGACTCTCGAAATCGACCCGAATGCTCCGGACGGTGATACCGTCGATTTCAACTATCCGACTGGCATTCCCGACTCGCTCGCCAAGGGATACATTAGGCGGGCGGTGCGCCTTGAACTTGGGTGCCGCGGTGACCAGGTGCCGTGCGAGGAAGCGAAGGTAACCCCGTATGCAGCGGAAGCGTTTCCCGATCAGTTCCAGGTGCGCGATGCGAAGGTACACGCGATTAGCCCCGAGCGCACGTTCTGGGAAAAGGCCACGATTCTACATCGTGAGTACTATCGGGTCGAAGCCGGCAAGCCGGTTTCCGAGCGGATCTTCCGCCACTATCATGACGTGGTGGTTATTTCAAAGCACCAACGGGGCCTTTCAGCCCTGAAGGATCTCGCCCTGCTGGAGCAAGTGGTGGCTCATAAGCAACACTTCTTCCGGGAAGCCGCTGCACATTACGAACTCGCGAAGAAGGGAACTCTCCGCCTTGCGCCCAGCCAACAACCCCGGGACGCTCTCCGCAAAGATTACGAGAGAATGCGGGAGATGTATTTTGGCCAGGAACCCGACTTCGATGCAGTCATGAACGATATCCGCGAACTTGAGGAGGCGTTTAACGAGCGCCGGTAGCAGCACGGTAGGCGGCCGTCTGAGGCGGCTGGGAGGCTAAAAGCCTGCCAGACTGAAGCCCGGGGCTACGGCAGACAACCTGCTTGAATGCTACAATCAGAGCACATGCCGGGCTCCCCGTCGGCTGACGGATCAGGATGACCAGCCAGGGGCATGACGCCGGTCATAGACCGGCGCTACAGCGGACAGTCTCCCCGGATGCTACAATCAAGCAGGTGCCCGCTTATGGCTCACCCCTCTGCCCTGTACGCACGCTGGGCGCTCGAGATGCGGCGCAAGGGCCTGTTTCACTCGGGCGAGCGCGTAGGCGTAGCGGTCTCAGGCGGGCCGGATTCCGTACTCCTGCTGAGTTTCCTGGAAGATCTGGCTCGAGCAGTAGGACTCAGGCTGGCGGTCGTACATTTCAACCACCACCTGCGGGGCGCCGAGTCGGACGCCGACGAGCAGTTTGTGCGCAAGCTGGCGGAGGATTCAGGCCTGGACTTTCTAGGCGGCGGCGCAGCGGTCGCCGAGGCTGCCCGCAAGCGGCGCCGCAACCTCGAGGCGACGGCGCGCGAGCTTCGCTATCAGTTCTTCGTTTCTCTCCTCAACCGGGCGGGGCTCGACAAGGTCGCCACCGCCCACTCCGCCAACGATCAGGCGGAGACAGTGCTTCTCCACCTCTTGCGGGGGACGGGCACGCGGGGTTTAGGCGGGATTTATCCCGTCTTGGACGGCAAGATAGTGCGCCCGTTTCTCGACCTCCGGCGCGAAGAGATCCTGGCGGAAATCGAGCAGCGCCAACTGGCCTACCGGATCGACTCGAGCAACCTAGACGTCAAGCTGCGGCGGAACCAGGTCCGGAAGGAGTTGCTGCCTTCCTTGGAGAGGCAGTTCAACCCCCAAATCGTGCTGTCGCTCTGCGCCCTGGCCGAGCGGGCGCGGGACGATGAGGCTTTCCTGGAGGACCAGGCGCGGGAGAGGGCGCAAGCGTGGCTGGCTCGGGAAGGCCCTGAGGAGAGGATCCCGGCGCGTCGCCTGGCGGAGTTTCCGCCTGCTCTGGCGCGCCGGGTCTTGCGGCAGATGCTCCGGGCGGTGCGCGGGAGTTTGCGGCGCGTTTCCTACGGCCACATTGAAACTCTCCGCCAATTTGCCGCCGAAGCGCCCAGCGGGCGAAGCCTTACCCTGCCGGAGGGCACGGTGGCGCGAAAGGAATTCGAGTGGCTTGTCCTGGGGCCGCCTCGCCCTTCCCCGCGCGAGGCGGAGGAGGGATTTTCGCTACCCGTGCCGGTCCCCGGAGAATTGACCGTCCCCCAGTTGCACAGGACTTTCCGGGTCAAAATTGTTGGGCGGGAAGGCAGCTCGAAGGCGTATAATCAAAGTCAGATGACCGGCCTCGATCCGCGGAAGCTGCGCGGAGAATTGGTGCTGCGCAACTGGCGGGCAGGGGACGCATATCGGCCGGCAGGAAGCCGCAAGGTACGCAAGCTTAAAGAGCTGTTCCGGGAGCGGAAGGTTCCGCGGGAGCAGCGCAGCCTCTGGCCGGTCCTTGAATGCGACGGCGAGATCGTTTGGGTGCTGGGATTTCCGCCGGCGAGCGGGGTCGCAGCATCGGGGGAGTCCGAAGAGATTCTGCTCCTCGAGGAAGAAGCCCGCGGATCGGGTTAGCCGGACAACGGAGCGGACATCATGAAGAAGAAACCCCAGCGGCGTGCCCGGAAGCCCGCGAAGCGGCCCCAGGCACTCCCGGACAACCATCTGCGAGTCGTTTACACGGCGCCGCAGCTTCAGAAACGCGTCCGCGAGCTGGCTGCACAGATTAATCGGGACTACCGAGGCAAAACCCTGCACGTGGTGGGCATCCTGGAGAACTGCTTCTTGTTCATGGCCGACCTGGTCCGGCATCTGAAGGTGCCGGTGTATTGCCACTTCATCAAGGCCCAGGTGCACGACACTTCGGCAGGGGCGGTGGCCGTCCGTGAGATCATGTACACGCCGCGAGTGGATGCCGCGGGCCGCGACGTCCTGCTGGTGGATGGGATCCTGCAGTCGGGCGTTACACTCGACCACCTGGTCCGCTATATTCTGGGACAGAACCCCGGTTCGGTCCGCACGGCGGCACTGATCGAGAAGGTGGACGAGAAGAGGGTGGACGTAGGGACAGAGTACCTGGGCTTCAAAACGACCGCCAAGTTTCTGGTAGGCTACGGGCTGGGCTACCAGGAGAAATACCGGAATCTGCCCTACATCGCCCAAATTACCTGAGAGCGGAGAGTCGTCGGGGAGCATCTAATTAAGAAGGCGGATAGGTTGTCCCTAGAGGGCAGTTTTGCCGGGCGGGAGGAGGAAGTTCGGTGAATTCGGCAGTCAAGAATATCATCTTCTGGGTAGTGATGGTGGTGACGGCGTTGGTCATCTGGGCCGTGGTGAGGGCCCAAACCGGTGAGAAGTCTGCGGACCTCACCTTTACGCAGTTCACCGACCAAATCAGCAACGACAACGTCAGCGAGGTCACCGTCGCCGGCACCGATGCCCAAGGAAGCTTGAAGAAGCCCCTCAGCGGCAGCGCCAAGTTCAAGACCACCATCCCCGCCAATTACCCCGACCTCATCAAGACCCTGCAAGAAAAAAAGGTAAACGTTACCTTCAAGGACAGCAGCGGGAATTCCTGGGTGAGCTGGGTGGCCCAAGGCCTGCCCATGATCATCCTGCTGGGGATCTGGATTTTCTTCATGCGCCAGATGCAAAGCGGAGGGAATAAGGCGCTTTCTTTCGGGAAGAGCCGGGCCCGCCTGCTCTCCAGCCAGCAGAAGAAAGTCACCTTCAAAGACGTGGCCGGGGTGGAAGAGGCCAAAGAAGAGTTGCAGGAGATTATCGAGTTCCTGCGCGAGCCGCAGAAGTTCCAGAAGCTGGGTGGCCGCATCCCGAAGGGGGTTTTATTGGTGGGCCCTCCGGGGACG
>Ga0209777_10009840_pt1 | contig 10228 bp, 8 predicted proteins | sample FrelakmetHBP12HB_FD_187147 | JGI IMG/M metagenome (GOLD analysis project Ga0209777, IMG submission 187147) | Freshwater lake sediment microbial communities from the University of Notre Dame, USA, for methane emissions studies -HBP12 HB (SPAdes)... | ecosystem: Environmental > Aquatic >...
CCCCCAATTCTATCTTTTATTCTAGTATAGAATTGGGGGGCATTAAAGAAATAAATAATTCTTTTGTGGAATCGGGAGTCCGAGTTATCTCAAATCAAGAAGGGTATCAACATAGATATTCTTTGATTCAACATTTGTGGTGGAGACTTGAAAACGAAGTCAATGGAAATGATTTGGAACTTGTTTATGGAATGACTCCTTCTCAATTGACTGCTTATAAATTAGATTCTTATAAGGGGTTGAAAGATTCTGTTATTTGGCCGACCCCCCATTTTAAATATGGCTTCGAATTAGCAACAGAAAATATGGATACTTTCCCTCCTGATGAAGTAGTGGAATTGGTACTAAAAAAACTGAAAGAATATAAACCAAAACATACAGTAACCAATTTTACTATAACTTATCCTTTAGATGGAACAGAATTAGCAATGACTCCTTTAAATGAAAATTTTGAAACTGAAGTATTAATGTCCGATGCTTATAGAAGTTTTAACGGAATAACCAGTCTAATTCACACAGATATGATACTTGATACTGCATTTGAAAACTGGGTTGACCCTACAAATTTAGTGTCTTGGAATCAAACAATAGCAGGGGCTTCAACAGTAAATAGAGAAGACTTCTTACAATATATGGGATTGCATTGTGTGCGATTGGATATAGTTGGAATAGATAAAGCGAGTGTAAGTCAAGATTGTACATTAAAATTAAATGGGACATATAGAATAGACCCTATGTATATGAATACTGGTCCAGGAAATGCAGTATTTGAACTATGGGAAACAGGGACAGGTACTAAAGTATTTTCAGTAACATCCATTTATGGCCCTTCACCATCTTGGACAAGTTTTGGGGCAGCATTTGAATTTACTAATACATCAACAGAAACAGCATTCACTCTTAAATTAACAACAGATTCGGCTAATAATGAAAGTTTTTATTATGATAACGCTCAATTTTATTCTTATATGTTTCCTATTACCGCAGTAAATCATGAGCTTCACGAAGGAGAAACAATTTATATTGAAAATGGAGATGCTGTGGGTTTGACTTTTGGTATAATATATTATGTAAAATATATAGATGCTGATAATTTCCAAGTATCTCTTACGAATGGAGGACCAGCAGTAACTATTTCTGGAGTTGCTAATGTAATAATTACACAAGCACCAGAAGCGGAATATCGTATTAAATTACAACATAACCCCCTACAACCGATTGATTTGCAATATGACCTACCTATAGTGATAACAGATACTCCTTATGATTATGGTGCGCCAGTTAATTTTAATTATATAATTAGGGAAGGGACACCAGAAGAAATGATAGTTCACTACGGACCATTTGTGGCATATCCGCTGGATGGTATTACCAGAACTGATAGTTATAGAAGAAGAAAAAGATTTTTTTCATGGGTGGATTAAAATATGATAAAAGGAGATTTTTTGAAAGGAGTTTAAAATAATGGCAAATGTAACAGAGGTTCAAATAGCCTGTACAACTGAAGGATTGGAGAGTTTAGTGAGTTCTATCATAAATGGAACGGCTTTAAATATTTCAGCTTTTCGTGTTTGTGATTTGGGAAATACAACTTGGTTTAATAATATGAAATCATTTACGGGACTTGACCCAGATTCATACTATTTTCCTTATACAGCGACACTGTTCGATAGTGACAAAGGCTCAAATATCATTAATTTAAATACTTATGGTATTGGAGATGCCAATGGTTTTATAGACATCAATTCTATATTGGCAGCCGATTCAATAACAATAGAATTTGATTGTTATATTCCCCCAACTGCATTATATGGATTTGGTTGTAATGAAATTATGCTATATACATTAGATTCCTCAACAGGGATTTATAAGAGTTTTATTTATGGAATATTCCCTGAGATAACTAAATTGGCCCAATACGGAATAAATTTCCGTGTTTTACTTAAATTCTAAAAGGATATTATATGATAAATTACGGTACAACAGGTCTTCAAAGTTTAAATTTTCATTATAAACTTCGAAGAATATCAAGTTATTTTAATAAATTATTCACTAATATTTTTATTCCAGGAATCACTGAAAATTTTACAAACATTATAGGTGTTGATAGTAATGGGGATTTATCAACTCAAGGAACCAAAATAAAAATATCTAAAGGACTTTCTTTTTTTATTAAACCCAATAACAGAAGCACATCAAATGTCCAAATAAGTACGAATTTTAATAATTTATTAGGATACAGTGGGATAAGTGGTATTAGTGGAGTTTGGCTCCAAAATATTTTAGAAAATCAAATTTTAAAATGTGATGTAATAAAAGATTTTTTTGTGGAATTAGCCACTCTTCCTTCGGGGGTTGTCGATACAAATAAATCATATATTTTAGCAGAGTATAATTATTTGGAGTTCAAGGAACAAGAAGTCGAATTTTATTGCGGATATACTCCAGCACCTCATTCAAATATAATTGTTTTGGGTCAAATAAATTTTAGTGGTGGATATATTCAAAATATTAATATATCAAATCAGAGTCTTTCCCAACTTAATCCAAATATACTCTATTTAATGGATGTTGATATGGTTAATGGATATCATGCTGGAAACGGTTCTGGTTATATTCCCGTTTCAAATGGAATAATGAATATAGGATTAAATGCTGACTTACTTAATGGTTATAGTGGTATAGATTTAGCCAAAAAATGGCAACAAAATTCTAGTTTGAATGCTCAATATTTAGCAGACGAATTTGGAGTATTTCATAATCCTGGAAATTTATTTGATAATATTCCTTTGAGTAATTTAAATACAAATTTAGGTTTAAATGCTGAACTTCTTGGAAATAGCGGAATTAATAATTATGAAAATGTAGAACATTCTCATGGTTTAGATAATATTTTAGATGGACCCCGATTCAAAAGACTTTTAGGAGTTTCCATAAATCATTTGGTAACGCACGATTCATTTAAAAATGGAGTAATTACAACAGATAAAATAAATCCTCAAGGAATTTTCAGCGAAAATGATGATTTAACTGGCAACAAAATAAAAATAGTAACAGGACAAGTTACTACTTCAACTAATAGAACTTTGGTTGCTTTTAATGAAATGTTTTCTAAAAACCCAAAGGTTTTGTTACAAATTTTGGACAGTGGAACAGGAAATTATACTAAACAGCATATTAAATATCAAGCCACAGATATTACTCCCACACACTTTACTTTTACATATACCATTTATGAAGCAACCAATCCAGGAGATAAATTTATCGAACAATTACCAAGCGAAATTACTTTTGATTTTATGGCAATCGGATATGGAAGTAAAGAAGAAAATATTGCGGTAGGATGGTAGAAAATATGAGCAATCAAATACTTAATATACATTATAAACAATCGCTTAGTCCAGAGCTTTTGAATTCACTTTACCAAAATTTATTTTATGCGGGAGTTATTCAAGGGACATTTTCATACAATTCAAATTCACTTATTTTTTCAAATCTTTCATTTCTAATCAATCCACAAAATAGAAGTGATTTAACGATTCGTATAGATACAACTTCAGAGGTAATAAAAATAAAATCATCCCCAACAGATACAATGTTAATTGCTCGTTATTACTGGGAAAATAATAATAAAGGAGCGGGATTTCTATTTGTAGATTCGAATACTAAATTAGAACATGATATTATTTTAATGGGGCTATTATTAGACGAAACAGGTAATATTGTAGGATTAAATGAAGATGTGCAGGAAAGGGCTAGATTGAAATTAATCACTACAACTACCGCATATCCATTAATTGCTAAACTTGATGGTTATTTGATTGGTCATTCTAATGGAACTATTCCTATTAATGATAAGACTTTAAATGTAAATTTAAATACCGAAATGGTAGATAATAAAAAAATAGAAGAATATATTGTGAGTAAAGAACTTTCTTCTATTGAAAGTATCGGAGACATTGATATTATTATTGAACCTATTATTCCTGAATGGATGAATTCAGATAAAGTTGATGAAGGAGAGGGAGTAACAACAGAATTTTTAAATAATAAAAAAATACAACCTCAAGATGGAATTACTAAACCAGGAAATGATAATCAAATACCAATAGCAAATAATATTTTACAAAAGGATTTAAATATTGAACAATTAAATGGGAAGAAAGAAAGTCTTTTAGCCAAAAAAACTCATTCACATTCTTTAGATGATATAACTGATGGTGGTAATCCATCACTTCCTGATTATTATCGAGTTCTTGGTGTTGAAGCAAATCAAATAACGGCTGATTCCATAGAATCAGATTCAATAGGTTATCAAAAATTTTCTACTTTCGCTTATGATGTCACACAAAATTTAAAATATACTCCTATATTTGAATCAGGTTCAATAACAATGGCTGGAAATATGGGTTCAGTAGTTAATTTTACAAGACCAATGAGAAATGCAAGAATATTTTTGCAAAAAGAATATCCTATCGCTACAGGAGTACCAGGATGGGAAAAAAGAGGGGCTTATATATCAAATATTACAACAACTTTATTTATAACTACTCAATTTTGTGGTATTGAAAAAAACGGAGTTAATTATCAAAATACTGCTGGTGATATAGGTGCTCAAACATATTATTATATTGCAATAGGGGAGGCAATCTAATGCCGATGATTGGTGATGGAAGTCAAATAATAAATTTTAATTATATACAGGAATTTACATCAGAATATTTAAATAAATTTTTATATAAAATTTTTACTCCTGGAGTTTTAAAATTTTCTTATGATGATTTGGTTAAAGGCACAAATGCAATAACCATCAATGAATTTTCAGCACTCCTCCATCCAAAAAATAAATTAGAAACTTTAATTAAAATTGATATTATGAAACCAATTACTATTCCTTTATTTTCCATAAGTAACACCTATTTAGTGGCTTCATATGAATGGATAACACCACCAAATGGATATGATTATGATGATGCAAGTGATTCCATAAAAACCCCTATATATTGCAAATTTCAAAAAGAAACAAATTATATTATTTCAACTGGGCATACCCTTATTGACGGTGATATAGTAAGATTTAAAACAAAAATAGGTGGTGTTGATAATTTATTATTTTATTATGTTATTAATTCTTCATCTGATAAATTTCAAATTTCTACCACTTCAATAGAAAATACCCCTTTAGATTTAACAAGTAATGATATTAATTATTATAGTAAATTAAATAATCATCTTGTATATTTTGATGTAATAGACCCATCAACATATAATGATACTTATCATATTTTGATAGGGGAATTTTCTTTTAATCCAAATACTGGTTGGGTTACTTGGTTAGATTTAACCCCAATGACCATTGTTTATTTAAACGAATATTGTATAAATTTGGATAATATTGCACAATCAGGGATAAGAATTTTGAAAAATTCTAATCCAAATATAATTGGTTATAATAATGGTCCTAATTATAATGTTGGCAATTCTTATTATGAAATTCCTGTGAGTAATAGCGTATTAAATTCAAAATTAAACGCAGAATTTTTAAATGGAGCAATGGCAAATAATGCCGCAGGAAGCATTGCTTTAAAAAATAATAGTTTATCACATAATTTAGTTGCTGCCAGATTATTTTTAAACACTTTTGAATATGCTATAGGTAAATCTGGAATAACAAATTATTCTGGTTTTAGCGGTTATACAGGAATTTCAGGATGGAGTGGGACTTCTGGTTATTCAAGTTACTCTGGATATATTCCCCTTAACAATTATGTTTTACAATTAAATTTGAATGCTGAATATCTTGGTGGTTATAAATATAATGAATATGCCCAATCAGGACATACTCATCTGTTGGATGAAATAAAAGATGGAACTACCTATAGTAAAATTGATGGGGTAGATAGTAATAATTTATTGACTACAAATGGAATTAATAATGGGGCGATTGAATATCAGCATCAAGATAATATAACAAATCCATTACATTATATAAATGCTATCCCCGCCAAAATTTTTATGTTAAGTGGAGAAATAGGAAAGGGCGGTTCCACAACAGTAACATTACAAAAATCATTTTCAACAACTACTCCTTATGCATTTTTGATGAATAATGATACTGATGAAAATAAATCAATAAGTGTTGCTCCAACAGCAACAGGATTTATTATTCATCATTTGGAAAATACCAAAAGTGATGGTGGTGGTAATTTAGTAAGCGATACAACAGAATTTTCAGCAAAATGGTTAAGTGTTGGGGAATTATAATAAATATAGATGAGAAAATAATGAAAAAGAAAAATTATCAAAAGCAGGAGAAATAAAATGTCAAGTTTAGTTTCATATGGTGGATACACAGGTACGGCTTATGACCAATCGGTAGTCTGGCATTATAAGACAGATATGGACCGTTCAGTTTTAAATAGATGGTACGCTAATATTTTTAGTCAAGGCGTTTTGGTTTATATACCAAGTGCTTTAGCACTAACATCCGTTATCGTAGCAAAAGGCACTTCTTTTATCATCAATGAAAAGAACTGTTTTGATTTTACAACAGCTTTGGCAGATGATTTAAAATTAGCTAAAGTGGATATGGTAAGAGATTACTCTATGAGTGTGGCTGCAATGCCAAATGGAGTCTATTATTTAATAGCTATTTGGGAGAACGCCGCTGATGAATATCGTGGCGTAGAATTTTCTTTAGTCGCCGCCCTTCCTACAGTACCTCCCGCAGTTGGGGGTTATTATTATATAGTTTTTGGACAAGTAACTGTTAATGGTGGTACAGTTGCTAATAATACTACAGTCGGACAAACTAAAGCCCAAATCGCTTCAGGGGTTATGGGATTTAGTGGATATTCTGGATTATCGGGATATAGTGGAGAATCTGGATTTACGGGAGTATCTGGTTTTCCAGGAAGTGCATCAAGCGCGGGTGATTCCGGATGGTCTGGGTATACAGGAGTATCGGGTTATAGTGGTAATAATCCAGGAAGTTCGGGTTATAGTGGTGTTATGGGTTATTCTGGTTTTTCTGGAATTGGTTTATCTGGTTTTTCTGGCCGCTCCGGATTTAGTGGAACAGCGGGTTTCGAATGTATTTTAGTTGCTGCTTCGGATGAATTGACTCCTCTGGCATCAGGTACAAGCAAAGTAACTTTTCGTATGCCTTACGGATTTATTATCAGTAAAGTAAAAGGAACCCTAACGACAGGTGGCAGTACATTAACTCAAGTTGATGTCAATCAAAGTGGAGTAACTGTTTTGAGTACAAAAATTCAAATGACGGGAATAGGAATTAAATCTAATAGTGTAACAGGTGCTGGAATTTCAACCACTCTACTTTCAGATGATGCGGAAATAACAATAGATATTGATAATGCTGGAACGGGAGCAACGGGATTAAAAGTATATTTGATTGGTAATAAGATATAAACGGAGAAAATAATGTCAATAGGTTTTATCGACCCTTATAAATTCGTTAGTGTACCTGCTGGATTAATTATTCCGTGGAATATGGGTGCATTTCCAGGTGGTGCTCCAAGTGGTTGGAGTCTTTATAATCCTACATCTAATGAAATCATAAACAATTTTGCAAGTTGGACAGAAATTCTTTTAGACCCTTCTATGCCAGCTTGGGCATATACTGGAGTTTGGACACATATTGCGGGTCGAGTAAAGCAATTAACTTCAGATTTAATCCAATCAACTCCTGATGTGTTTTATACTCTTGTTGTAGATGTGACTCATGCAGGAACAGGTGGACTTACTGTTGTTTTTGGTGGAACCACATTTTCACAAATAACCGCTAGTGGTGCTTATACATATACACTAACGGCAAGCCAAGCAACCCCAATTACTTTTTTTGCAAGTTCGGGATGGATAGGCTCAATAAATTCTGCATCATTGACATCAACATTGAGAAATAGATTTCCTGTTGGTGCGGGTAGCACTTATGCTTTGAATAATAGTGGTAGTGGGGGCCGAGTAACATTTTGGACTCCTAATGAAAATACTTCTGCCCAAGGCGCTCATTATGGAACTTTGAGACCTATACAAACAGGAGCAAATAGTCCAAGTGCTGATAGATGGTATTTTAATGGAACAACAGATGGAGAACATCAACATTTAATAATTGCTACTCCTTATATGGCATATTCACAATTTCAATTTATAAAGGCATTAATTCCTATGGATTCTTTTCCATCTAATTCTATATTATTGAGTACTTTACACACTTCAATATCATGGCTTACAAATATTTATGATGGAGGAACCTTCCTTAAATCTTCGAATGTAATAGGCAATGCTGTTATGGGACAATCTTTATCAATAAAAACAGATGTTACAACTACGGATATAGATTTTGGTAATAATGGACAACATGAACATAACTGGGATACGGCAAGTGCTGCCCCTGCAGGAGGCAATCCAACAACAAGAATTTTCCCTTGGCCAGGACCATCTGCATTTGATGGTTATGCGGGTGAACATACTCATAATTTTGCTTCTGTTATTTTAACACAAAATATTAAAAAAACATACGCTACAGCATGGACTAAAGCAAGTGCTTCCTTTCAAGGATTTAATGGAATGATAGGAATGTGGGATGGTTCACCTACTGCATTGCCGAATGGTTGGGTTCTTTGTAATGGAACAAATGGGACATTGGATTTACGAAATTATTTTATAAATATCGGAAATTCATCAAATATAGGGACACAAACAGGTAACAATACAATAAGTTTTAATCCAGATATTGGACAAAATATTTTAGCTAATGATTTATTTTCACATCAACACTACCAAGTTGAATGGATTGACAGTGCCGCTTCTACAGGGAGATGGTTAGTCCATGAAGCAGGAGATAGTTTTCCTCATCATCATGCGGGAACCGTTGGAAATAATTTAGCATATTTACCACCCTATTTTGCCTTATATTTTATACAGAAAGCGTAAAGGAGATTAGAGAGATGCCAAATAGTGATGCGAGAGAAATTTTAGGATTGCCGAATTATTCAGGATTTTCAGGATATAGTGGGCAAAATTCTCTTTCTGGTTATTCAGGAATTTCTGGTGCTAATCCAGGACAATCAGGATATAGTGGAATTAGTGGAGAAAGCGGAGCTAGTGGTTATAGTGGGGTTAGTGGTATAGGTATTTCTGGATATTCTGGTTTGGCCGGGACGGCAGCAAGTACAGGTGATTCTGGATATTCTGGAAAAAGTGGTTCTTCTTTGACTTCGTATATTAAAACATTTAATGCAACTTCAGATTGGGCAACAGTAGGTGGTTATTATTATATTGATATAAATCACGTCTTGAATTCATTAAATTTAATGATTCAAGTGTGGAACACTTCAGTTACTCCAAATATTGACCCTATTCCCGCTAGCCCTTATTACGAAACGCAAACAGTTCCTAAACCATATTTAATTGAAAGAACAGATGTTAATAATATGAGACTAAAAACAAATAAAGTTCCTGATGATAGATTTGCCGGAACACTTATTATAGTTAAAGTTCCATAATAATTTTTTAAAGGTTTTATAAATGAGAGAAATAATATACATAGCAACTAATTTAGTTAATCGTAAGCAATATATAGGGCAAACTATTAACGGTTTGAAAAAAAGAAAAAATGGACATTATTATTCTATAAAAAGAGATAATTTACCATTTCATAACGCTTTAAAAAAATATAATAAAGAGAATTTTAAATGGATATCGTTTGAATGCCCTATTGAAGATTTGGATTATAATGAAAGGTTACTAATCAAGGATTTAAATACATTATCCCCTAATGGGTATAATTTAGATAATGGGGGTCATCAAAATAAAAAGCGTTCGGAAATAACGAAAAAAAAAATAAGTCAATCGAAAATTGGAAAATATAAAGGAAAGAATAACCCTAATTATGGAAATCATAAATTAGTTGGTGAAAATAATCCTAATTGGGGCAAGCCTCGTTCTGAAGAAATAAAACAAAAAATAAGGGATAATCAACCTAACCAAAGTGGTGAAAAAAATCCTTTTTATGGAAAACATCATTCTTCAAAATCAAAAGAAAAAAATAGATTATCACATTTAGGAAAAAATATAGGAGAAAATCATCCACAAGCAAGGGCTGTTATTTTAATTTCTCCAGAAGGGAAAGAATGTCAACCGCCAGCTAGGCTGAAGACCTGGTGGCTTGAGTAGTAATGCTCAACGTAAGATGGTTGATTAGAGG
>Ga0209777_10009841_pt1 | contig 10228 bp, 11 predicted proteins | sample FrelakmetHBP12HB_FD_187147 | JGI IMG/M metagenome (GOLD analysis project Ga0209777, IMG submission 187147) | Freshwater lake sediment microbial communities from the University of Notre Dame, USA, for methane emissions studies -HBP12 HB (SPAdes)... | ecosystem: Environmental > Aquatic >...
GCATAGGGAGAGAGATCGGGCCGCGGCGCCGGGATGACGGAAAGAATTTTATCTAAAATTTCCAGGCGGGCGTCTTTGGCCTGGGCCAGAGTTTCCTGGCAGATGCTTAGCGTGAGTCCGGCGGTTTTGGTATCCATTTGCATGGCAGTGATGCCGTCACTGGTGCCGGTTACCTTGAAATCCATGCCGCCTTCGCCGTCCTCGAAATCCTGCAGATCAGTCAGTATTTTATAGTTATCACTATTCGAAGCCAAGCCCATGGCAATGCCGGCGACCGGCTTCTTGATGGGAACGCCCGCGTCCATGAGCGACAAAGTGGAGCCGCAGGTCGAGGCCATGGAAGATGAGCCGTTCGAGCCCAGGACTTCGGATACCACCAGAATAGTGTAAGGAAAATCGTCCTTGCTGGGCAGGACCGGGGCCAGGGCTTTTTCCGCCAAAGCGCCATGGCCGATCTCCCGGCGGCCGGCGCCGCGGATGGGGCCGGTCTCGCCGTAGCAATAAGGCGGAGCGATATAATGATGGATATAGGATTTTTTGGTTTCCGACTGGGTCATTTCATCGAGGATTTGCGCGTCTCCCGGAGCGCCCAGAGTAACGACAGTGAGCACCTGGGTCTCGCCGCGCGAGAACAGGCCGCTGCCATGAGTGCGCGGCAGCAAGCCGACTTCGGCGGAGAGCGGGCGGATTTCCGTCAAGCGGCGTCCGTCGATCCTCTGTTCTTTTTGCAGGATCGCTTTGGAAGTCTCTTCTTCCAGATAGCTGGCGAATCTTTCTTTGATATAATCAATGGTTTCCTTAGCCGCCGGCTGGCTTCCCAGTTGTTCAATAAACTGTTCCAATAATTTTTCAGCGATTTCTTTGCGTTCGCGTTTGGTGCCGCGGGGCTGATTAAACAGATACTTGTCCAGCTGCGGCGCGAAGAATTTTTTGGCCTCGGCAAAGATTTTTTGTTTTTCAATGAGCGGCACTTCGCACTCCTCGTAGGAGAGGGCGATCAGTTTGGAGACGTCTTTTTTTTCTAAGCCGATCTCCGCCCTGACTTTTTCCATAAAGCTAATGAGCGGCTGGGCGCCTTCCAAGCCGAATTTGATGGCCGAGAGGATCTCGGCCTCGGGAATTTCCTTGGCTTCGGTGTCAAACATCAGCACTTTGTCGCGGCTGACGGTCATGACCAGCTTGAGATCCGATTCCAGCAGCTGGCTTTCCGTGGGATTAAGGATCAATTCGCCGCTGATCCGGCCGACGCAGACGCCCACGAGCGGCCCGTTCCAGGGGATATCCGACAGGTGCAAAGCCGCGGCGCCGGCGGTGATCGCCAGCACGTCGGCGGAATTTTCCTCATCATAAGACAGGGTAGTGGTGACTACCTGGACTTCATTCCTGATTTCGCTGTTAAACAGCGGCCGGATGCCGCGATCGATCATGCGCGAATCCAAAACCGCGTTGTCCGTGGGGCGGCCGTCGCGCTTGACGAATTTCGAACCTTTGATTTTGCCGGCGGCGTACATTTTTTCCTGCATTTCCACCATCAGCGGGAAAAAATCAATGCCTTGGCGCGGCTTCTTGCCCAGACAGGCGGTGGCCAGGATCATGGTGTCGCCGTAGCTGACCAGGCAGGCGGCATTGGCCTGCTGGGCCAGTTTGCCGACTTCGAGGGATAATTTCCTGCCGGCGAATTCGGTCTCGAACTTTTGATTTTTGAACATAACTGTTCCTTTCATTTCGGACCGGAGATTTTATTTGAAGGCAGCTGGATTTAACCGGCTTAAAGCCAAGTGTTTTCAAATAAATAATCCCTGATCGGTCCGCTGTTAATTGTTAAGGTATCTATATTAAGGTATCTAAAGGGACGCCCCCACGCCGGCCGGCGATTAGGGGACGTCCCGCTATAATTAATCTTTTTCTGCCACTAAAGTGTCGTCCTGGATTTCCTCGCCGGCGATAGTCTCGATTTCTTCCTCGAGCGCGGCCGGAACATCCTCCCGGCGCTTGGATATTTTAAGCTTTAGCCTTTTAGTCAGATTGTCGAAGCTCTCGGCATTTTCTTTTTCCAGATAGCGGAGCAAGCGCCGCCTTTCCGCCACTTTGCGCAGCAGGCCGCGGCGCGAGGAAAAGTCTTTCTTGTGCTGCTTCAAATGATCGGTCAGATTTTTGATTTCCTCGGTCAGCAGAGCGATCTGCACCTCGGAAGAGCCGGTGTCATTCTCATGGGTCGCAAATTTCTTGATGATTTGCGCCTTCTTTTTTTTGTCGATCATAATGATCTCCTGTCGCGAGTTATTCCAGTAGTACGGCTGGCCGTAGAACCAGAAAAACCGCCTTAATTAATAACAGTGGTATTCTATTATAAAAATCAACATTTGTCAATAGATGTTTAACAGGCTATTGGTGATTGGCTCTGTATTAATATTAAAAAAAAATAAAATAAAAGAAAAGCGCGGTCACGAGTGACTGCGCTGGCTGGTTGGTGGAATCGTCTGGAGCCGTCTATTGAAAGGCGAATTCCGTTTGTTGGGGCCTGGCCGGATACTGGTAGCGCTGTGGAGCTGGAGTCGGAGCAGAGGTGGGGAGCTTGGTGCGGCTTGATTCGGCCGTCTTCGCTTTTATTGGAGGAGCGGCCTGCACTTGATTTGCTACTTCCAAGGCATAAAACTCCTCCCGGCGCCATTTCTCCTTCAGCACCCTGGCAACGTAGTATCCCACGGCCTGTGCCGCGGAGACTACTTTATAGGGCCGGTCCACCGGCTGATCATCAATCTTCCGATATACGCGGTACATTTTGTACCTCCTTTGGCCTCTGGCCGGTTGAATCTTACAAAATGATCTATAAATATAATTATAGCATATTTAAAGATAATTGTCAATAATAAAATAATAATGTTAATTTTTTGTTTAAATTTAAATAAAAAAGTCCGAATTATCGGACTTAGAATTATAATGGCTTAGTCATTATCACCATTACCGTATGATCTGATGACAGAATAGGCTATTCCCTGCAGCAGATTAATAATCTGTCTGATTGAAATAGTGTTTATTATCTTTTCCTCCCATTTAATGATCCTGGACTCGCTCCAGCTCGGGTAAAGAATGTGCAGACATTCATGAATGAATGTCGGAATGATGTCTTGTTTGGGATGCAGATAAATAGTATCGATGGTATTGGTAACACCCCTATTTTTTCTAATCCTTTTTAAGATCACCTTAATGTCTTTGCGACAGAGAGCGTAAATCCGATGCAGATAATAATTAACCTTTCTCCGGCTGGCTTTTCTTTCCTGGGCCTTTTTTTTGTTCATTTTCCATCCTCCACCTGGTTGTTCTAAAGGGCTTATACCATTATAATGAATTTGACAATTTTGTCAAATGAAAAAATTACCCTGCCAGTGGCGGGGTAATTTTTAACCTGACCTGTGATCAGCTATTATTTGTATTTTTCCTGCTTAATCTTTTTTTTGTCGAATTTTTCCGGCAGATGTTCCTCGGCGGGCTTGGCCGGAACGCCGATGGGCAAGAGGCATAAAACACGCAGTTCCGCTGGAATATTCAGAATTTCCCTGACAGCCTTTTCCGCGTTGGCATTGCCGCGGATTTGCACCCAGCAGCAGCCCAGCTCCTGATTGGCGGCCTCCAGCCAAATATGTTCGGCCGCGATGGAGCAGTCTTCGATCCAATCCGGGCTATCCTGTTCATGGCCGATGACCGCGATGACCACGGCCGCGTCTTTAGCGAAAGTGGACCAGGGAGTGGTCTTAGAAAGCAGTTCTTTGGTGGCCGCTTCCTTGATGACGACCAGTTCCCAGGGATAGAGGGCATTGGCAGAGGGAGCACACATGGCGGCGGAGAGAATTTCTTGGATTTTTTCATCAGTGACGGCGTCGCTCAAGTATTCGCGGATGGCCCGGCGCTTTTTGATGGCTGCAATCATAGCGTTGGAAATTAGAAATTAGAAGTGTTTTTAAGCATTTATATGATAGCAAATGTGGGATATTTTGGCAATGCCGCTGATTGGGCGGCTAAGTTGACAAAGAAGTTTATAAATGATAATTTTTGGCCAGAACCTTAAACCGCTTTCCCAAGGGAAAAGCACAACCGGATACGCTAAAGCGTACCGCAACAGAGGAGGGATTGCCATGAACGCAACCCTGGAGCAAGGCCAGCAAGTGTTGAAGCTGATTACCGACCAAGAACCCACCGCCGAGCAACTGCAGCAGCTGATCAAAAACGGCTGGATAATCCGTGACCTGCTTAAGATGGGCCGTGATAAGCCGGATCGCATCAAATTCTGCCAGGTTATCGGCGCTTCATTCATCGATCGCTTAACAAGCAGTGATGAAAGGATTAAAGTCGATCATGCGGCTGGGATAGCTGAGATTATTCAAGAATTGAAAGGGATAACTGCAGATTCCGGCCTCAAGCCGCATTATGGCGAATTTGACCAGTTCGCTTATCCGCAGCCAGCCGGTATGGTACCTCTGGAATGCGTGGCACCGGTATTCAATATGCCTTGGCCGGTCTTTAAAGACCAGTTGGAAAAAGAGGGTTATAAGCACCCTGATGTTTATGATTTCCTCTATTTCCTAAAAGTCCACCGCGTTGAAATTATGCAAAGTCCGCTGCTGCTGCTTTTTCTTCCTTTTGAATTCCATCTGTATGGACCGGAAAGTGAACCGAGCTTTCTCATCTACCATCAGTGGCAGATCAAATTGATCAGTCTTACTGATGTACGGAATGTTGATCGGTCGATATCATTCCTAGTGCGATTGCCAGAAAAGAAAAGCGCATAATAAGTTGTAGTCCCGTTATTGCCACTGGCAGTAGCGGGCTTTTATTTACCTACAAATTACAAATCATTTACAAATATACAAATTAATTATTTGTAAATTTGGTATTTAATTTGTAATTTGTAGGATACTTGACAAAAAATTGCCTATTTGCTAAGCTGAAATGTCGTACGTTGACAATCTTTATGCCAAAAAGGAGAAGCCAATGATATGAGTGATATGAGTTCAAAGAGAAAAGAAGGCGGTATTAGAGCCGTAATCGACAGCATTTGCGGCAGCGGCAAAAAGAGATACGCGGTCACGCGGCTGCGCGATCCGTCGAAAATCAAGAATTTGAAACGGGGCGAGAGTATTACTTTCTCGCTGCAAGCGTGGCAGGGAAGGGCCGAGCCCCAGCCAGGCCAAGTTGTGATCCTGCATGAGGTGCAGGAATTCAGCCGCGGCTGGCGCGCCGCGTCAGCCGAACCGGTTCGCCTCCATTAATCAGGAAGACGGGCCAGCCGGTTTCCGACCAGGTTGTCGAGAATGAGGCTTGCTCATATCCAGCCAGTTGCTCTGTGTGCAACTTTCAGCTGGATTGAGCCAGAAGCAGAAAAAAGCATCAGAAACAGAAATAGAAAGGAGAAAAAGAAGCATGGCTTCCAAGATATTCAAGCTCCCTTTGTCCGCCATCAAAGAAACTTTCTTTGTGCGGGCGAAACTGGACGAGGACTGGGCCATACAATTGGCCCTGCTGATTGAAAATGGAGAGAAGTTGCCACCGATCGAGGTGACCAAGGATCATGAGGTGGTGGACGGCCGGCACCGGATTGAGGCTTACAAGCTGTTAGGCCTGACCGAGATTGAATGCGTCTTGGTGGACGAGACCGACCGGCTCAAGCTGGTGGCTATGGCCTTTACGGCCAATGTGGGCGGCGCCAAACCGCCGACGCAGGAAGACATCAAATTCACCATCCGGACGCTGCTGCGCGATGGCGTGTCGCGGCGCAAGATCATTGAGATGATGCCCTTCCCTAAGGAAGTGACACGTCGCTATGTGGACGATGTCCAATCATCCGAGGCCAAACAGCGGATGAATCAAGCCATTGATGCCGTGGTCGAAGGGGAAATGACCGTCAAAGACGCGGCCGAGAAGCTGTCCGTCGATCCCGTTAAGCTCAAGGAGACGCTTAAAGGGAAAAAGAAGACGGTCAAAAGCGGCCGCAGCTTAGTGGCTCAATACAAAACAATTTTTACCATCCAGTTCCGCCGCCTATCTCTCTCCAATGGCAAGCATATGGGCAATCTGGTGGAGAAATATCGCGATGGTCTGGTCACTCATGCTGAAATGCAGGAGCTCTATGATCATCTGGGCGGCCTGATGGAGCAGATGAATCGGACGCACGCCGGACGGGTGGAACGGTTCCAGACAGCGGTCAAATCCACCGAGATCGAGGATGAGAAGTAAACAATAACCTTTTGGCATAAAGGCTGATTGGCAAGCGTCGTGAAGACTCACGGCGCTTTTTAAATCCTTGACTTTTTTATTCTGATCTGATAAATTACAAAGATTCAGTACATTTAAAGGAGTTTTTCGTCACAAAGGAGGTAATGATGGAAATAGTTAAGGCCCGGAAAAAGCAAGTCGCGGAAATCGTCAGGCTTAATCAGGCATTGAGATTAAGAGAGCTAAGTGATTTGGAAGTGGATTGGGATAATCCTTGCAGGATTTTTGAACATCTGGATGATTATTTGGTAGTCTGCGTTCAGGACAAGGTCTGGGCGGCCATATGCTTAATGACAGAAAAGGATCATTTGGAAATCTATACTTTGGCCGTGGCCGAGCAGATGCGTCAGTTCGGTTTGGGCCGGCTGCTCATCGCCTTTGCCGAAGCGCAAGCGCGGCTATTGGGCAAGAAATATCTGCTGGTGGATAGTTACTGCGTCTTCCAGGCCAGGGGATTTTATGAAAAATGCGGCTTCAAGCTCCGCGGCACCAGGCGGGCTTATGGCCATCAGTACTATTCGATGAAAAAGCAAATCCGGCCGCAACGATCGCGGCGGAATGCGCAAGCCGCCTAAAGTAATTGCTGCGACAGTCGCGCCGGCAACGCCGGAATGGAAGATTTGAAAGTGGAACTTAAATCTTTGATTCCTTAAGAACAAAAAACAACCTCGTCAATGACGGGGTTTTTATTTATATGTAGAAACAATTCCCACAATCGCAGGAATATGTGTTCATTTTAAATTTAATTTGTAGAGACGCGATTAATCGCGTCTCTACTGCCAAGGCTTGCTTTTAAGTTACTTTGATTTTAAATAGATGTTTTGTAGAGACGCGCCGCGGCGCGTCTCTACTTTTTACAATATAAATAGCCATTTTGTTTTACAATTTTGCTAGTGTTAATTATATAAAAAAGATAAATTAATTAAACGGGTTTATTTCACTAAATAAATACCCCAGTATTAAGCTAGGGTAATATATTTCTAAAAATTATTATTGCTATTATCCTTTTAATAAGGTATAGAACATGGCAATGGCTGAAGCGCCCATAATGGCGAAAGTCAGCCAGACGAAAATTTTCGACAGCCGGCCACTGGTGTATTTGCCCATAATTTTTTTATTGCCGGCGATTCTGGCAATGATAAAAATCAGCGGCACGGCGGCCACGCCGTTAAAGACCGCAGCGAAGACCAGAGCTTTGATCGGATCGATACCGATGAAATTAATGATCAGCCCGATAATCGTGGCGATGGTGATGACGCCGTAAAAGCCGTGGGCGCGTTTGAGCTTCAGATTAAGCCCTTCGCGGAAATTAAAAGCCTCGGACACGGCATAGGCGGCCGAACTTGAAAGTACCGGTATGCCCAGAAGTCCCAAGCCGATGATGCCGGTAGCGAAAATCAATTTGGCCAGAAAGCCGGCATAAGGGAAGGATTGCACCAGCGGCTCCAGCGCCCTGGCCGCATCGGCGGCCGTTCCCACATTGATAATGCCGTTGTTATGCAGCACGGTGGCGGCGACCACGATGATGGACCAGGTGGCGAAATTGGAAAAGGCCATGCCCAGGAAATTATCCAGTCTCAAGCGTTTGATAAAGCCGTCATTAATTCTCGGCTTGCCTTGTTTGCTGATCAGATGTCGCTTCTTTTCTTCCTCTACTTCTTCCGAGGATTCCCAGAAAAACATATAAGGCGAGATGGTGGTGCCCAGCACGCCGGTGATGATGAAGAAAAAAACAAAATTGAATTCAAGATGCGGTATGAAAGTGGCCAGTAGAATTTCTTTCCAGGGTTGGCTGACGATAATGACGGTAAGCGGATAAGCCAGCAGGGAGAGGCAGAGCCATTTAAGTATTCGCGAATAGAAGCGATAAGAAGTAAAGATCTCCAGGATCAGGATCAAGGCCGTAAAGCCGCAGGTCCAGATGACAAAGTTGAACGGCAGGATCAGCTGGACGGCCGCGGCCATGGCGCCGATGTCCGCGCCGATATTGATGGTGTTGGCGACCAGCACCAATAGGACGGCAGCATAGAGAATATAGATGTTATAATTGGCTTTGATGACCGCGGCCAGCCCGCGGCCGGTAACCGCGCCGATGCGCGCGCAAGCTTCCTGCACGGCCACCATGAAAGGCAGGATCAGCAGGGCGATCCATAATTGGCCATAGCCGAATTGGGCGCCGGTCTGGGTATAGGTGGCGATGCCCGAGGGATCGTCATCAGCCGCTCCGGTGATTACGCCCGGTCCCAGGATTTTGAAGAAGTTTTTTATTTTATGAATCAGCTTGTTCATAATTTAGAAAGTCGGCTTGATAATATTCAGCAGGCTGGCGATTTTGTCTTTATCCGGCCCGGTGATGACGAAGTAATACCCGGGTTTGGAATCGCGGATTTGGTACATGCCCAAATAAGTTTTTTCTTCCGGATTGCCGTTATTGTAAAGCCAGGTTTTATCCTTGACGGGCGTGACAGCCACCGCCACCAGATTGGAGCTTTCGGTTTGGCCTTTGTCATTGGTCCAGGTCGCGGTCTCGCCCACGCGGAAATAGGCGATGTTGGGTATAAATTGCTGGCCTTGCTGCTCTTGCTTCTGCACCGAGTTGAATCCCGCGTTTATGAGTTGCTGTTCGCTGACATTGGGTGTGCCGCTGGCGTTAAAGGGAGCCGCGCCAAAATGGGGCAAGGTAATCTGCGCTTTGGCCAAGCCGCCGCCGGATATGAGCAGATAAGCGCCGCCGCTAAGCAGTAGGAAAATAAAGAGTGGCAGCAGGCCATAAGTAATGAAATAATAAAATTTTTTGTTCATAAATTTATTTTTAAGGTTTAGATTATTCGATAATATCGAAGTTATTTATTATATTGTTATTATAACATAAAAATGGCCGTCTCATAAAATCAGGACGCCAGCCTGCTAATGATTCTTGACAATAATTAAAAATTGGATTATAATGATTTAAAGATTTTTGATGAGTTAATATGAATCAGCAAAAGAGGAGAAAATAGCAATGAGCGAAACACCGATCAGTTTGGAAGTTGGACAGTACCTAGTTATCTGGATAACCGGCGTCATTGGCACCTTTATCGCGGAAATTACCCAAGAAGATCCGCTGGAAATGAAAGTGGAGGAAACCGGGCCCTATGCGCGGCTCAAATACGGTGATTTCATCATCCAGAATGAAGATACCCGCCTGCTGCGGAAAGACGATGCCGAGAATACCTGCGTTTTCCTGGAGCGGGAACAGCAGGCTGGCCGCGAAGTCATAAGCGGGTTGAAGAGTTTGGGAGTGACAGACGGCAAACTGCTTTGCCTTTTGCCGGCTGCCGCCGCCTAAACTTAAGCAGTGCTGGTCTCTGCCGTCGAATTTCCACCGTTAACTTGATAAAAGTTAACGGTTTTTTCTTTTTTTCCGTAGAGACGCAAGATTTTGCGTCTCTACGAATACAAAAAAGCAGCAAAGATTTTTTTCTTTACTGCTGTTAGAATTGGAACACTGTAGGCTAACCCACGAACCGATCGCAGAATCTTTCTGCCACATCCTGGATCAGCTCTTTTTCCCGCAGGCCGTCGATCAGGTGCCGGGGAAAGATAGCCAGTCCGTTTTTGGCGCCGAGCAAGGCGCCCACGATCGAGGCGTTGGTATCCGTGTCGCCGCCGACCAGAATGGAGTTGTACAGCGACTGGATCTTATCCGGGATTCCCAGGAAGCAGGCATAAGTCAAGGGCAGGGAATTGTACACCAAAAATGGCTTGTTGCCGTAAAGTTCAGCCAAAGACGAAATGTCTTTTAGGTATTGTCGATCGTAAAACAGATTGATCAGACGGTCCACCAGACGAACGGGAGTCTGCTCAAAATCGTCATACTCGCATTCGATCTGCAGGCAGGCTTTGATCGCCAGCAGCAGGAATTGCTTGCGGAATCCCCCGTGCTGGCGGGAGGGATTATTCCAAAGCAGGCAGAAAC